>Ga0315274_10004364_pt1 | contig 20816 bp, 15 predicted proteins | sample YL17G02_20_MG_FD_203700 | JGI IMG/M metagenome (GOLD analysis project Ga0315274, IMG submission 203700) | Sediment microbial communities from Yellowstone Lake, YNP, Wyoming, USA - YL17G02_20 | ecosystem: Environmental > Aquatic > Freshwater > Lake > Sediment | place: USA: Wyoming | collected...
ACATATAGTGGTTGACCTACCGTGACACCACTAGAAACTTGCGATGGCTGAGTAGTTACCATCGTAGCAGGCTGCTGTGCTGTCGGCACAGTGGACCCGATCCCCCACAGCTCGACCATCCCACCAGCGGTCACAGCAACCGTCCTCCAGTCGGGACTGATAGCGATATCGTCAAAACGAAGGGAGACAGAGCCGGCCGAACTCCCATCAGACGTGCGGAACAACTCCAAGTATGGCTCATGGATGGCCCTCGTGTATGCCACCGCAAAGAGCGAGGAATCGGGACTGAACCATGCATGGAGAGCAAGGGTGTGACTGAACGTGTACCTATAGACTGGCTCATGGCCGGATACCTGCCACAGCGCTACTACTGAGTCTTCGTGGATGTTATCAGGCTCATGTTCAGATTCCCCCAGCACGCCGAGCAGGCACCTACCATCGGGGCTAAATGCGACGCTTGTGTCGCCAATTCCCCAGAAACTGCCCGTATCAAGGCAAGTCTCCTCTGCGCCAGAGTTGCCATACAAGCTGACGGTGTCATCCCTGTGACCGACCGCCAATCGTCTGCCGTCAGGTGACCAGGCCAAACCGCTCGCCGGACCGTGCTCGCCCGAGTCAATCCCACGGATGGCATGCCACTGCTGCACAGGCCAGATGCGAACCTCGCGGGGATCGGACCCGAGACCATGAGGAAAGGCCACCAATTGACCATCTGGGCTGAAGGCAATCGGTTTAGGCCAATACGAGTGACCGGACTGGGTCTCGGCCAGTTGCCCCTGGTCAGACAGACGCCAGAGCCGGGTCGTCTCGTCATCTGCACTCGAGGCCAGGAGGCCCCCAACAGGGCTAAAGCAGACGCTGAAGACTGAGGATTTGTGCCCGTTTAGCGTGCACACCAGTCGCCGGTCCGAGGTCCGCCAAATGCGGATCGAGCCGTCCGTCATTCCTGTGGCAAGGAACCTGGAGTCGCTGCTGAACGCCAGGCACCTAACCGATTCCTCCGCCCCTCGCGCGGCGCGCAGGAGCTTCCCATCGGCTACACTCCACAAGGACACCTCGTTTCCTGCCAACGCGGCCAACTCTGTACTATCAGCGGAGAAAGCTAGGTGTCCAGCCCCCTCTCCACATCCCTCAAAGGTTCGCACGAAGCCCCCGTCGGACGTCGTATAGACGTCTATGCTTCCGCCGGAAGAGGACACGGCCACATATCTCGCATCCGGGCTGAAAGCACATGCCCCCACTCCCTTGGTATCACCCTGGAGTAGTGTTCCGCTGGACACTTGCCACAGCGCAGTGCCACCTAGTCCTCTTCTGGCCAGAACGAGAGTACCGTCGGGGTTCAGGCCGGTAGGGGATCCACTCGCCTCCTCCAGAACACGTATGAGCTCGCCACTTGCTGCACGGACAAGATGCACTCGCCCGTCGAGATAGGGGCCATGAGCCCAACTGGCGATAACCTGCCCATCTGAGCTGATGGTGACGCCAGGAACGTCGCCGGATGGTCCGGCGAACGCTGAGACGAGCGCACCATCTGCAAGGTCCCAGACTCTTAGTCTCTCCCCCCATCGTTCAGAGGTCACCATCCTGTCGGTGGCGCTGAACGCAATACCCCGCACCTCGGATGCATCAACATCCAGCGTGCGCGCCAACTGACCAGTGGACGCATCCCACACTCCCACCTTCCCATCCAATGTAGCCGATGTCAGCCACTTGCCGTCGGGACTGAGACGCCCCCACTCGGTGTGGCGCATCCCTACGGCCTCTACAAAGTGCACCTCGGTCAGGATCTCGCGGTCCAAGAAGCTCACGCCAGCTGCCCAGCCCACGACAAGGAACCTGGCATCGTGGGAAAAAGCGATACCAATAGCCCAGCCTCTGGTCAGCGTCGCCACTCGACTGATGCGCTTCAGATTGCCTGGAGTGATCCTGTCCAGCTTCAGGGGGGTGCTAGTGTGCCAGAGCATACTCGCCGATGTGCAGCACATGCTATTCCCTCCATGGCGCCCATGGTGCGTTCCTGAGATCTGTAGGGAAACGCTGGAGTCGAGCCCTGAGGCGGTCATAGAATGTGGCGTTGCCGGATGAAGCCTCCACTCCTCGTGGTCGATAGACCAACAAAGTACACAATCTCTTGCCCACGCACCTCACCAGATCACGTTCACACTGGCCAGTCTTCTACGGAGAGCCGGCCCACTCTTCCCGACGAACAGTATCGATCTCCTCGGCCGAAGGTGCCGGCCCCAGGTCAGCACACAGGCCCCACAGTGACGTGCAGGGGCGGGCTGGGGCTTGCTCCAGTTCGCGCTCGATCTGCGGCGCAATCTCCTCGATCAAGCGGACCTTGTCCAGCAACGAGAGCTGCCTGACCAGGTCCAGGACAGCTTGCAGATTGGCCACCTTTTCCACATTCCACCTCTATGTGGTGCTTTTTGGGATCAATTCCTGCGTCCATTACCCCACCGCAGACGAGTTGCGCAAGAGTGGTTGAGGTCAAGCGGCAGCTTGCCTTGTTGAGTCTTGCCGAGATCAGTCTATTGAAATGGAGGCGATGTAAGCGTGGTTGAGCAGACCATTACCCAATACATTATATCATTCCAGGTCAGTTTGGGCAAGCGCAACTTGCATAGTAACAGCGCTTTTGACCACGACCTGCGACCAGGGGCGCATTGTGTTGCACTCCTCAACACCTACGTTGGCGCTGCCAGCATCTCCACGAATTTGCGCGGGGTGATGACTCGGACACCCTTGTCGTCGCCGAGCGCCAGCAGATCCTGATCCCCGCTGACGATGACGTCGGCGTTCCCCTCGATCGCGCAGGCAACGATCGCGTCATCCTTGGGATCGCGGGTAGCGCCCGGCATGCGGAGGTGCCCGGGAGTGACCTCAGCCTGGGAGAGCAAGGCAGCCAAAATGGCCTCGAGTGTACTTGCATCCAGGCGGATGCGCGCTCGAATGCGGGGATAAGAGAGGACGACTGACCTGGCTGCCCTATCCGCTGCTCTGCCGGGAAGAATGGAACTCGGCCCGCGCCTCCTCGATCAGGGCATCCAATGCGGCGGTATCCACTTCACGGTTCCGCAGCCGGATCTCGGCGATGACCTGCTGCAAGGAGGCGACCCCCTGCCCCCGTTTGGCGCTCTGCAGCAGGTCAAAGTCCTGCATGCTGATGATGGCGGCCGTCGGCTCGCCAAACTTCTCTACAATGTACTGAGACTGGCCGTACCCCACTTCGTTCAGCACATGGCGGATGCGGTTCCTCAAATCCGAGGAAGAGATCGTCTTGAGCAACCCAACCCTCCTTCAGCAATCCAGGCACACAAGTTGTGCAAATCTCGCAATCTGTACAAATCGCTGGATTTGCCTCTTTTGTACGATTATACCACCATCGGTTGCTGGAGGGCAAGCGCATCACCACGGGTACGCCTGAGGATCGAGGCAGGTTCTACCCGCTCTGCCAAGGGAACGACTTGGGGTTGACTCTATTCTTCAGTCTACTAGCAGCCTGTCGGAGAGACGTAGCCCCTTGTGGGCGTTGAGGACAGGCCCCAAACAGGCATGAAACGGGCGGGAGAGGAGTACTCTCCTCCGCCCTATGCTACGGGGTTCTCCGACAGGCTGTCAGAGAGGCGCATTGGCAGGTCACCCGCTCGAATCGGACCGGGGTCCAACCGCCTGCGAGTAGGTCGTGTAGCCGCCGGTAAGGTCCACGACATCGTAGCCGTGCTGAGCCAGGATGCGGCAGGCATAGTAGGCGCGCTGTCCGACCGCGCAATAGACGACAATGCGCCGATCCTTGGGGATCTCTCCCATCCGACTGCGCACCTGGCGCAGCGGGATGTTGACCGCCCCCTCGATAGAGCCAGCGACCAGCTCCTCGGGGTCGCGCACGTCGAGGATGAAATCCCGGCTCCGGTCCAGGGCTGCCACCTGATCCCAGGTGATGACCTTGAGGTCGCCGCGCAGGGTGTTGGAGGCCACAAACCCGATCAGGTTGACCGGGCCCCGCGCCGATCCATACGGCGGGGCGTAGGCCAGCTCCAGCTCTTCCAGGTCAAACACGGTCAACCCGGCGCGGAGGGCGGTGGCGAGCACGTCGATGCGCTTGTCCACGCCCGCGGCCCCCACGATCTGCGCCCCCAGGATCTGGCCTTCCGGCCCGAACAGTAGCTTGATGGTCATGGACGATGCGCCGGGGTAGTACCCGGCATGATGGGCGGCGTGGACGATCGCGCTCTGGTACGACATACCGGCCTGCTCCAGTTGCTTGCGGTTCAGCCCGGTAGTGGCGACTGCCAGATCAAAGACCTGCACGATGCTGGTGCCCTGCACGCCCCGGTAGCGCACGGCACGGCCGGCGATGTGGTCGGCCACCAGGCGTCCTTGCTTGTTCGCCGGCCCGGCCAACGGCACGTGCGTGGGCCCACCGGTGACCAAATGGGTGACCTGTGCTGCGTCGCCAATGGCATAGATGTCCGGGTCGGAGGTCTGGAGGTGCTCGTTGGTGGCGATCGCGCCCCGGATGCCCAGCGCCAGGCCGGCATCCTGCGCCAGCCTGGATTCCGGACGCACGCCAACGGCCAATATGGCCATCTCGGCGTCGATGGACCGCCCACTCTGCAACACGATCTTGAGGCCACCGCCATCCCGCAGCTCGATGGCCTGCAGGCCGTCACTCAAGGCCAACTGGACATGCCTGGATTGCAGGTGTTGATGGACCATGGCCGCCAGTTCATAGTCCAGGGGCAGGAGGACCTGATCCATCATCTCGACGATGGTCACCTGGATGCCTGTCCGGTGCAGGTTTTCGGCCAACTCGATGCCGATGAACCGGCCCCCGATGACCACCGCCCGACCTGGCTTTCTTTCATCGATGAATGCCTTGATCGCGTCCGTATCCGGGAGCGACCGTAGCGAGAACACGCCGGGCAGGTCACGACCTGGGACGGGCGGCACCAGTGGGGCCGCACCCGGCGAAAGCACCAGCTTGTCATAGCTCTCCTGGTATTGCTCGCCAGTGTTGACATTGCGGACGGTGACCGATTTGGCTGAGCGGTCGATCTGGATCGCTTCACTATCGACCCGCACATCCAGGTTAAAGACGGCGTGCAGCGATCCAGGGGTGTGCAACAGGAGCCGGTTTCGATCCCGGATCACGCCGCCGATATAGTAGGGTAGGCCGCAGTTGGCAAACGAAACGTGGGGACCGCGCTCCAGCAGCACGATCTCGGCTTTCTCATCCAGCCGTCGCAGGCGTGCCGCCACACTGGCGCCGCCGGCAACTCCACCGACAATCGCCACTTTCATGGAGTTCTCCTCATTGGTGTGGCATAGCCCCTCGTGGACGACAGGTACAAGACGGGCACAAGGCCCTATGCTACAGCGCGGGCGTAGCACAGCCCCTCGTGGGCGACGGGCGGGAGAGGTGGAGGAGTGAGGGAGGGTACTCCCTCCCCCTCCTCCGACCCCTGCTACGGAACAATGCGCACCTGGCCCAGCAGGATCCGATCACCGACCGTGCCGGTCGGGTCCATGACCGGCAGGCGCTGCAGGTTGGCCGGGTCATACATGCCCACCTCGATGACGTGTGTACCGGGCAACGCGCCTGGCTGAACCATGATATCGTACTCGTCAACGACGACCTCGCCAGGCACCCACAGCGTGGTTGGGTATGTGCCCCTGACCGGGGGATTGTCCCGCTGCCCACGGACCTGCTCCCCGGCGTCGAGCAGGTGCGTGAACACCGTATAACCACTGTCCATCGCCTGAAGGCAGCGCCATGCCAGGGTCAGGTGGACGGTTTCCCCTGGCCTGGCCTGTTGCCGATCCAGGTCATAGCCCAGCAACTCGACCTTGTCTGCCAGCTTGACCCCCACCGGGTAGGCAAAGACCGGCGGCTCCCAACGCCGATCCGTGGCGTGGACGTGGAGGGTGCCCAGCGAGACCGATGCTGCCCCATCTGATGTGGACAGCGGCTTTCCATCTGCAGCCAGCACCGCCAGCCGCAGGTCCATGTCGCTGGCCGGCGTATCCGTAGGCAGGCGAAGCGCATAGCGGTCACGGATAAACTCGGGAGGCTGCCAACGATCAAAGGGATAGCTCCCATGGGCGGGATGCCCATTCCACAGCGGCGTACGCGCCCCCTGGCCCTCCAGCCACAGTGACACGGTGGAAGGCCGGGGCAACTCGGCATCTGCCTGCCAGTAGAGAGACAAGGCCAGCGTCTCCCCAGGGCGCAAGTCTCCCCGGTCGCGGTCGAACCCCAGCAGGTGCAGCGCCTGGCCAAATGTGGCCTGGTGCGGCTGCTGGATTGGCGGCAGCTCGGCAGGTGGGGCAGCAGCGCGCCCAACCACGAGTGGTCCGACGTGAGCGGTTGTGCCGCTCGGCTGCCCGGCCTCGTTGAGCACAGACAGGCGCATGTCCAGCGACGGCGAGAAAACGCCCAGGTCGAGCGTGTATGCTCCAGGGGGCGCACCGGCAGCAATGGGAATCCGCTGGCGAAAGAGGACCACTTCCCCGGCCTTCCATTGCTCGGACGGATAGCTGAAAAAGGTCTCTCCTCCCCAGCGGAACCCCTGATCATCGACCAGGTGCGCGAAAAAGGTCCAGTCGTCCTGGGCGCCGTCGCGCGCGATGCGCCAGTAGTGGGTGACGTCCAACAGGCCACCTGACACGGCTGGCGCATTGAGGTCGTATCCCAGGAAGGTCAGCGCATTGCCCAAGTTGGCCTGCACCGGGACCTGCGGCTGTGGGCGAGGCATTTGCCCAGGAGGCACCAGATATGCCTCAAAGCCCACTTTGCCGTCCGGCCCCAGCTCGCGGTGCTGCAGTGTGCCGGCGGGGAGGTAGCGGCTTAGAACCGGGTCGAGCGGGTTGGTGTGGTCGAACGAGTACAGGGCCGGCCGTTCTCCTGGCGCGGGGAAAACCAATGTAGCCCCACTGAACCACTTGAGGTAGGCATAGTTGGTGCAAAAGGCGGCCATCGTCGTGTGGCGGTACGTGTCGTTGCTGACAAACAGCGTGAACTGGTTGGGATCCCACTGGCTCAGGTACTCTGCCGCATGGCGCACGTCTACGGCAATGCCATAGTACACCGCTGGGTCCTGTGCCCACCGAAAGTACCACTGGTAGGTCTGTGCTCCGCCGAGGGCCAGTATAGCCATCACCAGAACAGCGCCAACCCACGTCAGCGCGCGCGATGCGACAGGAGAATCGCGTTCGTCGGCTCTTACTCTTGCCAGCAGGGAACGGATCCGCCCCGGCCGGCGATCACCGTCGATTGCAGCAGTGGGCTTTGGAACGCGCAAGCGTGCATATGCCCGTTGCGCGGTCTGGATCACAGCGACCAGCCCCAGTGCAGGCAGGTAGAACACGGCCGGCACTATGCCCAGCGAGCGCAGGCTGTGTGGCACGCCGCGCGCACCCAGAATGTTGGGGATCAACATGATCGGAAGCCAGATCAGGATCAGCAGGTAGGGAGTTCGCGCCTGGTGATCCCCACGGCGGAATAGGGCTCGCCACAGGCAGACCAGGAGGCCCAGGTAAAAGAACAGGCCCAGCACCAGGCCAAAGATCGGACGCTGATCATAGTTATAGACCGGGTTGCTGTCGCCGCGGACGGTGAAAACGCCCAGTGCCTGAACGGTCACCCGGCCCAGCGCACCCCACAGGTCTCCGCCGTTGATCTCGGGATCCAGGATCGAGACCTGGCCCATGCGGGTGTTGAAAAACTCGGGATTGCGGAGAAAGAACACGCCCAGTGGGGCAAAGGCGACCAGCGCGACCAGGCCAAAGAGCGTCACTTGCCGCACGCGCAGCCAGCGCCAGTTGCCGTGAACTGTGCCCTCGGGTTGCCACGCCAGGATGGCCCATATGACAAAAGGCCCCAGGACCAGCGGAAAGGCGCGGATCGCCAGGTAGGTATTGGCTGACAGCCCACAGAACAGCCCGCCGATGGCCAGGTCAAGCCACCGGTTGCGGCGCAGCCCCCGCCAGAGAAAGACCATGGTGGCGGTCAGGAAAACGGGCATGCTATTCGCGCGATAGCCATATCGGTTGACGTGGACCTGCCAGTACGAGATGGCGATCAGGGTCGCAGTGAGCAAGGGCAGCCACCGCCGCTCCCAACGTGACTCCTTGTCAAACATCTCTCGCGCCAGTAGGTAGGCCACGAGCAATGTGGTCACGCCACACAATGCCGAAGTCAGCCGGAAGGCAAACACTGTACGCCCCAACAGGCGAATGCTGGCTGCTGCCAGCCAGAAGAAGATGGCCTCTCGCCCGGCATAGGCCCGAACGAATATGGGATGCGATTGCCCACTCGCTATCTCCTGCGAGAGGATCAAATAAGCGGACTCGTCATAGTCGAGGCCAGCGGGGATCTCATCCAGGCGGTAGACGCGCAAAAAGAGCGCAACTAGGAGCGCCAGGAGCAGGAGAAAGGTCGCGTGTTTCGTGTTTCGTGTTTCGTGCTGCTGATCCCGCGAGTTGAGCAAGCTGTGGGTTGCGGTTCGCGAGTCCCGATCTGTGATCTGCAAGAGGTCTGGCCTCCGCGGCAAGATGGCCATATGACAAAGCCATGCGGCTATAGTAACCGCCAGCCATTATACCTACCTTGCGCCTGGTGTGCAACAAAAGACTTCCGATGCCTCGCGCACTCCGCGACGGACATCGGAAGTCTTGCCACATTCTCAGCTTACAAGAGTGTTCTAGGCAGCGCCTGGCCGGGTTCTGAACACCAGGTAGACCTTGTGTCCCAGGTCAACGATGGTGATGACCAGGACGACCACCAGTGCCCACTGCATTTGCCTGGCCAGCATCTGGGTCAGGATCTCGGTGTGAGCCGAGCCTGCACTGGCCACCTTGCCCGTGATCAGCGCTATCCACTCCGGGTTGAGACCGATCATCGGCGGCCCGATCAGCATGCGGTACAGGATGAACACGCCATAGGCCGACAGACCCACATCAGCAATGCGCGTGCCGAGCTGCCAGCGCCCCTGGTAGAGGAGGATGACATTCAAGACGATTGCCACCACCCACGCTATGTTCAAGAGCGGCAGGTACGCCTGGAAGAATCCTGGGGCCAGGAGCGGCATGGCGACCCATCGGGCTCCTACGTCCTCTGTTCCCGACACGTGGACGAAGCTCATCGCCACGTTGTTCGGATACAGATTCAGCCCCACGATCAGGATAACCAGCACGGCGATCCCGGCGATCAGCCCCGCAGGCTTGACGCGGTCGCGATCCTGGACCGCGGGCAAGGAGCGAGGATCCCAGGCCTTGTCCCCGAGTTCGAGCGATTCCGAGGTGGGCAGGACCCGTTCCAGGATGGCAAAGACCAGGGTCACGCTCCCCAGGCCAGCGATCAGTGCCGAGAAATAGCCCGGACCCATCTCGAGCAACGAACGTCCCAGCTCACCCGAGAACGAGGCGGCGCCGCGCAGGGCCACGACCAGGCTGACCAGGTGGGCCAGGGTGAGCGCTCCAGATACCGCCGCGACGACGATCAGGTACACCGAGAACACCCGCGGGCCGATGAGATACTGATAGGGCGGAGCGTACTGCGCCGCTATCTTGGCCGGAGGGCCGAATTCAGTGAGCACAGCCACCTGGTCCTCCTCGGAAATAGCCTCCTTCCCTTCCCCTCTCGAGGAGACACGCGCCTCAAGCGCATCCGTGAGCAAGGAGCGCAGCTCGGCCTCGACGTCGGTGCACTGCTTTGCAGGCAATCGTCGCCCTACCTCGTGCACATAACGCTCAAGCAGTTCCATGGTTCCCTCCTTCCAACAATTGGTCCATGACCCGGACCAGTTCTCGCCATTCATGGCTCATTGTCTCCAGCACCTGCTGGCCTGCGATGCTGAGCACATAGTAGCGCCGGGGTCGAGATTCCTCTACCTGCCACACACTGTCGAGCAGACCCTGCTTTTCCAGGCGTCGGAGCAGGGGGTACAGCGTTCCCTGGTCGATCTCGACTCCGTCTTGGGCCAGCCGCTCCTTGAGTGAATAGCCGTACTGCCGCTGCCGAAGCTCGCTCAAGACGCTCAGAACCAGCGTCCCGCGCCGTAGCTCCAGCATCAAGTTCTCGATCAAGTCTGTAGTCATCTCATTCCCCCTTACTGTTTGCTGTATTATACCATATGTGACACAGTATTGTCAAGAGGGAAATATAAGTTTTGGCACATTATTTTGCCACAGATAACGGTTTCTGGGATGAGGAGCTGGAAGTGGTGACCCGAGGACAGAGGACCAAGGCCGGCGGCCCGAAGCCTCATCACCCTGAAAGGGCCGGGCGACTGGATCAGGTGCTCTGCTTGTGTGCGACAATGGCCAGGAACTCTGCCTGGCTCTCATCGATGTTCCCGGTCAAGGAGGGGTAGAACGCGACCTCGTCAAAGCCGCATTCGGCCAGCAGATCGCGGTATTGCGGGTTGGTGTAAGCCTGTGAGCTGGAAGCGTAGCGGGTGACCTGGTCCGTGGCGGCATCCAGGACATAGTAGCGGATAGTCGCAACACAGCGTTCGGCATCCCACGAGTTCTCTACCAGGCCCAGATGGGGAAGGTCGGAAAAGAGGCCACTCGCGGCCGACCACCAGGAGGTGCCGGCCTGTCCTTCTCGCTGGACCGCCTCGAACGTGGAAGGCTCCAGCACCAGGATGCCGTCCATAGACAGGGCCTGGAATGCCTTGGTCAGGATCAGCCTGGCATCTGCAGGGCGAAACACATTGAACTCGCCAAAGATCAGCATGGCCAGGCCATAGTCCGTGCCGTAATCAGCGGCGCGGATGTCCCGGAGAAGGTAGGTACAACCCAGGCCCTCTTGCTCGGCGGCCTGGACGGCGTAGGCGACCGAAGCTGGGCCAAAGTCGATGCCCACGCAGGTGTGCCCCAGCCGGGCCAGCCGTGAGGTGTACAGCCCCGGCCCACACCCCAGGTCCAGGACGCGGGTCGGACGCTGGGCCAGAACATGATCGTGGATCCAGGCGACATGAGCGTCGATCTTGGCGAATCGGCGGCTGGCGGCATCGTGCTCCTGGCTCAGGTGCTCGCGCAGCATACGGCGGCTGAAACCGGGATCGTTCCAGGGGATCTTGTCCCCTTCCGACCAGGGAAGGGGAGGCTGGGTGCGGTTGACCAAGTCGAGGACGTTCATCGGGCTATCATGCACGATGATCCGCCAGGGAGTCGAAGCAAGCCCTGCGAGGCTTGAATCACTATATCCGAGCACAGCTTACAGTGCTGATCGAGGTCCATAGTGCACTCGTCTGGGACCGTGACTTGCTGGTGAGTCAGAGAATGCGCATTGCCTTGCTCGGGTTGATCAGGCTGGTGACATCGAGCAAGCCGGTTGGGTAGCCCGGGATGCCGTGACTTGCTCGATAGACTGCACGTTCCTGTCCCTATGGCGCCTTTCCCTACCAGACACATGGACAGTCACAGAAGGTAGCAATAGATTGGCGCTCCCACGATTCATACTCGGCCGGTTCGGTTCTCAATCGGCGCCAGGCCTGGTTCACCAGATGCGCCGGTGTTGAAGCGGGCGTCCATTCGTCTTCGCTTACATCCTGCTGTGTGAACCGGTATGGCTGAGCCTCTACAAGCATGTCGCCTAATGTCTGCCAGATAACGGGAAGAAACGTCTTCTCATAGAATCCATAGTAATCCTCTGCTACGCCCAAGGTAGCCGCGATAGCAGCCCACTGCTGTTCCATCGAATCGCCAGCGACCTCGCAATGCAGTTCATGAGCCCTAAGTGCCAGGAGGTGTACCCGCAGCCAAGTCACTGGATGCGGACGGAATCCCAATTCGTCGGGCGGACAATGGTATTCGGTCCGCGGGCTGAGACGCAGATAATGGTTGAAGGAATTGATGAAAGCAGGGCCACCAATCATCAGACCGATGGCATCACAGAAGAGCTCTTGGGCCCACTTGTACCAAGTGAGGACGATGATTGCGCGCTGCCGGGTCTCTATCTGGGCACGAACGTCATCGCGGCGTGTCAGAGGCTCCAATAGCATGGCAATCCGCATTTGTAGATCTTGCACCAGCTTGTCCATCTCGGGTCCATGGCAGGCGTACAGCAGGTGGCCAAACTCGTGAAAAAAGAGCGGCTGATACAACAGACCATACTGGGCAGAGGCTGGCATGAAATAGACAACTGGATGTGGTGGTGCTGGCCAGACACCGAACTCTTCGGTGCTCACAGCCGCTGGAATGCCGATGGTCTCTTTGTGTATGGCGTGCAGCCAACCGATCATCCGCAGCGACAGGCGGTCCGATTCCTGTCCTCGCAGAACTGGGCCAGCCAGACGCTGGTTGTAGAGCCGCAGATCACGAGCCAGACGCTGGGTCTCGCTCAGGATTTCAGGCAGAATGCCATCCTGGCCAAGTTCCAGATCCCGCAGTCTGTGATCTATCTGTAGACGCAAGTCTGTGCAGGCATCCAGTACATGGTCACGATACGCGGCCAGCTCGGGTACAACCAGGGCGGGGGTCAGCACAGCAATCAGTCGCTCAACCTCGCTGCGCATCGCAAGGTTGCTCTCCTGCAGAATCTCTCTCATCAGATGGCTCCCAGGATCTGGTTCACGTCATCGTGCATATGCTCCTCAACCAGGATCCGAAGCTCGGCCAGACACTTGACCAAAGCTTCTTGATCCTCTTGGGCATCCGATCCCAACAGCGCCTTGATATCACCAATCGGTTCGGTGAGCAGGCGTGAGCGAAAGCGCTTGCGACGACGTGCTACAAGATAACTCTGCACTAGCTGTTGCAGCCTTGGATCGACTCCTAGCATCGGTGCTGGCTCCACCTTGTCAGCTTGGTGAGCAGCCACCTCAAGTTCGTTCAGAAATGCCCCCAGTGCCCCAAGCGACCGGTCTACCACCTCGGAATGCTCCTCGTCCACGACGCCGTTCAACTGTAGTTTGAGGTGGACAGACAAGGTGTTGATCGCCTTCAGTACTTCCTGACTACGTTGAAAGCTCTGAAAGGTCAACCAGTCGGCTGTCACGATACCACCTCCTTCGAATCAGAACACGCCGCCACACGATTTCATCACCGCAGGCCACGTATCTCCTGTGCTCTGCGGGTCTCCAATTCTTGATCTGTGCGCCGTATGGAAACCGGAAGCCTCTGTGCTACACCCGGACTGGACCAGTTCAACTGGGCAGTGGCAAACACATCGCTAGTCACGGCCAACATATCCACTCCATCGTGAGTGGCGGTAAGCACCAATGGATCAGCCGTGCCCAGGTGTAGCGTCGCGGCACCAGTACTGGTTAGTACCACGGTACGACCATCCAAGATCAGGGCGGTACCTTCCAGTACATTAGTGACTCCGCTGCCCGAGTGTGACCACAACCTGATATCTTTGAGGCTTCGTTTGGCAAAGTCGACGATATCTAGCCGTGCATCGGATGACAGAACTCTCAGTCGTCTCAGTTCGGCCTGTGCCTCGCGAATGGCTTCACTCTCCTCCCCGCCCTCCCGTCCATCGCGCAAGACCAGCAGGGACTCAATGGGATCTACCGGAGGAACGAGCAATCGCCCGCAAAGCTTGACAATCTGGTCACGCAGCATATCATGTTCGATGGTCTCACGACGGTAGTCAGGCTTTGGGCAGACCAAGCCATCCAGCCGGAACTGTGTCTCATAGGATTGGGCTTGGCATACTAGCAATGAGAGGGCGAAATAGCGGCGATCAACGCCCACGTCAATAGCCAACTGAGCCTGATAGTTTAGCGAGGCTGCAAGTGCCCAAGGTACACATCCCAATTTCTCCAGGATGTCCAGGGCATTCATGTCTATGAACGATGGCTGTCGATGTCGAGAGAGTAGTTGGGCAAGAGTGAGACGTTTGATGCGCCAGTCCCTCAGTTCAGCAGACAGCAGATAATAGGTTTCCGGCTGAATGCTCTCGAACACAAAGACTGCGATCCCTGGTTCCCGTGAGTTGAGTTCGGCAATAGCTTCTGGAATGGCAGAATACGGGACCATTTCGTAGTTCAAATTCCTCCGGGTCCATTGGTTAAGTCGCTTGACCACCTCATCTGAGAATCTGCCTATTGTGGCACTGCTTAGGTGACTGGGGTGTGCAACTGTGATCTGGCGCTGGATAGTGGGCGGGACGTGATTGCATCCAGCAAGATTGAGTGTACGCAGGCGACCGCCAAAGTGGGCCTTGTATGCGTCTGCAGTGTCTCTAGCTGGCGGAGGCAACTCCTTGTCCTGGCCGAATCGCAGAGTCGGGAGCTGCACATGCACGACCCTTGCTGCTGATGGTTGCCACAGACCCGACTTGAGACCTTTACCAAGCAAGTCCTCACCTACAGTATCCCAGAAACGATCAACCAACCGTGCTCGCTCACCAGGCGGAATCTTGTCCACCTGCTTTAGTGCCTTCGGAAGGTCGGTGTTCATCACCCGAAGCCGAAGCCGGTTAGCTGCGACTAGACACGGACGGTCTAGGCCACGAAACGAGACTCGGGCCACAGGATCATTGGCGGCCACTCCGGAATACGACCGCTCACGCCTGTAGTAATCTTCTAGTGACAGGTAAGTCGTGCCGTTTACGGGGATCGGCCCTGTAGTAGCACAGGTAACTCCAACCAGGAATTCCACGAAATAGCACTTGTGGTGACTACGACCTAGATCATACAACAAAGTGCCCTTCTGTCCGCGTTGGCGCAGGCTCAATTCCTCGAAGCGGTGTTGCCGTCGTTCCCGCTCGTCCGTCGGGAGACTCTCATCAAAGAAGGCAGCAACTGTGTCAACAGTGAAAAAGGCGGTGCTCCCGTGGACCACGATTCCTATCCCCTCGCCTTCCACCGGAACAACAGAAGCATGAAAACGGCGATAGGCAGCAATGCCATGCTCGATCCGGAATGGCTCTACTTCGTACCATATACGAGGACTATCGAGAGTCCACAGACTAGTGTGCCGTCTCAGTTGTATCTGCAGATAGCGTTCGAACAACTTCGCTACCGACAGGACATCTCTGGGCTCGTTGACATACAGCCGTCGTTGGCCGACACCGCGCATCTCAACGCGCCAATTGTCACCTTCCAGAAAGGGCAAAGAGACCGGATCAGCACCGATGACAAACAGCTCAAGTGCACTGTCGGATAGGTGTGGAACAGCAGCCAGGCCATGATTCAGGCGCAGCAAACGGCAGGCCTTCTCGGGTAAGTCAGGAGTAGCATCGCTTGTGCGCACATGAACGGATCGAACGTCCAGATGTAACCGCTCCCCATATCCAACGATCCGGATGTTAGTCTCGACCATAGCACCACTTAACTCCTACGTAGAGGCGCCACACAAATGCCCTGATAGGGACATAGCTTGCATACTCTTGGAAAACTACAGGGTGGAAAGACCTCGGCAACAGCATCACGGCCATAGCGATCAAGAACGCGCATGCGTTCGAGATCCTGGATGATGCGGGCCCGAACACGTAGCAGTATATGGTCATCCAGGGCCACTGGCCTCAAACTGCCATCTGTCAACTGCCCACGGTACAGGGAGATGTCTTCTAAGCAACACCCCTCCGTCTCTGCCGCCCACAAGGCATAGAAAGCAAGCTGAAGGCTCTCGGTCGACTCTTCTGCTTCACCTGTCTTCCAATCCACAATAGCCAGCTTACCACTCTGGCGGAGGGCTAGATCCACCTTACCTCGCGCGCCGAACATCGGCGTCTTTAGCGAAATGCGCTCCTCAACCTTCGCACTGGCCCGCTGCTCAGGACATCGCATAGCAGCGTACGCGGGACTAGTAAGGAAATTCCCCAGATTCCTTGCCAACCGCTCTTCAGACTCAGTGTATCGCGCCTCAGCATCTGGCATGCGGTAGTGGAACTCCAGCAACACAGCGGGCGAATAGCGCTGGCCGGCCGTAGGTATCCCCGTGCCTGAGCACGAATAGTCGTGGTCAGTGCGATAGAGTCGTTGTGCCCAGCTAACTAACCACTTTCCCGAACTGTCGCCGTACTTGTAGAAAGAACGTATCGCGGAGTGGAGGATCACTCCGCTGCGCAAGTAGCAATTGGAGAGGGTGCTTAAGAAACGAATATCCTTCTTCTGTGGATCAGCGCTAGCCAGCCGAGCCTTGGCACCATAGTAGTCGAAATAGTAACGGCGGGTACATTGCTCAAGCGTCTGCCGCCGCGAGTACGACCACTCAACCTGGGTCTCTCCATCCATATCGGTCTGAGCCTCACCAAACAGGCCCAGTTGCACAGCATCAGACATTTGACCCTATCTCCGCGGGTGTTGCTGACGTAGCTGCTTAAGCTGTTCACTCAATTGTCCCCACTCGGCCTCGCTGAGTCTCATGTTCTGTGCGCTGCGCAGGAACTGGATGGCTGCTGGGCTGGAACCGACGCTTTGCTGGATCTGAACCGGCATCTTCCCGGTAACAGCAAGCAGCTCGTCAGGATCCACACTGAGTGCCTCACAGATTCTGACGACCGTATCCGCAGCTGGCGGTGGCACACGGTCGTTCTCGAGCTTACTGATGTAGGAAAAGTCTACGCCTGTGCGCTCGGCCAGCTTACGTTGCGTGATACCCTTAGTACGGCGCAATGTCCTTAGCTTCTGTCCGAATGTGTCTTCCATGAGACTATCCTCCACAGCCCTATTATAACACATGTTGAGTTGATTGTCAACTCAACATGTGTCAATTGCTCATAGCACCGTTTCTCACGACGGAGACCTTCAGCGACAGCGGTGAGGCAATGTAAGCCAGATCGGCCGCCACCGGTCCCCCAGGGGCGCTGTCAAGGAGTCGCACATACAGCGGGGCCGAATTACTGAGATGCCTCTAATCCTGGTTGCGTAGGCGAGACATTGAGAACCCCGCCAGCGACTGCCTTGGCTCTGCTTGCCTGTCAGCTCAACCCCATCGCTTTGAGGTTGCGGTAGCTGATCGCCAGCGACTCAAAGGGGTCACGCTCATAGCTGCGGTCCTGCTCCACCAGGTACCACTCGACGCCACCTTCCCGAGCCGCCTGCATGATCGGTGGCCAGTTGAGGTTGCCCTCGCCGATCTCGGCAAAGCGCTGTTCTCGGGGTGCGGCCATGGCCATGTCCTTGAGGTGCAGCAAGGGTTCGCGTCCGGCGCATTTTCGCACCCACAGCGCCGGGTCGCCGCCCCCGGCCTGGATCCAATAGGTGTCGATCTCGGCCTTGAGCACCTTGGGATCGGCTTGCTCGTACAGCATCTCGAGCCACGTCTTGCGCCCATGGCGGATGAGCTCGTGGTTGTGGTTGTGGTACGAAAAGTCCATCCCTTCTGTCGCCAGTTTCTTGGCCACCGGCGCCAGCTCGTCCAGGAACCGCTTGAGCCCATCCAGGCTATGGTACTCTCCCGGCAGGCCGCCGATTGCCGGGTGGCTGCATTTCCATATCTTGTGGGTTTCGATCACCCGATCCAGGTCATTGAGGAACTCTGGCCAGCCCATGTGGGTCGAGGCGATGGTCAGGCCGTTGTCCTGCGCCATTTTGGCCACCTCTTTGGGGGTCACCTCCCCAAATCCGGAGGTCTGGACCGCCGTATAGCCGATGGCTGCCACCCGTTTCAGGGTTGTGGCGATCTCGGCAGGGGTCTTGCAGAACTCTCTCACCGTGTACAGTTGTGCGCCGACGACGTTCTTGAGCATCCGAGACTCCTTTCAGAAGAATGCCAGTATGGGATCATGTGTTACACAGCTCTTCGTGTGAGCTTGCCGTGGCCCTTACCTTACCACAGGACAGCCTATTCGTCAAAATCTGATCTCGATCTGCCCCAACAAGACGCGGTCTCCCAGGGCCCCGCTGGGGTCGAGCACCGGCAGCCGCTGCATAGTGGCGGGATCGTACAAACCAACCTCGATAACGTGCATCCCGGGCGGCGTATCGCCGCGGATCGCGATGTCATACCGATCCACCACCACCTCACCCGGAACCCACAAGGTGGTCGGGTATGTGCCTGCAACCGGTGGGTTATCTTGCTGGCCGCGGATCTGCTCTGCCTGATCGAGCACATGGGTGAACACGGTATAGGATGTGTCCATTTCCCGCAGGGAGCGCCAGATCAGCGTCAGATGGATGGACTCGCCGGGCCGCAACTCCTCCCGATCCAGGTCATATCCCAGCAGTTCCACCCGATCGCCCAACCTGGCCCCCACTGGGTGGGCAAACGCCGGCGGCTCCCACTGCCGGTCGGCAGCCAACACGTTGATCCTGGACAGAAGAACCGACTCACGCCCATCGGTGGTAGGCACAGGCGTCCGGTCCGGGCGCAGCACCGCCAGGCGCAGATCCCAACTCCCTGGGGCAATGTCAGTGGGCAGGCGAAGCGCATAGCGGTCGCGGAGGAACTCGGGAGGCTGCCAGCGGTCGAAAGGATACAGCCCGTGGACCGGATCTCCGTCCCAGAGTGGCGTGCGCGCTCCGTTGGCCTCAAGCCAGATCGACACGGTATAACCGCTCTCGATCATGGCCTTGCTCTGCCAGTACAGGGACAGGGCCAGCGTTTCGCCCGGGCGCAGGTCTCCCCGGTCGCGGTCGAGCCCGATCAGGTCGAGCTGCGGGCCAAAGGAAGCCTGCAGAGGCTGCTGGATAGACGGAAGCTCGGCAGGGGAGGACGGTGCCCGGCCGACATCAAACGGGCCCAGTTGGAACGTCGTACCTGCCATCTGCCCGGCCCGGTTGAGCACCGGCAAACGGGCGTCCAGGGACGGCGAGAAGGCGCCCACGTCGAGCCGGTACCGAGCGGGTGGCGCTCCCTTCCAGATCGGGAATACGCAATGAAAGGCGATCACCTCGCCCACGCTCCACTGACTCGACGGGTAAGTGAAAAAGGTCTTGTCTCCCCACCCGAAACCCAGGTCATCGACCAGGTGCGCGAAAAAGGTATAGTCATCGCGCCCGGCGCCGCCCTCTCCCCTCGCCAGCACCTGGAAGTACAGGGTGATGTCGAACGTGCCGGCGGAGACCGGCGCAGCGTTCAGGTCGTGGCCCAGGAAGCGCAGCATGTCTCCCAGGTTGGCATCACCGCGCTCCTGGGGCTGTGGGACAGGGACCTGCCCCGGCGCAAAGCGGTACAACCGGAAGGCTGGCTGACCGTCAGGAGCCAGGTGTTCCTCGGCCGGGGAGCCCAGGGTGCGCATCAAGGCCTGTTCCGACGGCATCGCGTCGTGCGTGAGTACGTACCAGGTCTCTCCTGGGGCAGCGGTGGGGTAGACCAGCACGTCTGGCCCGACCAGCCACTTGAGCTCTGCGTAGCGATACGCCAGCAGGGCCATGGTCGGATGCCGATAGTGCTCGGCCGAGACATAGCAGGTGGCATCTGCTGGGAGGTAAGCATTGAGGTAATGGGCAGCGTCGACCAGGTCGCCTGAAGAGGTATAGTAGTTGGGCAGCGACGGCCCCCAGACGTAGAAGCACTGATAAAAGGTGTAGATGCCTGTGGCCATCAGCAGGGCCACAACCAGCCCAACGACGGCGATCTGGACAGCTTCCGATGACAAGCGTCTGCCGAGCCATGGCCGGGTGGTGGTCCAGCGCTGGAGGGCGGACATACTCTCGACCAACCCCAGGGCAGGCCAGTAGAAAAGGGCGGGTATCACACCGATGGCTCGCAGCGATAGGCTCAGGTCGACGTCACCGCCGCCCAGGATGGAAGGCAACAGCATCACCGGAAGCCAGAGCAGCAGCAGCAGGTAGGTGCCTCGTCGCCGGGCCTCGCCTGCGCGGAACAGGCGCCACAGGCCGATCAACAGGCCGATGTAGAAAAACAAGCCCACAGGCGGCCACAACGCTGGTGTCCCGGCGACGTTAAAGCGCCAGTTCATGTCACCGCGCACGGTGAACATGGCAAAGGAGGTCCGGGCGGCGTACCAGAAGGCGCGCCAGGGGTCTTGGCCGCCGACCTGCGCCGAAAAAACGGACACCTGGGCCATGCGAGTGCCAAAGACCTCGGGATTGCGGACATAGAACGCGCCTAACGGGGCGAAAACCGCCAGTGCGACCAGCAGAAATAGGCCGAACTGTCCCAGTCGCAGCAGGCGGCTGCGTCTGCCGGTGGGAGGAAGGGATCTCGACGCATCTTTGTGAACGTCTGATCCGGCAGGCGCGTTTCCCGGCTCAAAGATCAGTACCCAGAGCAGAAAGGCCGCCAGGAGGATGGGAAACGCACGGATGGCCAGGTAGGTGTAGGCGGCCAGGCCACACCACATCCCGGCCAGGGCCCAATTCGCCCAGGCCCGGCGGCCCTCTCTGCGCAGGGCTCGGTAGATAAAGAGGATGGTCAATGCCTGCAGCAATGGCTGCGTCTGGGCGCGGAAGCCCAGCCGGTTGATGGCGACCGTCCACAGGATCGTGGCCTGGATGGCGGCGGCAACGACGGCAATCCACTGGCCATGGCGCTCGCGGGCAAACAGCTCGCGGGCGGTGCGATAGCTCACCGCGATGCTCACGATGCCCACCCACGTGGCCGTCAGGCGGAGGGCGATCAGGGGATGGCCGATCAGGCTAATGGCCATCCCTGCCAGGTAGAAGAAAAGCACCTCTTCGCCGGTGTACGCTCGGATAAAGATCGGGCGCGCACCGTGGGCGATCTCATCTGCTATGATGGCGCTGGCCGCCTCGTCATAGTGCACGCCCAGGGGGATGTGGCCCAGGTCCCGAACGCGCATCCAGAGAGCGACCAGGAGAATGAGCACCAGCAAGAACAACAGCGTGGAGGCAGATCGTTGGGCGGCCCGGCCGCTGGGAATTGTTTCATCCGGTTGCCGGCGATTGCGCACACCTGCCGTGGTAGTTTGATCGGACATGTCAGAC
>Ga0315274_10004365_pt1 | contig 20808 bp, 17 predicted proteins | sample YL17G02_20_MG_FD_203700 | JGI IMG/M metagenome (GOLD analysis project Ga0315274, IMG submission 203700) | Sediment microbial communities from Yellowstone Lake, YNP, Wyoming, USA - YL17G02_20 | ecosystem: Environmental > Aquatic > Freshwater > Lake > Sediment | place: USA: Wyoming | collected...
GACGATCATGCCGCCCCAGATGCCGATCAGGATCGAGTAGATCGTCAGGATCGGCAACATCGTGACGGCGGCGACGAAGCGGGGAACCACGAGGAAACGCACGGGGCTGATCCCCAGCGAGCGCAGGACGTCGATCTCCTCGGTCACGGCCATCGTGCCGAGCTCGGCCGTCATCGCAGCCCCCACCCGCCCGCAGATGATGAAAGCCGTGATCACGGGCCCCATCTCCTGGACGACCGACAGGCCGACGATCGTGCCGATCGACTCGACGAGACCCAGGTCCTTCAGTTCGAGGCCCGTCTGCAACGCCGTGACCATGCCGATGAAGAGACCGATGAACGAGGCGAGGGGGAGCGTATAGAAACCGAACTCCATCATGCACAGGAGAGTCCGGCGACCCCCGCGGAATACCGACGGCAACTCGACGAGCGTGCGGCCAAGCAACGCCATCATCTCGCCCGAGATGGTGAAGAGGCCGTAGAAAAGAAACGTGAGTTTTCTCAAGAGGCCCATAGCGAGATCGATCGCGCGGGTGCGGGGTATTCGCGAGGTCGCCTATCCCCCGGCTGGAGAAACGCGCCGGATGCGGAGGCCGAGAAAACCCCGGCGCGCGTTCATAGTACGGATCGCGCTTCGGAGTGTCAAGGGCGAGGGCAGGGGCAAAGTGAGGCCGTTGCGAAATGAGGGCGCCGGCGCGAGGCGGGGGTTTTGGCGGGGGCGCGAAAGTCGCTTACTCCAGAGATTTCGCAAGGGCCTCGGGCGGACAGGGCGGACGGGGGCGGTGAGGTGCGTGAAATCGTTCTAACTTCTTGCTTTTCCCCCCGCGCGATGGCAGAATCTCGGCAACATAGGCGGAAATCCAGGTCCCGCGGCGATGGCCTCCGCTCCGAAGCACGCGCGCCAAGTAAGCGGCAGACTCTTTCCCCGCGGACCCAAGAGGAGTTCCACCAGATCCACCCACGATGGGAGAGAAGCCATGAGAATCCAGAAACCCGCAGCCCTCCGAGTCGCAGCCCTCATCATGCTGTCCGCCCTCCTTTCCCCGCCGGCCGCCGACGCGAAAGGGGACCTGAAGGAGTCCGTCGTCAAGATCTACACCGTCTCCAATCGCCACGACTACGCCCGGCCGTGGCAGATGCAGGGCCAGTCCAGCAGCACCGGATCGGGCTCCATCATCGACGACAAGCGCGTCCTCACGAGCGCCCACGTCGTCGCCGACCATACCTTCGTCCAGGTCGAGCGAGCCGGCCAGGCCAAGAAATACGTTGCGCAGGTCGAGATCATCGGCCACGAGTCCGATCTGGCCATCCTTCGCGTCGAAGACGCGACCTTTTTCGAAGGAACCGAACCGCTCAGGATCGGCGATCTGCCGGAGATCCGCGACAAGGTGGCCACTTACGGCTTCCCCACGGGGGGCACGAAACTCGCCATCACCGAAGGCGTCGTCTCTCGCGTGGAGAACCTGGAGTACTCGCACTCTTCGGCTTATCTTCTCTGCTGCCAGATCGACGCGCCCATCAATCCCGGCTCCAGCGGCGGCCCCGTGATGGCCGGCGACCGAATCGTCGGCGTCGCGTTCCAGGGAATCTCTTCAGGCCAAGACATCGGTTACATGGTTCCCCCGCCCGTCATCCAGCACTTCCTCGAGGACATCAAGGACGGCAAGCACGACGGCACCCCCGCCCTTGTCATCTCCGTCGAAACGCTCGAGAACCCCGACATCCGCAAGAAATGCCTGATGGCGGAAGACATGACTGGCGTCCTCGTCACCAAAGTCCACCCCAAGTCCCCCGCCATCGGCCATCTTGAGCAAGAAGACGTGGTTCTCAAGATCGACGGTTTCGACGTGGAGAACGACGGCACCGTGGAGTTCCGCAAGGGCGAACGCACCTTCTTGTCTTATGCGGTCCAGCGCAGACAGATCGGCGAGACGGTCCCCGTTGCGGTCCTTCGCAAGGGGGAAGTCAAGACCGTCGAGATCCCCCTCACCGTGCCGCTCAACACGCTGAACGTGGTGCCGCGCCAGCAGTTCGAGACGCCCCCCACTTACTACATCGTCGGCGGCTTCGTTTTCTGCCCGGCGACGGCCAACCTCCTCCAGGCCATGGGCGGCTATCTCCATCGCGACGTCCACATGTACTATTTCGAGGAATCCCTCGAAGACCGCGACCAGGTCATCGCCATCATCTCCGTCCTGTCCGACGAAGTGAACGTCGGCTATCAGAATTGGCAGTATACGCCCGTCAAGACGGTCAACGGCAAGCAGATCCGCAACATTCACGACGTCGTCGAGGCGATCGAGTCCAACACCGAGGAATTCCACCGCGTCGATACGGAGTCGGACCAGGTCGTGATCCTCTCGCGCGAGAAAGCCAAAGAAGGCGGCGACCGCATCCTCGAGCGCTACAAGATCGCGTCCGACCGGTCCAAGGATTTGGAGAAATAGAGAGCGCGCGCCCCGTGGAATAGCCGCCGGGAGCAAGCCCGCAACGCGCGAGAGAACCGAGCGCCGACGCAGCGGTCGCCCGTCGGAGACGGCCCCCCATGTCTTCTGTTGAATGTGGGAGTTCTCTCCAGTCCGCGAATCAGGCGAATCAGGCGAATGATCCCTATCCGCCCGATTCGCGCAATTCGCGGAGACGCACGATGCACCATTGTGAAGCGTTTCGCCGTTACCTGATCCGCAGCCCCATCCTGCCCGCCCCCATGTGCGGGTACAGTGAGCGGCCGTTCCGCGACCTCCTCCGGCGGATGGGCGCTCACCTCGTCTACACCGAAATGCTCAGCTCCGAAGCCTTGGTGCGGGGCGATCCGAAGACGTGGCGCCTCATGGACTTCATGGACGAGGACCCGCCCGTGGCGGTGCAGATCTTCGGCTCGCGGCCCGCGATCCTCGCCGAAGCGGCCCGCATCGCGGTGCGCAAGGGCGCTGCCGTCATCGACCTGAATATGGGATGCCCGGTCAAGAAAGTCACGCGCGCGGGCTGCGGCGCCGCGCTGGCCGAAGACCTCGAACGCGCCCGCGCCGTCTGCCGCGCCATGCGCGGCGCCGTGGACGTTCCCTTTACCGCCAAGATCCGATGGCAGACGAACGGCGGCGCAAACGCCGCGGATGGCGACGCAAGGCGCGTGCCGAGCCGAGCAATCACGGTCGCTCGCATGTGCGAAGACGAGGGGCTCGACGCCGTCGCCATCCACGCCCGCACGCGCGCCCAGGGCTACTCGGGAACGGCGAACTGGGACTGGATCGCGCAGATCAAGAAGTGGCTCTCGATCCCCGTGATCGGAAACGGCGACGTTTGGACCGCGGCCGACGCCGCGCGCATGCGGGCCGAGACGGGATGCGACGCCGTGATGGTGGGACGCGGCTTGGTCGGCAATCCCTGGCTCGTGCGCCAGGTCGCCCTGTATGATGCGCCCGCCCGTGCGCAACGCGGGGACGGGACGGTCGAGGACGGGCCCGCGACGGCTGAAGGCGGAGCCGCGACGGCTGGGGGCGGGCCTTCGCCCGAGGAGCGCCTGCGCGTGCTCCTCGAACACGCGCGCCTGATGGTCGAACACGGCGGCAATCGCGGTTTGATCGAGTTCCGCAAACACTGCGCGGGTTACATCCGTGGCCTCCCCGGCGCACGCGCCGCGCGGCCCGAACTCATGCAAGCAACCACCCTCGACCAACTCAAGGAAACCCTCGAAAGGCGCTTCGGCGAGATGGAGTGGTGAGCCATCTTAGCTCCCTTTTCAGACGTAGGAGGCCGTTTGGCTTCCTTTCCAGGCGTGGGAGGCCGTCTCCGATGGGCGACTTGGGCAGCCCCAAGCCCCGCCTTGCCATTCTCCACATCACCGATGCCGGTTCCACGCCAGCGCCAGCGGCGCCAAGGCGAGCGGCGCGACGGCGAGCGCGGGCAGCGTGAGCGCGAGCGAGTGGGCGCGCAACGGCGGCGCGTTCGCTTGACCACCGGCGCAGAGCGCGACGACGGTGAGCGCGAACCACGCGCCCCACAGCAACATGGCCCCGCGTCGGCTGACGAGGCCCTTCCCGCGCGCCAGCGCGAGGGCCGCCGCCGTCCCGGCCAAACTCACGGCAACCACAGAGGGCCACGCAATCGCCGCGAACGCCGCGATCGAGACGCGCCCGGCGCCCAACAGCAAGGCGGACCCGAGGGCCAACGTCGCGGCGACCCCGGCGAGCGTGACGCCGAGCCACCGCCGCCCGGCCAGGCCGACGCACACTCCCAAACCGAAGAGAACCCACGCCCCCGACAGCAGGAGCGCACCGGTCGAGCACGCCCGCGCAAGACCGCCAAACCCCGTCGCGGACGCCGACGAGATAGGCGCCGACCAGACAGACGCCGGCAAAGAGAAGCTCCGTCGGACCGTCCTGCCAGAAACGCCACAGCGACCGGCGCAAAACGAATTCCTCGGCATCCTGGGGCTGAGGCTGGGAAAACCTCTTGATCGGCCCGGCGCGGGGGCGGTACGATCAGGGAAGGCGAAGGGCAGGCGGCTGGGTGCGCGACATGGATGTGGGTTTTCAAGCGGCACGGGTTTCAGGCGGCTTGACGTGCGGATTGTTCTTGCTCGAAGAAGAGCTGAAAAAGTAAGATGGGCGCTCAGGAGAGACGAACCATGCAGGCTATACAGCTGGCGGGTGAACTGCGGGGAAGGGTCCGGCACGGGTACAAGGCTGGCCTGTTTCGCGACCCGGCGCGATCCGGGGCGCCTTGACGATAAGAAGCCAGGGCGGTATGATCTTTGCCCCTGTTCGGCAGGATGCATTGAAAGGGAGCCACGACCATGTTCGCATTCAGATTCGACAAGGCAATCCAAGCTGCTGCCTACGTGCTGCGCCGTGAGTCATCCCGAGAGATGAACTACATGCGGCTGCTCAAGATTCTCTACATCGCGGACCGGGAAAGCATCCGGCTAACAGGCCGGCCAATCACGGGGGATCGGGTCGCCGCCATGAAGCAAGGTCCGGTTCTGAGCGAGATTCTCGACCTGATCCAAGGGGTTCATCTTCGCTACCCGGAGTGGGCGGAATTCATCCAAAGAGACGAATACAATGTTCGGCTTGTCCGCGAACCCGGCCTTGCGAATCTGAGCCGCTTTGAAATCGAGACGCTTGAGCGGGTTGCCGAAGAGCACCGTTCGCATGACGAATGGGGGATGGTTGAGTTCACGCACGAGTTCCCTGAGTGGCAGAAGAACGACCCAGGGGATTCGATGAGGATGAACTGGATTCCGTTTGGCGATGTTCTGGAAGCGGTGGAGCGGTCCGCCGACTTGACGGAGATTGAGGAAGACGCCAAGGCAGACCGAGCATTCGCGCGTCTGTTCGGAGCGTGACGCGATGGCCAAGTTAGGGGACACATTCCTCCTGGCCAACCCCGAGATCAACAGCCACCTGTTTATCATAATCTCCGATCCCGCCCAGGATCCGGGGCGGATCGTGACGGCGAACTTCACGTCTTGGCGCGCCGACAAGGACCAAAGCTGTGTCGTCGAGATCGGCGAGCATCCGTTCATCGAGAAACGGTCTTGTGTGCATTACGGTGAAGACCGAACCTTTAGGCTGGCCGACTACGACCGCTTTATGGCTTCCGGCCACCTGCGCCCCCACGACCCCGTAAATCAACACCTTCTGAAGCGCATTCTTGACGGAGCGGGGATGTCGCCTTTCCTGCCATTGGGCAATAGGCAGATTCTTGTTGAACAGGGATTGATAGACCGCGAATAGCGCGCCTGCCGGCAAAGCTAGGACCGACCCGAATCTGCTTCCCACGCCAAGTGGCGTGCCCTTTGCCCAAGCCCAAGAGACCGAACAATAACACCACATCCGAAGACGCGCACGCGCCCCGTCTTGGCCTTGAAAAGGCCCAGAACGTGCTTGCGGGTCCTCCGCCAGGACTCCCACACGAGCGCCAAGCCGATGGAACGCATCGTTGTTCTTTCCTTCTTCGCGGCGCGCTACTCGCGCCGCCGCGGTTCCGCGCGGCTTTTATTGATGCCGGCTTTGCGCGAGCGTGGTTCTCCCCAGGGCCAGGGCCGTCGTGGGCAACGCCGACACCCCGAGGATCAGCAGAACGTGGTGCGGTCGAACAGGCGCGACTTCGAGCCAGAAAGATCCCAAGACCCCGGCCAAGAGACACCAGGACGCGAACGCGACTCCCACTGTCCTCGCGTCGAGGCAGCCGCGCCGCCAAGCCTGCGCGAAGTGGATCGCGGGCCAGGGGAGGAGCGACAGCCCGACGATGTCCCAGCCCCAAGGAGCCATCGGGGCATAGCCCATCTCGACTCCGGCCTTGAACCAGATACACGCAACGAACAAAATACACGCAACCGTGTCAAGTCTTCTATCGAGAGCGAAGCTGGCGCTAATCCCCATGAACGCGATGCCCGCAACCAGACATCGGCCAAGATGCAGAAGGAGCCGCCAGTCCGTCGGGATCGCCACGCCAAAAATCGCCACGCCCAAACGGGAATCGTTGAGGGCGTCGCCCACGGCGTCGCTCCTGCCCGAAAGCACAAGCAGACCTCCGCAAAGGAACGTGAGAGCCCACAGCGTCGCCCAGAGCGCGAGAACGCTGGCCGCCGCCGCTCGGAAAACGGCCCGGGGGAAAGCTGCGTCCTCGAGAGGGCGCGTCGCCGCGAACGCGTCAAAACCCGATTTCTTCTTGAGAGCCACGCTTCTGCTCATCTGACGGCTGAGAGAAAGACCGAGGACAAACGCGAAAAGGGGGGCGAACGTCAAAAGGTTCCTCAGAATGCGGTAGGCAACGGGCTCATCCTCGGCTCCAGGGAGAAGAGACAACATCATCAAGAAGAGAGAGCCAAGAATTGCGCTGACGACGGGCGCCCAGCCGCCGCACCGCCGCCACTCGTACCAGAATTGAGCGCCTTCGGGGGATGCGAAGGCTTTCGAACGACTTGGCATGAGATCGCGGACTCGCTCGATCCATTCCCGCACGGTGGGCATTCCGAGGCTCCCGCCGCGCCGATCGCGCGCCACGCCGGCGAGGGCCACGAGATAGGCGATGGGAGTAAGCGCCGCTATCCGGAGCCACTGAGCGAGGGGCGGCGAGAGCCACGTTCCGGTTGTTGGATCGAATCGGCCTTGGGCCCTGAGCATCTCGAGCCACAGCACGAGAAGAGGAAACGCCAGCACGATGAGGGCGGCCATTCGGATGTTCGGGAAACCCGTCAGCGACCACGCAACGGCTTGCGCAATGGCCGCGGCCCCGGCGAGAAAAAGGGCCGGGGCCAAAACCGGAACGACCTCCACGCCGATCAGATAATTGAACGGCGCAAAAATCGCGATGTGAGCCAACGCAACGGCCGCCGACGCGATCAACATGCGCTGAGCCACCAGCGCCCAGGTCGGCGCCGGCAGAGGGTAAAGCCGCCGGGGGAAACCCCATCGCTCCGCCGTTCCTTCGCACTGGCATTGGACCACTGCGTAGCAGGACAGGATCATCTCCCACCAGAGCAAGTGCGGAAAGAAGGAAGGGATGGCAATGGTGAGGTTTCCCTCTGTCAGAAGGAGCCGCTGGTTCCAGGAGAATCCGGCTGCAACCCAAAGCACGGCGAGCACGGCAAGGACGAGGTCCGCGCCAAGCCCGATCACCGCCAAATGCAGAGTGAGTCGGCCCTGCATCTTCCGCCAGAATTCCCATGCCATGGCCTGTACGATGGAACGCATGTCTCTTGGCCCTTCCTTGGTGTGCGCAGGCTTGACCGCGCTTTGTCCCAGACCCCGCCTTGGCGGGACTGCGCGCCTCGGCGCGCGCCACGGCTTGACGCGCCGCCTGTGGCGGCGGGACGCCGGCGGAACCTGCCGGCAAGACGCCGGCGCTACGGGCACTGCCCCTTCACCCGCGCCACGAAGATCTCCTCAAACGTCATGGCCTCTTCCTCGACGACGCGGCCGCCCAGAGACGCCGCCCCTTGTCTGAGTTCGTCGAGGTCGCCGTCGCAAACGACCGTCCAGTCCCGTCCCTCGCCCGTCGAGGACAGGAGCCCGCGCAGACCGGGGAGGGCGGGCGTCTGGGGCTCCTCGAAGCGGAGCGTTAGGCGGCGATGGCGCGCCTTGATCTCGTCGAGCGGCGCGCACAAGACGATGCGGCCTTCGTGGATCATGGCCGCCACGTCCGAAACGCGCTCGACCTCTTCGAGGAGGTGGGAGGAGAAGAGGACCGTGCGGCCCTCGTCGGCGACGGTGCGGATGATGGCGCCGAGGATGTCGCGGCGCACCACCGGGTCGAGTCCCGAAGACGGTTCGTCAAGGAGGAGGAGGTCGGGTCGGTGCGCGAGGGCGGCCAGAAGGCCCGCCTGGGCGCGCTGGCCGCGCGAGAGGTTCTTGATCTTGTCGCGCGCGTCGAGGCGGAAGGTCTCGCGCAGTTCCTCGGCGTAGGCTTCGTCCCAATCCGGGTAGAACGCCTGCGTGTAGCGCATCAGCTCGCCGACGCGCATCCAGTCGGGAAGGTCGCGGTCTTCCGACAGATAGCCGATCTTGACGAGGACGCCCGCCGGGTCGCGCACCGGGTCCATTCCGAAGACGCGCACGCGCCCCGTCTTGGCCTTGAAAAGGCCCAGGACGTGCTTGATCAGCGTCGTCTTCCCCGCGCCGTTCTCGCCCACCAAGCCGAAGACGCCGCCCCGCGGCACCCGCAGCGTCACGTCCTCGAGCGCCGTCTTCGACCCAAACCGCCGCGTCACGTTTTCGATCTCAACGACGTGTCCGTTCTCGCTCATGGTTTCTCCCCTCCTCCCGCGTGGTGGGAAATCCGAAATCCGAAACAAACCGAGGACCCCAGATCCGAAATCCGAATCTCGAAATCCGAAACAAATCCAAGACCCCAAATCCGAAATCCCAAACCCGCGTCTCCGACTCCTCACTTCTGAATTCCGGCCCCTGACCCCCGACTCCTGACCCCCGACCCCTGACCCCTGACCCCTGATCCCTGACCCCTAATCCCTCATTCAATCCTCTTGCTCCTCTGCCGCAGGATTTCGATCACCGCCTCCAGAGGGACGCCGAGCTGACGCGCCTCGGTCAGAAGCCCGTCGGCGCGTTCGCTCAGGATGCGTTTCTTCTCGCGCGCCGTCAGGGGCGAATCCGTGTCGGCCACGTAAACGCCCGCGCCGCGGCGCGTCGTGATGAACCCCGCCGACTCGAGCTCGCGATAGGCCCGGGCGACGGTGTTGGGATTCACGAGGAGTTGCTCGGCCAGCTTGCGCAACGGCGGCAGCTGCTCACCCGGCGCGAGGCGTCCAGACGCTACGAGGTACTTCACCTGCTGCACGATCTGCATGTAGATCGGCACGCCGTCGTTGGCGGAGATGTGGATGCGCACGCCTGTCCTCCGACGGGCAGCCTCCGAGCGCGGGGCGAGGGGGAACGCCCAGCGGGTCTGACTGCCCAACTGCATTAGTACGGTAATGCAATTTGCGACGCCGCGTCAAGGGTTTTTTTGGGGCGGTTGCGGATGAATGTGGCACGGGCTTCCAGCCCGTGTGGCACGGCCAAGATGGCCGCGCCACGGTCTGTCCCCGAATGAATGTGGCACGGGCTTCCAGCCCGTGGGCCACGGCCAGGATGGCCGCGCCACGGTCTGTCCTCTGTCTTTCTGTCAGGGGCTCTCAGTCAGAGGAAGACTCGTGCGGCGGGGCGGGGGCCGACGCGTTTGGGGAGGCGGCCTTTCTCGATGAAGCGGCCCCTGGAAGGGCGGGGCGATCGTGCTCCTGCATCAAGGCCGCGAACTCCTTGCGGATTTCGGCGTATCTCGCCGTCAATTGCTGGAGACCCTGGCGGACCTTCCCGGCCTCTTCTTCCGTTTGCTTCCGGGATTGCTCGGCCTGCTCGCGAGCGGTCTTGGCCTCGAGAAACCGGGCGTTCAGCTCGTCGTAGGCGTTCTGGAGCGCCGCGGCTTCCTTCTCGGCAACGGCGACTTGCGTTTCTTTCTGTTTCCCCTGTTGTCGGGCCTCTTCCAACGTCGCCTTGAGTTTCGCCCTTTCGGTGTCAAAGGCCTTGACTTGGGCCGCAAGGTCCTGGCGCAGTTGAGCCACGAGGGCCTCGCTTCGGTCCAGGCGGTCTTGAAGGTCCCTCGGATTCTCCTCCAGGGCGCGAATCTCGCGCTCGAACTTCGCCTTTTCGACCTCAAGGGCCTGTTCGGCGATCTCCAGCCGGTTCTGCGAATCTACCAGTCGCGCCCGAGACTCCTCGTGGGCCGTCCGCTCTTTCTCGAGATCTTTCTCGATCTCTTTCTGCGCCTCCATGGCCCGTTTGTGCTCGGCCCGCAGTCTCGTCAGGTCATTGCCCATCTCTTCATCCGAACCGGACCTGTTGGCGAGGCGAACCAGGTTCTCGATGTCCCGCTGGAGATCGAGAGTCGAGCGCCAGTTGGGGGGCGCGGCGTACCACTTGCGGTCCGGCGCCGCGGCCAGCTCGTCCAGCTGCTTCTCGATCTCGGCGATCTCCGAGCGGACGATTTCGCGGCAATGATCGCACGTCTCGGCGAGATCCGTCTGCGTCGGGCTCGGACGGACCTGGCTCAGCGCGCGTTGAAGGAGTTTCAGGCGTTCCACGCTGACGGCGAGGGCGTCGAGATACCCTTCCCAACAGGCGCGCAGCGCTTTGCGAAGATGACGGGTCTCCAGGCGGAGTTGGAGGAAACGCCCGGCGAGAAGAAGGAAGGCCGCAAAGGCGAGTCCGACCGCGGCAAGGGCCGGCCAGGAAACGGCCGGCACGGGGTGGTCTCGAAGAAGATCAAACAGGGACACGGCCGGCGCGCTCCGAAGACGTTCGTCAGTTCCTTTTCCGCCGGCGGGGCAGGAGCGATCGGCAACGGCGAAAGGCTACCGCATGAGTCCTTGAATCTCTTTCAGAATATCGTTGATGGCGTCCTCATCGGATCTTCTGTCCCTCTCATGCGGGATCGTCGGGGTGCGGTCGCCCGTTCGCAAACCGGATTCCTCCGCGCTTGCTTCCCCCATGACCTCATCGAGGAGATCGCTCTCCGCTTCGCTCAGGCCCTCGCTCCCCGCGGAGGATTCCCCAGCGCCCGGCTCTGCCATGATCTCGGTGAGAAGCTCGCTCTCCGAATCCGTCAGGCCTTCCTCCGGCTCGATCTTCGCTGACGCTCCGCCGCCCGCGGATTCGCCCATGATCTCGCTTTTGTCTTCTTCCGTCTCCGCCATAATCTCCGCCAGCAAGTCCTGTTCGGAATCGTCCAACTGGGCGGCGGGCGACTTGCCGGGCTTGCTCGCCGGAGATTCCGCGACGACCCCAGCGGCCGCGAGCTCCGCAGGTTGGCCGCCGCCCTCGTCCACACCCGCGGACGCCTCAACCAACACCTGGCCGGCCAGGTTCTGCCGGACGACGCCGGGATCTCCCGCCGGGATGATGTCGGCGCTGTCGATGGCTAGGGGTGTCCCCTGAGCGCCGACAACCGTCGGCGGCATGGCGGGAGGCGGCGCCTCGACGGGCTCGACAACCGTGGGCGCCGCCGCGATCTCCGCGGACTTCGGTCCAGGTTCGCCTTCCATCCCTTTCTCGAAGGTCTCGCGGCGAATGTCCGCGGCTCGTTTCCTGAGAGCGGCCATGGACGGCTCCCGAGGCGCGGCCCTTCGGCCCCGTGAGCGCATCACGCGCAATCCGAACAGCCCAACGATGGCCAGTAGGGCGATGACCGCCCCGGCCTGCACCGCCAAGGAGAGAAGACCGGGCCCCGGCGCCGCTTCGGCGCCGCGCTCTCCTTCCGGCTCACGGACCCGGTCCGCCGCTTCCACCGGCGGCGAGGGGGTTGTGGCGAGGGGAACGGCGGGCTCTCTCGCCGCAACGGCTGTTGGGGGAGCGAGAACCTTCTGCGGTCCGGGCGGCACTGCCAGCGGACCAGGCGCCGCATCGGAGACGGCGAAGTCCAGTGGGCCAACGGTGTCATGCGACACGCCGCCGGAGGGATTCGTCAGATTGCCTGTAACAGTCACCCGGTAGGAGCCCTTCTGGCTCGTCTGATAGTAGGCGGTCGAGAAGAGGACGTCGCTGAGAGGGATCACCGCCTGCGTGGTCTGCGAACCGTCCGGCCGGAGGACGGTGGCCACGAAATCGATCTCGCCGGCCGCGCGCGCCAGCCGCGGGTCAACGATCTCGGCGGTCAGGGTCATCGGCTCGCCCGCGCGCAAGACCTCTTTGCGCAAGGCGTGCACCTTGAACCAGCGGTCCGCCACCTTAACCGTGCGGACGATTCGTCTTTCAAGCGGGGGGACACGGGCGATGATCTCGATATCGTAGGCGCCGGGTTTGTCGGGTGCCGCGAACCCGCCGCCGAAGACGCCGTCCTTCGCCGCGCCGTCGTTGTGGCTGCCGTCGTCCTCCAGCGGGAAAACGCTTTGACTGTATCCTGCTTGAAGAGTCCCTTGCATGGCCAGACGCGTGAGCATCTCCGGCTCGCGAACCGGCTCTCCCTGGCTCCTGAGACTCGCCGTGAGGGGGCAGTCTTCTCCGGCGCGGAGCATGGAGTTGAAATCGCCCGCCTGCAACTCGACATCGGTGAGAACAATCACCCGGTCGTCGCGCGTCGTCATGGCCGGCTCGATGCGCCAGACGCCTTCCTGAGGCCGCGCGACGGCAACCAGTTCGTAGCGAGGAGCGGAAAACCAGCGAACTCCTTCAAAGCGGTCCGATGTTTTCTCCGTGATGGCGCGTCCGTCAGGCTGGACCAAGCGCACCGGTTCGCCGTCTCCGCCGTGCGTTATCAGGAAGGTCGCTTCGCGGACCGAAAGGTCTAGCGGGACGCGGTTGTTCGTAATGGGCACGGTCTGGGGCTGCGCCAGTTCCTCGAAGAGACGAAGGAAGAGCCGCTGCAGCTCGTCATCGCGATCCCCCTGGACGCAAAGGCCGCCGGTGGCCTCGGAGAGGCGCTCGAGCAGGTCGCGATCCGCCGACGAAGAGAACGCGATGCAGTGGATCTCCACACCCGCTTGGATGAACTCGGTTGCCAGGGGCCCTCGAATCCCGGCGATCGACGCCTTGTCGGCCTCCTCCCCGCGACCCAGATCCACCTTCCCATCGGTCATCAGGAGCACGGCCCGTGGATGGTCGGACCGCCCGTCGCGCTTCAACTCGGCCAACGCCTGGCGCAGCACGTCCTGGATATCGGTGTACCGGCCCGTGGAGCGGACACCCTTGATCTGGCGGAGCATCCGGTCGCGCCTCTTGCCGGGCTCCACCGGCCCGATCTCCTCCAGGAGCCGCACGCCCGTGGCGAATCCGGCCAACCCCACACGATGGTTCTCGTTGCAGAGCATGAGGAAGAGACTGGCCGCGTCGCGGCGGGCCCCCCGAGGGTCCGTCTGCTTCATGCTCCCTGATTCATCCAGAAGGAGCATGAGGTCGAAACGGCAGGGCGCGGCCCACGCCGCCGCGCACGCTCCCATTGCCACGCAGAGCGCCAGCAGACTTCGACGGGCCAATCTCATGGGGGGAACTCCCGCGGGGCCGCCGACACTCCCCGCCGCCGCACTGGGAGAGTTGGGCGCGCACAAACCAGCGCGGCGGAGCGGTCGGAGAACCGCGCCCCGCAAGTCAATCGCATCTAACCAGAAAAAGGAAGGCCATGCCAAGGGTTTTCGAAGGGAGCCGTCGGCAGACGACTCCGTCCGTTGTCTTCTCGGGCGCTCTTCCCAATCGCTTCAGGGGCTGCTTCTGAGCGCCAGTTTCACGACTTCCTCCACGGTCGCCGTCTCGTCCCCCATGGTTCGCAGGGCCGCCGCCACGGAGCGCGAAGCGGCCGCCGGCTTGAAGCCGAGCGACTGGAGAGCGGCGACGGCGTCGTCAAAAACCCGCGCCTCGCCCTCCGCCAGCCCGCGTCCGCCGTCCGACGGTTCGCCGGCCTCGCCCGGCCCTCTCTCCTCCGGGGGGGGCGGCGGGAAGCGCTTGAGGCGGTCTTTCATGTCGACGACCAGCCGCTCGGCCTTCTTGCGGCCGATGCCGGGGACCCGCGTCAGCGCGCCAACGTTGCCCGTTCGAACGGCCGAAACGAATTCCGCGATGGACATCGTGGACAGAAGATCAAGGGCGGTTCGCGGACCGATCCCGGGGACCCCGAGGAAGATGTCGAACACGCTTTTCTCCTCGAGCGTGCCAAAGCCGTAGAGGTCCATGGCGTCTTCACGAACGACGAGCGACACATGCAGCGCGACCTCCTCGCCCAGGGCCGGCAGCCGCTCGGCGGTCGACGCCGGCAGATCCAGACCGTAGCCGACTCCCCCCGCCTCAACAACGACGTGGTCGTTCTCTGCCCTGAGGAGTCTTCCGCGCAAGTGCTCGATCATCGCCTCTGACTTCTCTCCGTCGGCGCCTGGTCTATTCAACGCGCAGCATCAGGCTGATATGCGTCTTGTTGACGGCGAGATGAGGCGCCTCGTGCACAAGGTCGCCCGTCGCGATGGCATAGACGCGGGCGTCCGCCAGGGCCTCGAACTCCCGTTCCGCAACGTTCAGTTTGTCGCTGAGCCGCTCCCCTTTGGGGAGCACAAGGGTTCCCTCTATTCGATGGTGAGGAGTGTAGACAACGACGCGGACGTCCCGATCCTGAGTCGCCATGTTGCGCGTTTCCTTCTGCTCTGGGTCCATCGGCCCGACCGGCTCGCAATATAGTGCGCGGCATCGGTTCTTGTCACGGGAATACTGGCCCAGTTCTCAGTTGCGCGGGAGCGACGAGCGGGGTATGATACCGCTCCCGGCGCGTCGAGGAAGACGGGGGAACGGGCCTTCCCGCGGGGCGCGAGAGAGGCAGTGAGTCCCGCCCGCGAGGCGCGGGCCGAGGCCAGACACGGAGCCGGGGACGGTAAACCCCGGCGGCTCAGAAGGAGGATGAAGGGAAATGCCTGCCGTTCCGGTCCAGAAAGTGTCGAACGGGATGAAACTGGTGTTCAACGACGACGTATGGACGATCGTGGAGTTCGCCCACCGCAAACCGGGCAAGGGAGGCGCGTTCGTGCGAATCAGGATGAAGAGCCTGACGACCGGACGCGTCCATGAGGCGAATTTCCAGGCCTCCGAGCGCGTCGAGGAGGCGAACGTCTCTTACCAGAGAATGTCGTATCTCTACCAGGACGGGACGGACTATGTTTTCATGAATGCCAGCACCTACGACCAGATCCCGATCGATCAGGACCTGCTGGGGGAGAAGACCCAGTTCCTGACGGAGAACTTGGAGGTGTCCGTGGTTTTCTGGGACGACCGCATCGTCGCCGCGGAACTGCCCGCGAAAGTGGAATTGCGGGTGGTTCAGACCGACACGGTTGATAGAGGAAACACCGCCACGAACGTAATGAAAGACGCCACGTTGGAAACCGGCTACGTAGCCCAAGTGCCGCTCTTTGTGAACACGGGCGATATCGTCGTCATTGACACGCGTGACGGCGCCTACGAGGCAAGGCTCTGACGGAACGGCGTTGCCTGCCCCCTTTTCCGCCCTTTTTTTCCGCCCTTTTTTTTCTTGACACCTTCCGCGGCCTTCTCAAGAATCGCGTTGCGGCGCGGGTAGGACTCTCCGTCGCACCGGGAGTGAATAGGCCGGCAGCCGTGGTTTGCCTTTTCTTGAACACGCGGTTTTATTCCTGATTCGACGGACGTTCCTCTTCGCGAGAGCGCTGGTGACGGGAGCCCTCGCGCAAGGCCGGTTTTTGTGCGTTTCCCGCAGATCAGACGAGGGAAGGTGGGCGGTGCGATGTCTGTAGTTGGAACGGTCAAGTGGTTCAACGACAAGAAGGGGTACGGTTTCATCGAGCAGGATGGCGGCGATGATGTTTTCGTGCATTACTCGGCCATCATGAAAGAAGGGTACCGAACCCTTTCCGAGGGCGAGCGTGTCAACTTCGAGATCGAACAGGGCTCAAAGGGCCTCCACGCCATGAACGTGATGAAAGCCGAGTGACGGCGCTCTCTTCTCCTTCTCCGAACCGCCCCCACGAAGTCCTTTTCTGCCGACAGCGCGAGAGCGCCTTTTTTTGTGCGCAACAACGCTTCCTGGTCTCTCAGGAGAACGCCCCCCGAACCGCAAGGAACGCGGCCAAGAGAGCGGGACCCCCGAGCAATGCGCCAATAACACCTTGACCCATCCCGACGAACCCGCTATGGAATCGAGGTGCGGAGCGCTTCATGCTGCTCAGGCGCCTGCCTGCCGCCAACGCCCGCCCGCCGGCGAGTAGGCCGCGGGGAGAAACAATCCCGCGTCTGGGCGAACGACGCCTACGTGAAAGCGGCGCCGCCGCTTTCGTCCGGGCCGCGCGAGGAAAGCCGAAGCCGGCCGCCGTCTTCCTGAACCGAATGAGGGAACCGACCGCTGATGCTGACAAATGAATGGCAGCAGAAGTCGAAACGATGGGGACACCCGCTCCACGCGATTTGCTCCTACATGGGCATGTTCGCCCCGCGTCTGGCCCACTATTTCATCCAGAAATTCACGCGCCGCGGCGACGTGGTGCTCGATCCCTTCTGCGGACGCGGCACCACGCCCCTTCAAGCCTGCGTCGAGGGCCGGGTTGGAATCGGCATCGACCCGAATCCTCTCGCCCACGCTCTCACGGCCGCCAAAGTCACCCCGCCCGACCCCGTGGATCTGCGCAACCGCATCAACGACCTGTCCAACGACATGTTCTTCGCCGAGGTCGACCGTGAGCCGGACGCGATCGGCATGCTGTTTCACAAGCACACGCTCAGCCAACTCGTGTTTCTCAAGCAGGCGCTCGACCCGGCCGACCCGGCCGACGCCTTCCTGATAGCCGTTCTTCTGGGCATGCTGCACGGCGGCGCCCTCGGCGCCTCGGGCGCCCCCCGCCCAGGTCCCCGCAAAGGCCCCCCCTCTTTCCTCTCCATCTCCATGCCGAACACCTTCAGCATGTCGCCCGGCTACATCCAGCGCTACATCAATGAGAAAGGCCTGGAGACCCCGAAGGTGGACGTTTTCGCCGCGTTGCGGGCGCGGGTCGACCGGCTCTTGCGGCTTGGCTTGCCGCAGACGCGCGGCCGCGCCTGGGCGGTCCCGATCCAGAAACTCAGCGACATTCCCGACCCCGCCCTCAAGCGCAAGAAGGTGCGCCTCATCGTCTCCTCGCCCCCTTACCTCAAAGTTCTCAAGTACGGCCTCAACAACTGGATCCGTCTCTGGTTTCTCGACGAGTCCCCCGATGAACTCGACCGGCGCCTGGACCAGCACCGCAAACTTGAACCGTACCTCGCCTTCATGCAAGACGCCTGCCGTCTTCTCTACCGCGTCACCGCGCCCGGCGGCGTCTGCGCTCTCGTCGTCGGGGACGTGCAGAAGGGCCAGCAGGAGCCGATCGTGCTGGCGGAAGAGATCTGGCGCCACATCCAGCGCAAACACACGCGCTGGCAGCTGGCCCAGATCATCGAGGACACGCTGCCGCGCAACTCCAAGGTCAGCAAGATCTGGGGCGAAGAAAAGAAGGGGCGGGCCACGCTCATCGATCGCGTCCTGGTCCTCTACAAGGAGTCCTACGAAGAGCTGCAGGAGCACGTGGCGTGGTGACACGCCATGAGACGTGGCGGCGGCTTCGGAAGGAGCGCGCGCCGACGCAGGGAATGACCGCCAACGGCGCGGCGCCCGTCCGCTCGGACGCGCCTACCACATGACCTGCTTCCCCTCTTCGATCGTGAAGATGCGCTCCAGACGGCGGGAGCCCTCCGCCACGAGCCAGTAAAGTCTGCCCTTGGGAACCGATTCGAAGGAGACGGGTGATCGCGCGGACGGGGTCGGTGAGGCGGCGACCTTCTTCCCCAGCGATTTCCAGCCGTTGTCCCAGACGGAGAGTTCATAGGTCTTGCTCGGTTCGACGACAATCATGGGTATGTCGCGCCGGGTGTCGGCGTCGGGCGTCGCGGGGTTCGTCGTCGCGATTTCGATCTGGATTTCCTCTTTGGCCGCGCCGTCGAGGGTCCGAACTCTGCCTTCGGAGGCGAGGATGAAGGGGGGCGCGGCGGGGACGGTTTTCTTGTCGACATAGTAGGCGGGCAAGTAGGCGATGTCGCGGCCCATCTTCGTGAACGTTACGCGATCGGCCCGGATCTCACCCCAGTGGATCGGCTTCCATTCGCCCTCGTTGAAGACGCAGATGTAAGCGAATCGGGCGCCCGCCGGTTTCTTCTCCGTGAGGCGCGCGGTGACGTCGGTGGTTTCGCGGTACGACGGGGTGACGTCCTTGAAGTTCTTCCCCGCGAGCGAGTGTGGGACTTCTTCCTCTTCGTTCTTGAGACAGCCGAGACTGTCCCGTTGCATCGAGAAGGTCTTGCGGTACACTTTCGCGGCGCGGTTGCTGAGGCCGGCCTTGCCCTCGCCGTTCTTGTCCAGCAGCACCACCCAGGCGGGGTTGTTGTCGCGGTCCGCCCACCAGGGCGTATAGTCGCCGGCCGCGGCGACGGCGTTGGCGCGCGCGGCGTACAACTGCATGTTCGAGATGTCCTCACACCGACCGAGGCGGCTCTTCTGCATCTCCTCGAAGCTTTGGTCCGTCGGGTGCAGATAGTACAGGCTGTCGAATCCGACCCACCGGCCGACGTCGCCCAGGATCAAGCCTCCCGCTTCCCGGGCGTCGGTGGGGTCCTTCATCCTCTTTGAGAGGTCCGCGTACCGTTCCAGGCACTCGGGGCGCGTGGAATTGGTCGGCTCGTTGCTCCCCCGGTAGGGGAGAATGTGCTCGCGGAAGGCTTCGGGCGACAGATCCTTGGCCCACGGCTTCTCATGCCACGCTTTGAAGGCGAGGTCGATGTTCTCGATCAGGAGGTCAGCCGTGATGGTTTCCAGGTCCTTGTCGAACCGTTTGCGCCGCGGCTGCAGCTCCCCGTGCTTTCTCTCCAGCGCGTCCATGGCTTCCTGGGCTTCCTGGAAGCTTTTGTAATCGGTGGCGTCGAACTCCACGTCGTTCTTGTCTTTGTCACAGAAGGACGTGACGATGTAACCGTGCCCCTCCATGTTCGCAAGGAGGAACTGCGCCGCCTCGAGATTCTCCCCGTCCCCCTTCTTGCGGTAGTGGTCGAGGACCTTCTCGAGTTCGGGCCGATTGTCGCCCGCCAGGGCCAGGTTCCGCTCGACCTCCGGCGGCCACGTCGTGGCGCATCCCGCTGCGGCCAAGGCCAGGACTCCGAGAAGACACGTCATCGGCCGAAGGCCGAAAGCCGCCGACGAAAACCGACAAGACTCCCTTGCGTTTCTCACAAAACCAGCGCCTCCCGCGCAAAACTCGCCCCGACCCGCTCATCGGGATCGCCAGGAACCCTACCTGATCCTTCCGGGCGGTTCAAACGTCTTTTGCTCGGCCAAGGCTCTTCGCCTGGTGCTCTTATCGCCTCCAGAGGGGTCCCCGCCGGGCTTGTCCCGGCGCAGTTAGGGATTGGCGGTTAAAGGCGCGTCCTTTCTTGCCTTTCCCTCGGGCGCGCAGTTGCCGGACAGGCGCCTCGTCCCGGGGTGTCCGCATTTCGCCCGGGTCGACGATCGTTTGTCGCAGATTTCCTATTCCGCAGTCCGCGTTCCGCGCTCCGCATTCCGCATTCGAAAGATTCCCCAGCGAAAAAAACCTTGAAAATCGCCTCTCGGAACGACACATTGGCCGCCAGTCTGTTTGCGTCAGCGCTTCGCCGCGCAACGACCGGGCGAAGGCCTGATTGGCGCCCATGGGAAGGCGGGAGATCCGGCCCGGAAGACCCGGATCCTTCGCGCCGCCCGGACCAGAACGAAAGGATTCCTGATTCATGGCTTTGAGCGAGTTCAAACACTTCGGCGTTCCTACGAGCAAGAGGCACAAGAGCGAGACCTACATCGAGGGGGCCAAGGTCTATGTGACCGATCCCGAAAGTCACCCCTACAAGGTCGAGTTCCTGCGCTTTGAGGCGGATTCTCCTCTGCCCGAAGCCGTGCAGACGCGCTGCCACGCCGCTTTCCAGGTTGAAAGCCTCGAGCAGGCGCTGAAGGGGAAGAACGTCATTATCGAGCCTTTCGACGCCACCGACGCGTGCCGGTGCGCCTTCATCATGGACGGCGACGCCGTCGTCGAACTGATGGAGATGAAGTGAAGGCATTGTGGTGGAGGGGATACAGCGGCCCCGCCACCCTCGCCGGGGGCGCTTTCGAGGCGATCACAGCCGAGGGCGGCTGTGCCACAAGATGCAACCGTAGGGCGGGGCCTGCCCTGCCAAGGCCACAGCCGACAGCGGCTGTGCCACAAGATGCAACCGTAGGGCGGGGCCTGCCCTGCCAAGCCCACAGCCGAGGGCGGCTGTGCCACAGGATGCAACCGTAGGGCGGGGCCTGCCCTGCCAAGCCCACAGCCGAGGGCGGCTGTGCCACAAAGGAGAGGAGAGGATTCCCCCATGGCAATGAAGAAGTTCATCAACGATCCCGACAACCTCGTCAATGAGTTGCTCGAGGGGTTCGCCCTGGCCAATTCGTCCAAAGTCCAGCTCGCCAGCGAGAACCTCGTGGTGCGGGCGAAGCCCAAGAGTCAAGACAAGGTGGCCCTGGTCACGCTCGGGGGCTCGGGCCATGAACCCGCTCTGAGCGGATACGTGGGAGAGGGCATGCTCGACGTCAGCGTTCCGGGCGAAATCTTTGCCGCTCCCGGCCCGCCGCGCGTGATCGAGGCGATTCGCGCGGTCCGTCGCGACGCCGGCGTGCTTTTCGTCGTGCTCAATCACGCGGGCGACGTCATGTCAGCGAACGTCGTGATGCAAATGGCGGAGTCGGAGGGCCTCAACGTCAAGCAGATTCTGACCCACGAAGACATCTCCGCCGG
>Ga0315274_10004366_pt1 | contig 20807 bp, 9 predicted proteins | sample YL17G02_20_MG_FD_203700 | JGI IMG/M metagenome (GOLD analysis project Ga0315274, IMG submission 203700) | Sediment microbial communities from Yellowstone Lake, YNP, Wyoming, USA - YL17G02_20 | ecosystem: Environmental > Aquatic > Freshwater > Lake > Sediment | place: USA: Wyoming | collected...
ACACCCTCCACAAGCTCGCCGGTGAGGCGATTGGACTGGCCAGGCAGGCCCTCGACAACCTGGACTACCAGGAGTATCTGATCCAGGCGCGCCGCGCCCTCGGCCTCGAGTCGCGCGCCTATCCCGACGTAGTCGGCATGGCGAACGACGTTGTGCGCGGACTCGTTTTCTACCTCGTGCTCCTGCTCCCGTTCGCCTTCACGATGGAACGCCTGTTTCTGGCCGGGCGGCGCATCGAGACGCGGATTGCCGGGATCGTCGCGATGTTCCTTGCCATGTTCCTGCTCCTCCGCTTCACCCATCCCGCCTTCCGGATCGTGCTGAGCCCCATGGTCGTGCTGCTCGGGTTCGCGGTGGCCGCACTCTCCGTCGTGATCGTCTCGATTGTAATGTCGAAGCTCGAGGCACTCGTGTCAAAACGCAAACTCGAGGAGCAGGGCGAGCATGAGTCGGGCGTTCAGGCCGTGAGCGGATTCGCCCTCGCGCTCGAGCTCGGCATCGCAAACATGCGCCGGCGCCGCGCGCGCACCGTCCTCACAAGCATCACCCTCATTGTGTTGACGTTCTCCGTATTGTCCTTCGTGTCCGTGACGGCGCAGTTCCGCACACAGCGCTATAATTACAGGGAAGGCGCGACGCCGTACAACGGCGTTTTGCTGCGCACCACCAACTGGGCGCCCTTGCCGTTCGAGGCCTACGCCTCCCTCCGCAACGAATTTGGCGCCAAGTGCACGCTTGCCCCTCGCCGGTGGTACTACGGCGCGCTCATTCTCAATCGCTCCTTCATCGATATCCAGAAAGGCGACATCATCCGCCCGGTGTTCTCGCTGGCCGGCCTAACCGCGCAGGAAACCCAGTTCTTCGACATCAAGTCCGCCTTACTCGGGAACAGCCGGTGGCTCGATCCCTATGTTGAAGGCGTCGAGCCGCCCGAGGAAATCCTGCTGCCCATCAATCTGGTGACCGAATTCATGGGTCCCGGCGCCAAACGGGAGGGCGAGGCTCCCGCCGAACCGCAAGATCAGGCTCCCGCCGAACCGCAAATCGAGGCACTTTCCGAGAACGAAAAGGCCCGGCTCGCAAATGCGTTCATCGGACAGAAGGTCAATGTGCTCGGGCGCGAATTCGAGGTAATCGGCGTCTACGACTCGGAGAAAATGAATGATGTCGTCGACATCGACGGCGAGCGCCTCACCCCCTATGACCCCGTCGAGATGGAAAAGAAATTCATGGAGGAAGGCACGCCGGATCCCCAAGAGGTCCAGCGCTACATCCACCACTCGTTCCGTGATGTCGCCATCACCAGCGAACGCGTGCTTGGCAACCTGGGCGGCGACCTCCGTTCCGTCGCGATTCTCCCCCACAGCCCCAAGGACATGCAGCCCATCATCGAGAGCCTTGTCCGCCGCCTCGACTATATCCTCTTCGCCAACCTGGACGGCGTGCCGACGCTCTTGAGCAGCCGCAACGCCACCCGCGTGTCTGAGTTGTGGAACTTGCTGATCCTGATGGTGATCGCGGGCCTGATCGTTTTCAACACGATGCTGGGATCCGTTTTCGAGCGTACCAAGGAGATCGGAATCTACACGGCTTTGGGCATCGCGCCGTCTCACATCGGACGGCTTTTCCTTGTCGAGGCCGGCGTGTTTGCCATTCTCGGCGTCATGGCAGGTTACGTCTTCGGCCAGACGATCTCGCGCATCGTCGCGGTGATCAACGTGCCCATCCTAAGCGATCTCGAGCTGAACTACAGTTCGCTCGCGGGCGTCGGCGCGTGTATCCTGGTGATGGGTATGGTGATGCTTTCGGCGGTATATCCTGCCCGCAAGGCGAGCGAACTGGGTGTGCCGGATATCGAACGGCGCTGGAAACTCCCGCCGACGAAGGAAACCAGGATCAGTCTGCATCTGCCGTTCACCGTATCGCTGAAAGAGGCGCCCGGACTCATCGCGTTTCTCAAGGAGTTTCTCGACTCGCACGTCGACGTTTCGGTAGGTAATTTCTACGTCGAGAATGTGAAGGCCGGACCTTCCGTGCTGGAGAGTAAGGGCGGTTTCTCCGAAACCGGCCCCAATGCGATGCCGGAGACGCAAAGGAGAGGGACCGGCGTGACCGCGCAGTTCTGGCTCACGCCGTTCGACCTCGGCGTCAGTCAGTACACGACTTTCTCACTGACCGTTATGGAGGACATGAACGTCTGCGGCGTCCACGTGGACATCGAACGGTTGAGCGGCGACGCGAGTTCGTGGCGGCGCGCCAACGGTTATTTCATGACCACCATGCGCGGCCAATTCCTGATCTGGCGCAACCTCACGCCCGAGGCGCGTGCGGAATACGTCGAACGAGGAAAGGACTACGCTTTCGCATGATTTTGGATTTTGGATTTTGGATTTTGGACTATCGATGCCAAAGTCTCTCGTGTCTCTCGTTCCTGATTCCGAGATCGCCAATCCAAAATCCAAAATCCAAAATCCGAAATTCCCAACGGGATTCGTGTTTTCATGCATGACGAACGCCAAGAGATGGAGTTTCAGGACGGTTTCACGATCCGGACGATGATCGGCGCGGTCTTCGTCGGGTTCGTGATGATGCCCGGAACGGTATATCTCGGGCTCGTCGCAGGCTCCGGCCTCGGACCCGCCGCGCAGTGGGTCACCATCATTCTGTTCACGGAAATGGCGCGCCGTTCCTTCACGACCCTCAAGCGGCAGGAAGTATACATCCTCTATTACATGGCCGCCGCGCTCGCCATGACGGGCGGACCTTTTGGCGGACTGATCTGGAACCAGTACCTCGTTCAGAGCCCGCAGGCAATCGGATTCGGCATCGCCGACCAGTTGCCGGACTGGATCGTCCCCGCGCGCACCTCCGAGGCGATCACGGGTCGAAACCTGCTCCAGCAAGCGTGGTATGTCCCGATCTTGCTGACCGCGTTTCTTTGGACCATGGGCCGCGCGACGGCCCTCACCACCGGGTACATGCTGTTCCGCATCACCTCCGACATCGAGCAGCTTGCATTCCCGCTTGCGCCCATCGCCGCGGAAGGCGCGACGGCCCTCGCCGAGACCACCTCGAAGAAAGAGACCTGGCGCTGGAATGTCTTCAGCGTGGGCGCGGCCGTCGGCCTGGCGTTTGGCGCGGTCTATGTTGGCGTGCCCGGGTTCACAGGTGTCCTCTTTACAAAGACGCTGCAAGTCATCCCGATTCCCTTCGTCGATCTCACCAAGAGCGTCCATCACATCCTGCCCGCCGCCCTGGCCGGAATCAGCGTCGATCTCGGCGCCGTCATCTTTGGCATGGTGCTCCCCTTCTCGATGGTCACCGGGACGTTCATCGCCGCGACGCTCTCCGCATTCGTCGCCAATCCGCTGCTGCATCACTTCGGCATGTTGCCTCACTGGAAGCCCGGCATGTCGCTCATCCCCACGAAACTGGCCGTCGACTTTGATTTCTGGATGAGCATCGGCATCGGTGCGTCACTGTGTGTCGCCCTCATTGGCGTGTACAAAGTCTTCCAGGCATTCTTCAAGCGAGATCGCGCCCGCGGGAAAAGCCTGTTGGAGCCCCCCAAGGGACGCGGCGACGTCCGGCTCCGATGGTGCATCCTCGTGTACATCATTGCGAGCGCTTGCAGCATCATCTTGTGCAAATTCCTGCTCAAGCAGGACAGCTTCCCGACGTTCATGGTTCTGGCGTACACCCTTTTCATAACCCCCGCCATTTCTTACGTGTCCGCGCGCATGATCGGCCTCACCGGCAGTCCCGTGGCGTTCCCATTTCTGCGCGAAGGCAGCATTATCCTCTCGGGATATCGCGGCGTCGATATCTGGTTTGCGCCGCTGCCTCTCGCCGATTACGGCCCCACGACACAGATGTTCCGCGAGCTCACGCTCACGCGCACCAAGTTTACCAGCCTGGTCAAGGTCGAGCTTTTCATGCTGCCCATCTGCCTCGTGTGCAGCCTCCTGTTCTGGGCTTTCTTCTGGAACATCGAATCGATTCCCTCCTCGACGTATCCGTTCACGGCGAAGATGTGGCCCCTCCAGGCGACCTACCAATGCCTGTTCATGACCGCCACCACCGGCGAAAACAGTTGGCTCATCCAGTCGATCCGGCCTTCCTATATCCTGGGAGGCGTGGGCTTCGGGTTCCTCCTTCTCGGAATCACCACCGTGGCCGGTTTGCCGGCGCTGTTCTTCTACGGCATGATCGGCGGGCTCGGCGCGATCCCCAACGCGGCCATACCCATGTTCCTCGGGGCAGTCATCGGACGCCGCGTCTTTGAGCCGCGCTACGGGAGGGACACCTGGCGCCGTTACACCCCCGTCCTCGCCGCCGGCTACGCATGCGGCGTCGGCCTCATCGGGATGCTCAGCGTTGCGTTCGCAATGGTCGCGAAATCCGTGTCGTCGCTTCCTTTCTAGATTCAGCAGTCAAGATTGAAGGCGCTTTTCGAAATGATGGACGGCATGGACTTTGTGGACGACGTGGACACCGAAAAGACTCGCCTGCTGGCAATGAGTGCAGTCAGAGCTGGTGCGTGAGGGGGCTTTTCCGCGGCAGGCGGAGGACGAAACCGCGATCGGGATCGTAGGTGAGGTCGCCGCCGTGATGCCGTGCGATGTCACGCGCCGCCGTCAAGCCGAGCCCGAGATGGGGGGAAGGCTTGGTCGTATAGAACGGTTCGAAGATGCGTTCGCGTTCCTCTTCGGGTACAAGGGGTCCGGAATTCCAGAAGACCATTTCGACACCGTTGTCGACGCTGACGGCTTGGAGTCTAGTCCGTCGCGGCTGGACGCCCTCGGTGGCTTCGGCGGCGTTGGCGAGGAGATAGACCACCGCCATCTTCAGCTTTGGGACGTCGCCGACGATGGAGGGTATGCCATCCTGATAGATGGTCTCGAGGGCGATCTGACTCGTCCTGAAGTCGTAACGGCGAATCCCGACAACCTGTTCGCACATGCGCGCGACATCGATCATGCTTAGGTCGGGCTTCTCTTTTCGGGCAATCGACGTGAGGGCGGTCACAACGGCGCTGCTCTTGTTCACGGCATCGGTGATTTGGTTTAGCATGCGCTGCGATTCAGGGCCCACGTTGCCGCTCATGCCAAGGAGGTCCGCGTAAGCGAGTATAGCGCCGAGGTAGTTATTGATATCGTGCGTGACGCTGCTCACGCATGATCCGACCTGGCTTGCGCGAAAGAGCCGCATGATGCGCTCGCGCGCTTCGTCCGATTGAAGGTCCACGACGGATCCCTCGCATTTCACCGAGCCACAGGCGGCGGCGCCCGTGCTACAGATTGTCTACCACGGCTCTTGCGAACTCGCTGCACTTCACCTCTGTTGCGCCTTCGGTCAGCCGGGCGAAGTCGTATGTGACCGTCTTCGATCTGAAGGTCTTCACGAGCGCGGAGGTGATGGTTTCGGAAACCTCTGTCCAACCTAGATGCTCGAACATCATGACGCCCGACAGGATCAAGCTGCTCGGGTTGACCTTATCGAGGTTCGCGTATTTCGGGGCGGTCCCGTGTGTGGCCTCGAACAGGGCGGCGCCGGTCTCATAGTTGATGTTGGCGCCGGGCGCGATGCCGATGCCGCCGACTTGGGCGGCCAATGCATCGCTCATGTAGTCGCCGTTCAGGTTCATGGTGGCGACGACGTCGAACTCGAGGGGCCGTGTGAGGATCTGTTGGAGGAAGATGTCGGCGATGGCATCCTTGACGAGGATCTTGCCGCCGGGTTTTCCGCCGCAATCGTCCCACGCCACGGCCACGTCGGAGAACTCCTCTCGCACAAGCTCATACCCCCATTTCCGGAAGGCCCCCTCGGTGAATTTCATGATGTTGCCCTTGTGGACGAGGGTGACGGACTTGCGGTTGTGTTTGACGGCGTGTTTGAGCGCGGCGCGGACGATGCGTTTGGTGCCGGTGACGCTGATGGGCTTGAAGCCGATACCGGAGTCGGGACGGATGTCCCAGCCGAACTCGCGTTTTGCGAATTCGATGAACTTCCTCGCGGCCTCGGAGCCGGACTCGACCTCGAATCCGGCGTAGACGTCCTCGGTGTTCTCGCGGAAGATGATCATGTTGACGTTCTGTGGAGCGAGAACGGGACTGGGAACGCCCTCGAAGTGGCGCACGGGCCGAACGCAGGCAAACAGGTCAAGGCTGCGGCGCAGCGTGACGTTGAGGCTCCGGAACCCGCCGCCTACGGGGGTCGTGAGCGGGCCCTTGATGGCGACGCGAAAATCCCGGATGGCGTCGAGCGTTTCCTCGGGGAGATAGGACCCGCAGACGTTGTTGGCTTTCTCTCCGGCAAAGACCTCCATCCATGCGACGCTTCGTTTGCCGCCGTAGCAGCGCTTTACGGCGGCGTCGAACACGATGCGGGACGCACGCCAGATGTCGGGCCCGGTTCCGTCGCCCTCGATGAAGGCGATGATGGGCCGGTCGGGGGTTTCGAGTGTTCCGTCAGGCGCGGCCTGAATTCGTGCCCCTTCCGGTATCTTAATGTGCTTGTACTTGTTCATTTCCGTTCCATGTTTTCGATTGCCATTGCGAACACGAGCAGGAGCACGCATGCTTCGCAAGCGTGATCTTACAACGCCACAAGCCGTGCGTCGGTCACGTGAGGGACTCTTCGGATTTGCTCCATTACCTCTTCGCCGATAGGCGCATCGAGGTTCAGCACGGTGAGGGCGCGGCCGCCTTGCACGTCGCGGCCCAGCATCAGGTTTGCAATGTTTATACCCGCTTCGCCGATGATAGTGCCGACGCGGCCGATGATGAGGGGTTTGTCCTCGTTCATGCAGACCAGCATCCAACCTTCCGGCTTGGCGTCGACGCGCATACCGTCGATGCTGCAGATGCGGGGATCGTTCTTGCCGAATAACGTTCCCGCGACGCGATGAGATTCTTTGTTTGTAGTAACGGCGACGCCGATCTCGAAGGCGTAGTCCGCGGCCCGCACAGAGCGGGTTTCGGTGCACGTGATGCCGTAGCTTTCGAGGAGACTGGGGGCGCTGACGATGTTCACGGTCTCGACAAGCGGTGCAAGGAAGCCCATCATGATCGAGGTCGTGATTGGGTAAGTGTCCGTGACGCCCAGATCGCCGCAATACTCGATCTCGATCTTCTGCGGATGGCCCTTCGGGAACTGGGATTGAAACCGGCCAATCCGTTCCGCAAGGTACAGCACCGGCGCCAGCGCCTTCCGCGTTTCGCCATCGAGGCTCGGGACGTTGACGGCGTTCACGATCGAGCCTGTCGTTAGGTAGTCGACCATCTGGCGGGCGACGTCAATTCCGACGTTGACTTGGGCCTCGTCCGTCGACGCCGCGAGGTGGGGCGTCATAATGATGTTGTCAAGCCCGAGGAAGGGGTTGTTCTCAAAAGGTTCCGAAGTGTACACGTCGAGGGCGGCCCCGGCGATCACCTTGTTGCGCAAGGCTTCGGCCAAGTCCTGTTCGTTCACGATTCCCCCGCGGGCGCAGTTGACGATCCTGCACGAGGGTTTCATTCGCTTGAAGTGCTCCGTGCGGATCATGTTGTGGGTTTTTTCGCTCTTGGGCGCGTGCACCGTGATGATGTCGGAGCGTTCGACGATCTCCTCGATGGAGACCATCTCGACACCGAGGGCGTCGGCTTTCATCTTGGTCATGATAGGGTCGTAGGCGATGACGTTCATCTCGAAGGCCTGGGCCCGCTTGGCGACTTCCGCGCCGATCCGGCCGAGGCCGATGACGCCGAGCGTCTTCCCGCAGATTTCCGCGCCCATGAATTTCTTCCGGTCCCAGCGACCGGCCATCATCGAGCCATGGGCTTCGGGGATGTTTCTGCAGAGCGCGAACAACAAGGCGAAGGTGTGTTCACACGTCGAGACGGTGTTTCCGCCGGGCGTATTCATCACGACCACGCCACGCTTGGTGGCAGCATCCTTATCGATGTTGTCCGTGCCGACACCCGCGCGGCCAATGACCTTCAGCCGTCCAATCCTCCCGAAAACTTGCGCGGTGACCTTCGTGGCGCTGCGGACAACAAGTCCGTCATATTCGCCGATCACGGCCGCAAGCTCAGCCGGCTTCATAGGCGGCTTCTCATCGACATCGAGTCCCGCCTCACGAAATACGGCGACTCCTTCCTCGCTAAGGCCGTCCAGGGCAAGAATCTTCAGCATCGTCTGCACTCCCGCGGGACAAGGGGTTGCAGCCCCTTGTCCAACCGCCTGTTCTACACACCCGCGAAGTAGCGTTGCGCCGCGGCGACGCCTTCGCCCACTTTCACCTCCGCGCCCATTTCCTTCAAGGCGAGTTCGAGGGCGCCGATCACGGTGAGGACATCGAACTGATCGTAGTAGCCCATGTGCGCGATGCGCTCGATCTTCCCTTTCAGATGATCCTGCCCGCCCGCGCACGTCACCTTGTACTCATCGCGCAGTTTCTTGTGGAGCTTGCCGCCGTCGAGGCCCTCGGGGAGTTTGACGGAGGTGGCGGCGTTGGACGGGCGCTTTGAGAAGAGCTGCATGCCCATTCCGGTGATTCCGGCGCGAGTTGCCGCGGCGAGTCTTGCGTGACGTTCCCACACGGCCTCGATGCCTTCCTCAAGAATGCAGTCCAATGCCTTGCTGAGTCCGATCACCGTCGAAACGGCGGGCGTGTAAGGCGTCGTGTTCTGCGCGAGGTTCTTCAGGGCCTTCTCGAACGACAAGTAGAACTTCGGCAACGTCGAGCTCTTCATCATAGCCTGGGCCTTAGGGCCGACGGCGGCAAAGGCGAGGCCCGGCGGAAGCATCAGGGCCTTCTGCGAGCCTGCGACAACCAAGTCGACGCCCCATTCGTCCATACGGAGTTCGTCGGCGGCAAGCGCGCTGATGGCGTCGATCACGAGGATGGCATCCGTCTTCGCCGTGACGGCGGCGATGGCCTTCACATCCGTGAGAACGGTGGTGCTGGTCTCATTGAGCGTCGTGAAGACGGCCTTGGCCTGCGGATGGGCCTCGAGGGCTTCCTCGATCTGCGCCGGCTCGACGGCTGTGCCCCACTCGACGTTGATCACAACCATGTTCACGCCGTATGCCTTGCCGATCTGGCCCCACCGTTCGCCGAACTTCCCGCCGTTGACGGAAATTGCGGTGTCTCCGGCTGACAGCGTGTTTACGATGGCGCCCTCCATGGCGCTCGTGCCTGACCCGGCGAGGATCAACACCGGGCTTGAGGTCTGGAAGACCGTCTTCAGCTTTTCCGAAACGTCACCAAAGATCTTCTCGAACGCCGCCTGACGGTGATGCGTCATCGGCGCCGCCATGGCCAAGAGTACGTCCGGGGGAACCGGCGTCGGACCTGGCGTGAACAGTCGCTCTTTTCGATTCATGTGTGAACTGCCTCCTGGATAATCTCCTCCGCTTGCCCTTCGGGAATGAAAGCAACCCGTATCTTGCGAAGGAGCGAGAAAGACTTCTCTCCCGCCTTCTCCAGTGAATTTCCAACAACTCCATTCTCGTGGAAACATGGAGATGTGGAAGGCTAAGGCTATCAAACGCCCGCGATTACTGTCAAACCGGAGACTGGCGACACAAGCCCCCCGGATCGGCGCGGCATGCAGGAGCAAGCGGCTTTCCTAAAGCAGCCAAGCCGCAACCCCATGGCCAAGGGGATGACTTCTTTGTCTGGAACGTCTACGCTTCCCGCCTAGACGTTCCAGACAAAGGTGGACCGCCTGCCGCTCGGCCAATGCGCAATACCGTCCCACGCCATTCCTCCCGTCAACGGTCAGAGGATTGCCAACAAAGCACAAGGCCGAAGGCCTTCAAACTAGGCTTCCGGTTCAAGTTCCCGCTGCATTTCCAAGCCACCGCAATCATCCCAGCATACCACACCCCCGCCGGTCTTCGCCGTGAAATAGCGTGCTCGTGTAAGAAAAGGTACTCTTGGCGATACTAATAAAGGCGGATGGACAAAAGGAACGCGCCGGATGAAACGGCAGGACGAAATCTTTCGAGAGTGGGCAGACGAGTTCAAAGGAGTCATCTACAAGATCGCGCATGCCTACGCCCGCACCCCCGAAGACCGGGAAGATCTCGTGCAGGAGATCTTCTACCAGGTTTGGGCTTCCATACCCTCCTTCAAAGGTAATTCGCGTCCGTCGACATGGATCTACCGCGTTGCCCTCAATTCGGCGCTAACGTGGCAACGGAAAGACCGACGACGGCCCCGGTCGTTCGACGTGGCTGCACTGGCTTCGGAACCGGCAACCGATCAATCCAAGGATCTTGAGAATCGGGAGCTCGTGCAGCAACTCTACAAGGCAATCTACACCTTCTCGAAAGTGGACTGCGCGTTGGCGCTCATGTACCTGAACGGCTTGAAGTATGCGGAAGTGGCCGAGATCCTGGGCATTTCCGAATCCAACGTCGCAGTGCGGCTCAACCGGATACGGAAACGCCTATCCGAACAGATCAAGGAGACGAACAATGGATCTTGAACGACTCAAGCAGGCGTGGAACGAGCAAGGAAAGCTAGTCCTGTTGTCGAAGGATCCGCTCACGATGATCGCGGACATCCGAAGACAGCGCGCCAGTGAATGGCCATATCTTGCTATGATCGGAGCGGGGATTGCCCTGGCCGCCGTGTTTGCGTTTTGGGGGCCGCCGTGGCTCGCCAAGAAACCGCTCCTCCGATATGCTTCATCCGTCCCGTTCCTGTTCATGAGCCTTTTTCTGTTCCTCGACGCGCTAAGGCACCGCAAGCAAAAGACCACGGCACGATCGGTCACGGAAGAACTGGACATCCACCTTGGACAAATCACCCGCGAGATCAGACTCGGGCGCAGCATAGTATGGTGGATGCTGCTTCCAACGGGGGTAGCCGTCCAAATCATATTGACCGCCGCTTACATACAGATCCTGTGCCTCGAAGACTGGGCGTTTCCTCTCGCGGCATTTGTCGCCATGAACGCATTCAGCATCGCCTTCTTCTACGGCATATATCGGTTTTACCAATTCGATGTAAAGGGCCGCCTTCAGTTGCGAAAGACCGAACTCGAAAACATGCTCCACGACCTGCTAAAAGACCGGCAGACGAACGATGAGTCACAACAATCGAAGTGAAATCGGCAATCGCGCAAAACGTATATACTGCGGCTTCGTCTTTCACGTCAGGAGTATCGGGATGAGTTGGTATGGGATTGCCTCCGGGCCGGAGGAGAAGTACTTCATCATCAGTTGTCACGTGTTGTGGCGGGAGTTCTGCCATTTCGCCTCGATGGCGCCGAAGGTCTATCAGTTCCGATTCCTCAAACAGGGCCTTCATTGCACGCCGGACCTTCTTCGTTCGGAACTGCAGCAGGCCATCGACGCGGTTGAGGGCGAGTATTCGGCGGTACTGATCGGATATGGGCTTTGCAGCAATGGGGTCGTCGGCATTCGGGCGCGGAACGCGAAGCTTGTGGTCATGCGCGGTCATGACTGCGTCACTTTCCTGCTCGGATCGAAGGAGCGCTACCGGGAGTATTTCGACACGCACCCTGGGACGTACTGGTATAGCCCGGGCTGGATCGACACGAGTATGCAGCCCGGCAAGGAACGCTATGAACGGGTGCTCCGGCACTACATTGAGACGTATGGCGAGGAGAATGCCGAGTATCTGATGCAGGCCTCGGAGAACTGGATGCAGAGTTACAGCAACGCGGCGTATGTGGACCTTGGTTTCGGCGATGGCGAGCGCTATCGGGCTTTCACTCGGGCGTGCGCGGAGTGGCTCGGGTGGAACTGTGACTTTCTTGAGGGCGACCCTCAGCTCTTCAAGGATTTTCTTACGGGGCCGTGGGATGATGAACGGTTTCTCGTTGTCCAGCCCGGCCAGACGATCGCCGCCTCCCACGACGAGAGAGTTATTGAGGCTGTAGGCTGTAGGCTGTAGGAGGGAAGGCGGAGGTCGGACGGATCGGACGGATCGGACGGATGAGACGACGCATGGGTTTTCGGGGAGAGGATCGGGCCTTCCCCTAATCCTCCGCTTTAGTCAGTTTCTGGAACTCAGGGTCGTCGCGTAGCGAGGCAAGATCGGGGTCGCGTTGGGCATCTTGACGCAGGCCGGGGTCAAGTGTGACGGCTTGGGCGAGCAAAGACAGGGCCTCTTTCTTTCTGTTCTGGAGGCCGCAGACGCACGCGAGGTTGTAGTAGGGTTTGGGGTGTTCGGGGTCCAACTCGATGGCCTTGCGGTACTGCGCCTCGGCTTCGGGAAGCCTGCGCTGAACCACGAGGAGGTTGCCATAGTTGTTGTGAGTGGCAACGCTGCCGGGGTCGAGTCGGATGGCAGTGAGGGCGGCCTCCTCGGCTTCGGCGAGGCGGCCGGCAAGCCGCAGAAGGATGGCAAGGTCATTGTGGGGGCGGCTCCAGCCGGCTTCCAAGCGGATGGCAGTCCGGTAGGCGGTCTCCGCTTCGGCGGCGCGATCCTTTGTGTAGTTCGCAAGGAGGACGCCGAGGGCGTTATGGGGCCAACTCCAGCCGGGTCTGAGGGCGATGGCCTTTCGGAAAGCGGCTTCGGCATCGGTAAACCGCTTTTCGTCGAGCGCACGGAGGCCGAGGGCGTAACAGGTCTCGGCCGTCGTGAGAGCTCCCTGTTCGGCCAAGCGGGCGGCGTTGCCTATGGCGGTCTTTGTCTGGGCTTGGCCGGCATAGGGATCCGCTTTGAGGCCCTCGATCATCGTGTCGATGACTTGGCGCTGGCTTTCGGTAGGTTGTGGCATGGGGAGGGACTGTGCGCTCTCGGACGAGTTGCCGCAGCCTTTTCTAACGAGGAGGACCAGGGCCGAAAGGAGCACGGCCACGCCCGTGATGTACCAGATGATGCGATGGTGTGTCATTGAGGGTATTGTAAAGCAGAAGGGAGGCGAGAGGCTAGAGGAAGAGAGGCTAGAGGAAGGGAGGCTGCCGCATCGCACACCGGCTTGCATGGGACAATCGCCAGTCCCTTTTCCTCTAGCCTCTCTTCCTCCAGCCCTAGGTCTCTTGTGAAATCGAAGAATAATGTAAGGCTGGCAATAGCGCGGGAACTACTTAAAGGTATGCGATTAAGGCAATTGCATGGCTTTCTTTGTTGACACGTGGTGGTTTGTATGCTATAAGGACACAGACAAACTGCGGGGGTATGCTGTCTGCGGAAGTGTGCCGACAGTGACCCCGTCGTTTCTTGCAGCAAAGCGAGGAGTGTGATCAGGGCACGGCGGAGGAGGCAGCGTGGCGGGAGTGCTGTTATTGCAGACACCCGTTTGCGCTGCTGGAAGGAGACTCTGTGTGCGCGATGGGTTCGCGTGGGATTTAGATTCCTGTCGAGGCGATCTGGGAATCCCCCTCTCATGCCGCCTCGACAGGAATGTCAGGTGCACGGTTACGATATTTTACGTGTGTTGTGACGGTGCGGTTGCTGCGGCCCCGTTGCTCACTAGGTGTTCACACGGCGCTGGGGCGCTTCCATATTACGGCCGGAGGTAAAGGAACGTGAGAACAAGACGCGGCGCAATCCTGGGCCTGGGTTTTATGGCGGTCGTGCTGATCGGGGTGTGCGTGACCTCCGTGCAGGCGTACCAGCGGGCCACGACAGCGGTCCAGGCTGGAGGCTCAAGGCTGGAGGCTGGAGGGGCGCGTGGAGACGCGCCGTCTTTGCCGATGGGTGCGGCGGCCAACAGCACGATTACGAACACGAGCCCAAGCACAAGCACGGTGGAGAGCAGTGATCCGCCGTCTTCGCCGGCGGGTACGGTCTCGAGCCAGCCGATTCAGCTTGCTTCGGTTGATAGGAATGCGTTTGTGAACAAGTCCATGTTCGGGGCCGGGGCCACGGCGGCGAAGGCCGCCTACGGATGCTATTTCAGCGCCGTGCCTACGTACGGTAACGCCACATTGACAGTCCAGTTTACGGACGAGTCTCTGTCGGATGATGAAAGCGGGCCGGTCGTCTGCTGGACCTGGAACTTCGACGTTAACAACGTTGCAGGAGACCCAAACCCTCAATACGCGGTGGTCAGCGGTTGCACTCCCGACCTTGCTCAACAGCAGTTTGATTACGCTAATGCTGGTAATTACACCGTCAAGCTTGAAGTCACTTACAAGAACCCGCTTCCCAATGGAAACGCCAGGCGCGCCGCACTGACGAGGCCGCAGTATATCACCGTCGGCGGCGGCGAGGATCCGGCCGCCGCCACGTTCACCGGAACGGACATGGTAGCGGGTTTTGACGGCCGGGCGCTCGTGCCGTTGAACGGCTGGGCGCCCCTATTCGCTTTCACGATGACGTACGGCGATGACGTCGCGCCCCGCGCATTGGAGTCGCTGGAGATCTACATCACGATGGACCTTTTTGACGGTACGCGTCCTTGGTTCGTTTTTGGCGGGCCCACTGAAGATGAATTACTCGAGTTCGGTCTTTTCAGGGACAATGGCCCGTCTCCTGATGGGCCGGACGCGGTGCTTCAGTTAGATCCTACGCAGCCCTACCTTGATACCGTGTTTCTGACCTGGGACAATCACGGGTACCCGTATGATACGACCGGCCCGAATGACAATCACTATGTGCTCGATTTTGTAAACGATTTTCACGACCTGTTTCCCGGGAAGCCCTACGATCCGTTCAGTGAGTGGGTCACCGCGGCCCACGAGCCCTACAACGGCTATATCGTGGCGGTGAGGACGTCATCGATATGGCACAGCGGCACGTCTCTAGGCTACGTGGTTCCCTCCGCCAGGATGATCACGTACACCTATGATATGGGGGTGGGCGACTTTGTTCCGGGCGTGTTCCCGTACGCCACCAGCGGGGGTCCTCTGGACTCTTACAGTCCGAATTTCTTTGAGGGGGAGATCCTCGAGAGCGAAAACTCGGGCTATTCTTCAAGTTTCAACATTGTGGACATGACAGGGTCCCTCATCGGGGACTACAGTCCCGGCTTTGACCCTACCATCTGGAACTGGCCCAACAAGATGTACACCCCTGCCAGCGAGCACGTTCGACCCCGATGGGACACACCCGGGAACGTGCTGACGTTCGCCCGAGGCGAGTGGATGGATTTGCGGCGCCTCTTCTCCCTTGAGGCCTGGACGCCCGTCATCGGGATCAACCTACACGGGTCTTGTACGTACCAGATCTCCGAACTCAACCTCATTTTCACCGACATAGGCGGCGACCCCCACGGCCTGCCGGGCAACGGCGGATTCGACCCCAGAGAAGGGTTCGAACACTTCACCTCATTCTCTAATGAGGTCCCTCCGTTCGATTACGCGGTGGGGCAAGACTACGCGTTCAACGGCGTGGGGTTATATTACGACACAGGGTCCGGCGATTCCTGCTTGCCTACCGGCCAGTGTCCAGGCGATTCTCTGTTCGAACCGCCCACACCCCAACCTGGCGGCGGAGTCACATTTACGGACTTCCCGATGCGCCCTGACCGCACGTGGGGAACCCCGGGGGAAGTCGACGGGGGTCTGTTGCAGTGGGAATATGTTCCATTCCCGCCTGGGGGCGGGGATCCGTGGTGGAAGATCAAGCTCAAATTCATGGGTGGACGCCGCGGGGCGGACGCATGCACGGGCTACCTTGAAGAGATTCCCGATTCGGCCCCGGGGATCTCCAGCGATGAGTACCTCGACTATTTCGTCGTATTCCGCGCGGACACGGGTTACACGGATATCTCAACGCTCGCAGGGGACGGCAAAGGACTCTCGTTTGGCGCCGATTTCAAGGCCTTCATCGAGCCGCGGCGCTATGACCCTCCGACGAAACCGGGCGACGTGGGCCATTGGGAGGGCGGACTTCTGATCTCCGGCACCGCCGCAGATACGACGGATATCTGGCAGAACAGTCCGCTGTTGGATCTACCAAGTATCGGCGAGCCATGGTGGCCTGAGCGAACGGTAAACGCGCAGAACAGCAAGCCGATGCGCTGCGGCATCGAAGTCAACGACTTGGTGCTGACGTACAGCACGGACAATTCCTATGCCAAGGAAACCAATATCAACGTAGGACAGCGCCAATCCTTCTTTCTTGGAGACCCTTTTCAGCAGCTATTTGTCGATTTTGACTCCTGGATGGATCCATTCAATGTGCTCTCGGGCAATTTCTATTACGGCGACAGGATGTTCATTACGCCTGACGCGTCGGATGGCATAACGGGTCCCTATCTGAACGATGCCTTCACGGCTATCCAGTATTCTTTTGAGACCGTGCCTTTCGAGAACCCGAATCTTGCGGCGCCGCGTTCGTATTTCTACCCGTATCCGGCGCCTCAACCGACGTTGCCGGACTACTCGACGTGGCCTCCGCAGATTGCGGCGGTGGCGCAATCGGGACCTTCGGGACCGTTCGGACGGGCGTACTTGTACCGGACAGGCACGGCGCCGGACGGGTCGGATGACGAGTATGTGTTCGAGGCGCCCGGCGCCCAGTGGCCGTACAACGGGTACGCGGGCTACTGGATGCTCGATCATAGGAACGGCAAGTTCCGCATTAAGAACAATACGGCCAATCAACTGTTCCTCATTCACGGTCAGGCGTGCCTTGACGGCGCATGGTGGATCGCGCAGTATGTAGTGCCGACAGGGCAGTACCCGCGCATCAGCGACTGGCCTGACGGGCTCGACCCGCTGGATTTCCCCGGTATGCAGCCGGGAGGCGGGCGCGCGGCGCGGCTTCTGAAGCAGCGCGCCGACGCGTTCTCCCCCGTGGCTTCCGCGGCAGGACTGTTGATGGGCAACAATATCGCGATGCTGGGGTTCAACCTGGCAGGCGTGGACGATTCGACGGTTAACAGCGTCAACCGCCTGTACCTTGATCGAGTCACGGTGGCGTTTTGGGGTCCGGACTTCAACCCGGAGACGGACCTGCTGGCACTCGATCCCAACGGGCTGTCGTCGGCGTCAGGCGTTTCGCTCTGGGAGGACACGAATCAGAACGGCGTGTTCGACGGCGTGAACGGCGACAATCCCATCAAGCTGAAGTTCCTCACGTGGAGCGATGCCCGCGAACCGATCAACCTCGATGGAGACGCCGGCACGGATGGAAAGTACAAGACCGCCAATCTGAGCGGGGACTATGAGGCAAACGGGGATCCGATCATAAACGAGGATGACTATGCCTGGGTGCTCCGTTTCATTCCGGCCAGTGGATGGGCGGTGCCGGACTTGGACACCCTGACCCATTCAGGCGACGACTTGTTTGTGGTAGTGAGGCCGTCGCATGACGTTCGCCGGTTCGAGCAGTTCCGCGCGGTCGTACCGGCGCGGCTTCCGAATCGGACGCCGTCTTCGGAGAAAGTCGCGGGGTTCGAGTTCCGAGATCGTGCATATCCGATGGTGAACTCGTTCGAGAAGTCGAATCCGGATGAAGGGGCCGTCCAGGACTTCTATGGGCATGACATGCTCGAGATGAACGTGCCCGTTGACGTAGTCAACCTGACGACACAGGGGCAGACCATTTATCCCGGCGGAAGCGACCTGCCCTCCCTGGGCATTGATATCTCGACGAACCGTTCGGACGCCGTCGTGGCGTCAGGCGACTCAGGGGTCTCCTCGTCGGCCAACGAATTCACGACCACAGGTAAGACATGGACAAACGCCGTCATCGGTTGCTGGCTGGTCGGGATGGCCTCCGATGCGAAGCGGCTCGAAACATACGAAATCACAGGCGTGAATGGGGGCACGCTCACGTTGCGCAGCGGGAGTCCCGCAAGCGGCAAATGGCGCGTTGTAAAGGATCCCACCTTCCTTGAGCAGTTGGTCGTCGAGGTGTATGACGAGGGCCGCGACGGTAACTTCAACTTCTACCAGGATCTCAAGCCGCTTGACATCGATCAGTCTAAGAGCGGAATTGCAGTTTATCGCGACAATGACTGGGATCCAAGCAACACAAACGGGAAGTACGACCCCGGTATTGACATTCCCCTGACGCTCGACCAGGAACCGGTTCACATCGGCCTGGTCGGAGAGCCCCAGCAGATCAAGTTCGTGTTCTCCTCGCCGGGCACCGATGACACCGCCGGGTTGCAGACTGTCGAGCTGAAAGACCAGCCGCGGTATAGGCAGTGGGTTCCGGATTCATGGGGGACCTCGTCCGCGGACCCGGACTACGGCCCCGACTTCTTTGTTGTCGTCAGGGCCTCAAGTCAGATCGAGAAAGGCGACGATTTCCGTATAGGCATCGTGTCGTGGGGTCCCTGTACGCCCACCGAACCCGACCCTGACCAGTTCCTGTCGCCGCTGCCTGTTCCCAGCGGAGTGGATCCAAACGAGTTTGATGTCTTCTCAGAGTACCCGTGGGGTTCACGCGCCGTTGGGTTCATCACGTTGTTCCAGAAACCGCAGGAATACAATTATTGGACCTATAACCCTGACCGCCGCCGGCAGGAAACGCGTGTCGAGAAGGATCGGAGCCAGGACGCCAACAAGTACAAGTACTGGATCCGGACGACCGCCAACAAGGCGGCGCAAACCTACGTTATCGCCGCCGTTGCAGCGCTTAAGGTCGACTTCACGGCAAACAAGACCCGTGTCGCGCCGAATGAGACCGTAACCTTCACCTCAACGTTTGTGAGCGACACAGCCAGCTACCTCTGGGAGTTCGGCGACGGACAGACCTCCACCTCCGCAAAGACCGCGCAGCATGCCTACGCCAACCCAGGCACGTACTCAGTCTCACTCACCGTGACGGGGAACGCGAAAGTAACAAAGAAGGACTACATCTCGGTCGTTTCGTTGCCCTTCGCCTATTTCGATGGCGCGCCGCTCAGCGGCACGGCGCCACTGTCAGTTGCCTTCACGGACCGTTCGGAAGGTACGGCGACAAACGCCGGGACCTCATTCTCGTGGAACTTCGGCGATGGCGGCCCCGACAGCACGGATCGGAACCCAACCCACGTCTACACGCAGGAAGGAAGCTTCACCGTCTCGCTTACGACAACGTTTGCGGACAACTCGCTCGACACCTTCACAAGGAAGGATTACGTTCTGGTGACGGCGGCTGAAGGCGAGGGTGAAGGAGAAGGCGAAGGCGAGGGTGAAGGCGAAGGGGAAGGCGAACAGGCGCCCACCGCATCGTTCACGGTGGACGATGCCATTCGCAGCCGGGATAAGCATGGTTTGCTGCCGTTGATCGACTGGGTGCCGCTGTTCACTTTCAGCATGGTGTGGGGCTCCGCAGATGCACCGGCCCCCCGCATTCTCGAATCGCTCACGTATTCCATCATTACCGACCCCCGCGACAGCGAAGCTCTCGGCTACGACAACATCATCGGACCGGAGGCATCGGACCTCCTCGAATTCGGCTTGTTTGAAGAGACCGGCACGGTCGATGAGCGCGACGGCAACCTCGATGACAAGGACTTCCTCCTCTTCACCTGGGACAACACGGGCGAACCCGTGGGACAACTTGTGGACTCGACCCAGGGCAATCTCGTCTATGCACTGGACTTTATTGGGAACGGAACACTGAGCGATCCTGAGTTTCTCGTGGAAGACGGATCGCCCGATGTCGGCGCGAGCTATGTTGTGGCCGTGCGCACATCGGCAACGTGGCGCAGCGGGCTTACGTTGGCCCACAAGGTCACCAGCGCGAGAATGTTTCCTTTCCCGGTGGACGACGAGGGGGCGCCTGCGGACTCCTACAGCCCGAATTTCTACGATGGAGAGGCCCTGGAGCCTGAGATCGGGTATTCCTCCAGTTTCGCCTGCTGGGATATCACCGGCGGACCGATCACGCCCTTCAACAAACGATTTGTCAATGCATGGCACTGGCCCGTCCATCAGTACGCCCCGATGGCCGAGCAGAGCCGGCCCCGCTGGGACGTCGCCGGGCAGTTGTTCGATTTCGTTCCCGGCGAATACATGGACGTCAGGCAACTCTTCCCGCTTGAGGCCTGGACGGCCGCCATCGGCATCAACCTTCACTCCGTCGCCCCGCCCGTGCTGGCCGAGACCGAGCAGTCCTTCCGCTGGGCCATCGATGACGTAATCCAAGCCGACCTCGTCGAGGTCAACGTCGTCTGCACGGATATCGGCGCCGACCCCTACGGAACTGCCGTCAATGGCGGCCTCAATGCCCCCGAGGGTTTCGACCCTATGACGACGAAGAATTCCGTACTCCTCGAACCCGCCGTGGGCGAGGACTTCACCTTTAACGGCGTTTGGGTGTACTACGACTCGAACGGAAACGGGCTCTTCGATCCGCCTACGCCGGCGGCGAGCGGCGGTGTGACGTTCACGGACCATCCGATGGATCCCGGAGGTTTCTTCGGAGGCTTCTTTGGCGAAGAAGTTCTTCCCTCACTGACATGGGAATACGTTCCATTCCCTCCGGGCGGAGGTGACCCTTGGTGGAAGATCAAGCTGCGGTTCCGCGGCGGCCTGCGCCGAAACCTGTTCGATAGTACACCCACAGGGCTTATCCCCCCTGTGCCCACCGGAACCATAGAGAGCTTGTATACGGCCGACTACTTCGTAGTGTTCAGGCCTGACAGTGGCTACGAGGACACCAGCATGTTGCCTGGCGACGGTGTCGGCATGAATGCGGGAGCCGATTTCCGTTGTTTTATCGAGCCAAGGCGCTACGACCCGATCTCCGGGGGCTATGAGGGAGGCATTGCCACTGACAGCCAAATCCCCAACGTCGATGTGCTCCGTTGGCAGGACGATTACCGATGGGGTGACATCGAGCCTTGGTGGCCGCAGCGTACATTGAACGCCAACAACGCAAAACCCGTCCGCAGCGGCGTCGAGGTGCATGACTATGTCATGACCTACGAGTCCAATAGCCGCTATTCGTACTT
>Ga0315274_10004368_pt1 | contig 20803 bp, 12 predicted proteins | sample YL17G02_20_MG_FD_203700 | JGI IMG/M metagenome (GOLD analysis project Ga0315274, IMG submission 203700) | Sediment microbial communities from Yellowstone Lake, YNP, Wyoming, USA - YL17G02_20 | ecosystem: Environmental > Aquatic > Freshwater > Lake > Sediment | place: USA: Wyoming | collected...
CCTTCCCATGGTCTGAAAGATCTCACTTAATTCATCTGATTTGGTAATTATGATACCGACACTTATAGCCCTTAGTTCAAAAAGCAGGCGGAAGTTGTTTAGATCCCTATCAAAAAAGGGGTCTTTGTTGCTCCACTCGACTTCAAGCGCAACACCATTCTTGAAGCAATCCACTTCGTGAGTGGGACTTTCAAATTCCTTTGCATCAACAACGATTTTTGTCTCAAACGATTTTTTCTGCCACCCCAGATCCATGAATTCTCTGTTGAACCATTGAGAAACAGGTGAAAGCCCCCCGCCGGGGGAGCGGATGTCACTTTCTCGGAGCCTAAACTTACCTAAGACGTGAATTATGTCGTCCCATTCTTTTTTAAAATCACCCTTCAGTACAGCGCACGCATGTTTCCACTCATGAATCTCGAAATCCCTTTTTTTCATTATCGAAGCGGTTTCTTCTTGCTTGTTCTTCTCCTGACTGCTGATCAAATAATATATATCTTCAGCTCGTCATCTATGTCAAGGGAAAGAAAAAATCTAGCTTTCTCTGGTCTTGGCCACGGAGCAAATCTTGTCCCCCTCTCTCAAGATTAAGGAGGCGGAAGCCCTGGGTGGCCCGGCCCGAAGGCCTAACCTGCTTGGTCTGGATGCAGATGACCTTGCCGCTCACCGTGACGATGAGGAGGTCGTCCTCGGCCACCCCCAGGAACGCCACAGCCGGCCCGATCTTCGGCGTGATCTTGAGGTTGATCAGTCCCTATTAAGTTAAAGCACGAGCTTCTTCTTCCCCCAGCGGAGCTTCATGGTCAGGACCCTGTCCGTGGAAAAGATCCTGGCCGCAATGACGACGAGGACTAGGAAAAAGAAAGCCATGTAGAGGATCCCGTAAAGGACGGCTGAATAGTTCTCGAGAATGATGTTCTGCGAGGCCAGGAACGGATGAGAGAAGGGAATGGCCATGACGAGGAGCTTGACGGGGAGCGACAACGTCCGGATGTCGGAAAAGAAGGAGAGAAAATATGGGATCAGGACAAGGAAGATGACGGGCATGATCAGGCTCTGGGCGCTCCGGAAGTCCTCGGCCAGGACGCCGAGGATCGTCGCCATGGCCAGGGCGCAAAGGATGGCGAAGAAAAGCGAGATCCCCAGAAGAAGGTAGCCGTTGGTGTTCAGGACCAGGCCCAGTTTCTGGACGACGTTGTTGAGATCAGCCGACATTTTGACGTCCCCCATCATGCCGCCCATGTAGGACTTGAACCCGATCATGTAGATCGCCGCCGAGAGCAGACCGACCAGTCCGGCGGCCAGCATTTTGGCGGTGACGATGGACGTCCTCTTGATGGGCACGGTGAGGAGCGTTTCCAGCGTCTTGTTCTGCTTCTCCATGGCAATGGCCGAGATGACCATCTGGGACGAGTAGATGATGATCATCATCAGGATGATCGGGACAAAGATCGACTGGGAATAGACGAAGCCGGCGATCGCGGAAGCCGAACCCTGGGCCATCCGGTCGTTGACGATGACGAAATCCCTGCTTTTAATGGGGTTTTTAAGGGCCTCCGGGTCGATGCCGGGGACCTTCTTTTTCAGGTTCTCGTTCGAAAGGTAGTTGTTCGTGGCGGCGACGATCGCCTTGAAGATCTCCGATTTCTTCAGACTGCTCAGGGAGAAGCTCCTCAGGAACGTGTAGCTGTCGATCTCCTTGGGTTCGAGCCGGGACACGGATTCCCCGAACCCCTGGGGGACGACGACGAGGAGGCTCGTGTCGCTTTTCTTGGCGGCCTCAATGGCGGCGGCCTTGTCATTCTGGGCCATCGCGTCGATCTCGAACTTCACCAGGCGAAGGCCATCCAGCAACCCCTTCGACAGATCGGAACGATCGAGGTCCAGGACGGAGATCTTCTGGGTGGCTTCGGCCCTTTTGACCTCTTTCTTGGCCAGCTCTCCCATGAAATAGAAAAGCCCCATGGTGAAGACCAGGGAGATGACCAGCTGAAAGGTGATCAGTTCGCGGATCTCTTTGGCGAGCAGGTTGGTGAATCTTTTCATCTGAGGGCGCTCCTGAAAACGACTTCGAGGTTCATGGCTTGATATTTGTCCTTGAGTCCCTGGGACGTCCCCGAATCGAGAATCCTTCCCTTGTCGATCAGGGCCACCCGGTCGGAAAGGAACTCGATCTCCAGCATGTTATGGGAGGAGAGAAGGACTGAAAGGCCTTCCTTGGCGAACCTCTTGATGATCTCCCGGACCTCGAGCGAGTTGATGACATCCAGTCCCGAGGTCGGCTCGTCCAGGATGGCCAGGGCGGGTTTGGTCATCAGGGCCCGGGCCAGGAGGAGCTTGCGGACCATGCCCTTGCTGTAGGTCCCCACCTTCTCGTTGAGGCGGCTCCCCAGGTCGGCGATCCCCTCGGCCCGTTTCATGAATTCTTCGAATTCCGCCGCCGTGCGCGCGTAGAACTTGGCCATAAAACGGAGGTAGGCCGTCCCTTTGAGGTTCCGGTAGGCGCCGGCCTCTTCGGGAAGGTAGCTGATCCCTTCCCGGAACTTCTCGGGCTCCTTTTTCAGATCATGTCCCAGGAAGGTGACCTTCCCCCCCGAGGGGGTGAGGAGCGTCGAGACGACCCTCAGGGTGGTGGTCTTCCCCGCCCCGTTGGGGCCTATGAGGGCGAAGATCTCGCCTTCCCGGACCTCGAAATCGATCCCCTTGAGGGCCTCGAAGCTCCCGTAGGACTTTTTGAGCCCTTCGACGCGCAGCACAGCGGCCATTCTTGCTCCTCCTTCCTGGTATTATCAAACACTTGTTATACGGATTCGATCACGAAAGGTTTGTACTAGAGGGCCTTGAGATGGACGTCGATAATCTCGATCTGCGTCGTCAGGTCCTTGAGCTTTTGCTTCTCTTTCTCGACGACGTCGGCGGGAGCGCGCTGGACGAACCCTTCGTTGCCGAGGCGCGCTTCCGTTTTCCCGATATCGTCGAGGAGCTTCTTGCGCCGGGATTCCAGGCGCCCGTGTTCCTTTTCCGGATCGATGACGCCGGTCAGATAGATCTCGATATCGCCGACCACTTGGGCGGCCGCCGTGACCGGCTTTTTCATGTCCGGGGCGACATCGAGGGACTCGAGCCTTCCCATATGGATGATGAGCATCCTCATGCAGGCCAGGACATCCGCCGCCCGGCCTCCGGCCTTGACGAGGGCGCCGAGCTTCCGGCCCGGCGGGACGTTCTGAAGGGCGCGGACCTCCCGGATGCCACGGACGACTTCCTGGGCAAGAGCGAACTTCGACTCGAGGGCTTCATCCTCCCATTCGGGGACGGGCTCCGGCCAGCGGGCGGCGATCAGAAGGGGAGATGTCGGGAGGGGCTCCGTGAGCCCGCGCACCGGGCACTGCGCGTTCAGCCGTTCCCAGAGGACCTCGGTGATGAACGGCACAAAGGGATGGAAGAGCCGAAGGGTCTCGTCGAGGGCCAGGGCCAGGACCGAGCGGGCCATGGGGGCCGCGGCCTCGTCCTTGAGCCGGGGCTTGATGATCTCGAGGTACCAATCGCAGAGCTCGAACCAGAAAAACTCCCTGGCCGCGCCGATGGCCGCCGAAGGATTATAGGCCCGGAGTTCCTCCTCGGCCCTCCGCGTAACCCTCGACAGCCGCGAGAGGATCCATCGGTCCTCTTCCTCGAGATTGTCCGGCGCGAGGGGGAGAAAACCGTGCTCGCCGAGGTTCATCAGGACGAACCGGGCCGCGTTCCAGAGCTTGGTGCAGAACGCCCGGCCCAGCTCGAAACGATCGCTGATGATCTTGGCCATGGGAATGTCGGGCATCGTCCCCATGACGTCGAACTCCTTCCCCGTTTTCGGACAGAGGTAAGTGAAGATGGACCGGCCGTGTCTGGCCGTGGCCAGGTCGACAAGCTCCCCCGTATAGGGAGAGACCGCCTGGACGGGAAGCCGGATGTCCTGGGTGCCGGTCTGCATGTCGCAGATGACGTAGCGCATGGCGTCGGCGCCGTATTTCTCGATGATGTCTTCCGGGTCGATGCCGTTGCCCTTGCTCTTGCTCATTCGTTCGCCTTTGCCGTCCTGGATGTTGGCGTGGATGAAGCAGTCCGTGAAGGGCACATCGCCAAGGAGATAGAGCCCCATGAGCTGCATGCGGGCCACCCAGAGGGTGATGATGTCGCGGGCCGTGACCAGACAGGAGCCGGGGTAGTAGTAGCTCAGGCAATCCGCGCGGCCCTCGACGACACCCAGGGTCCGCTGTCCCGGATCGAGCTCCGCCGTCCCGGGGTCGGGCCAGCCGAGCGTGCTGAACGGCCAGAGAGCCGAGCTGAACCAGGTATCCAGGACATCGGGGTCTTGCTCGAGACCGGCCGCGCCGAGCCTCGCCGCGTGCTTCTTCTCGGCCCCGGCATCCCTGAGACAGACGAGCAGGTCGTAGCGGCGGCCGGCGTCCAGCGAAGCGACCTCTTCTTTCGTCGCGCCGCAGAGCCGTCCTTCCTCGTCGGCGATCCAGGCCCACAGTCCGGGATCCCCGGCCTTGGGAAGCGATTTGACAGCCTGGCCGAGCTCCGACCCCGGGAGGCTCGCGTGCCAGATCGGGATGCGGTGGCCCCACCAGAGCTGGCGGCTAATGCACCAGTCGCGCTTCTCGGCCAGCCAGCTCGTGTATGTCCCTCCGTAGCGGGCGTGGTCGGGGTGGAACTTCAGCCGGCGCCCTGTCGGAGATCGATAGCCTTCGCCCGCGGCGTCGATGGCGGCCTGGGCCAATCCGCGCGCCCTAAATTCCTTGCCCGTCCCGGAGCCGCAGAGGATGCCGCCCTCGACATCGTCCATCCGGACGAACCACTGCTTGGAGATGTATGGCTCGATCGGTGTCTTCGAACGGTCGGAGTGGCCGATCTCAATCTCGCGGTCCTCGATCTCCTCGATGAGCCCTCCCGTCCGGAGGTCGGAGACGACTTTTTTACGGGCATCGAAGCGGTCCAGGCCGGCGTAGGGGCCGGCCTCGGCGTTGAGGGTGCCGTCCGGGTTGAGGATATTGATGATGCCGATCTTGTCCCTGTGACGCTCCCAGACGCCGTAGTCGTTCGGGTCATGTCCGGGTGTAATCTTCACGCAACCTGAGCCGAGGGCCGGGTCGGCCCATTCATCGAGGATGAGCGGAATCGGCCTGTCCAAAAGGGGCAGGAGGATCTTGCGGCCCCGGGAGGCCATCTCGCGGAGCTTGATGAGGCCCGGGAGGACGGAAATCCTGCGCTCCGCGATCCTCTCCAAGGCCGCTTCGAGTTCGGCCCGGTCCTTTTTCGACGCCGTCTCCAGGCGTTCCCTGAGGGCGCCGGCCTGCCTGTCGAGTTCTCCCTCCGGGTCGGGGTGGCAGGCGACGGCCGTGTCCCCGAGCATGGTCTCCGGCCGCGTCGTGGCCACGATGAGGTGGGACGGTTCTCCCGGTCGCGAGTCGACGATCGGATACTTGATGTGCCAGAAGTGCCCCTGGACCTTCTCGTAGACGATCTCGTCGTCGGAGACCGCGGTCTGGAGCTGGCAGTCCCAGTTGACCATGCGGTTGCCGCGGTAGATGAGTCCGTCGCGGAAGAGGCGGAAGAACGCCTCGCGCACGGCCCGGGCGCAGACGGCGTCCATCGTGAACCGCTGCCGCTTCCAATCGCAGGAACAGCCCATGCTCTGCTGCTGCCGGATGATGCGCTCCCGGTATTCGTCCTTCCAGGCCTGGATCCTGGCCACCAGCCCTTCGCGGCCGATGTCGTGGCGCGTCTTGCCCTCGAGCTCGAAGAACCGTTTCTCGACGACGGCCTGGGTCCCGATCCCGGCGTGGTCCGTACCCGGCATCCAGAGCGTGTTCTCTCCCATCATCCGGTGCCAACGGATAAGGAGGTCCTGCATGACGTTGTCCATGGCGTGGCCCATGTGGAGGGCGCCGGTGACGTTGGGCAGGGGCATCATGATGACATAGCGTTCGTCCCGGCCGTCTGGGACGGCCGCGAAGGCATCGGCTTCGAGCCATCGTTCGGTGATCAGCGCTTCGAAGTCTTTGTGTTCGTAGTGTTTCGGCTGTTCTTCGAACATGACAGTATTCCTTTCCATATTTGTACCATATCGATACCCTCCAGGCAAACGAACACGCGATCGCCGGTCTGGCACTTAGGATCGCCTTCGAAGGACTCGGGATGCGGCGATGAAAGTCACCCCTCTCCCTCCTACCTCTACCGGTGACACGGACCTTCTCCGGATCCCCCTTGAAATTCTCGAGGGGGTTGTTTGTTTTTCGTTTCCGTTCCGCCATTCTCGCCAGTCTCGCCCGTCTCGCGTATAATGGGACCAAGGAGCTGGTAATGATGTCCTCATTCAAGTTTTGGGTAATCGCGCTAGGTTTGGTGCTCGCGGTGATCTCGGGGAGCGTTGCGGCGGATCCGTCGGCGGGACCGGAGAAGGTCCTGTTGGCCGGCAACCTGACCGGCCCCCAGCACCTGGGGATCCCCGTCACCGACCTGACAAAGTCCAGGACGTTCTACGAGCCGCTGGGATTCAGGGAGGTCATGAGCGCGGAACTGCCGGAAAGAAAGGAATCCGTCAAAGTGGCCATGATGGACCTTCACGGCTTCATCGTCGAGCTCTATCAACCTGTGAAAGGGGACCAGCCCGGGATCCGGTCCCGCAAGGACGGCCACATCGACCATATCGCCTTGAATGTCCGGGACATCGGGAAGGCGTTTCGCGAGCTGAAAGCGGCCGGGCTGACGATCGTGGAAAAGGAGCCCGTGTTTCTGCCGTTCTGGGAGAAAGGGATCAAGTATTTCAATGTCCTCGGTCCGGACGGCGAGCGCTTGGAATTTTCCGAAAGGCTGAGGTAAGTCACAAAGGCTTCCTATTGACACCTCTTAGAGGATCACCAGCGGCGGATCACGGAAAGCGTTCCGACCTGGCCTCGCGGCCCTCGAAGAGGGTCAGGATGACCTTGGCCGTGCCGATCTTCTCCGCCGGCAGCTCGAACAGGTTCTTGTCGAGGACGACGAGGTCGGCGCTTTTGCCCGGCTCGATCGAGCCCGTCGTGTTTTCCAGGAAATTAACGTAGGCCCCGTTGATCGTGAAGCTCGCGATCATTTGCTCCAGCGATGCCCTCTCCCCGGGCCAGAGAACGGCGCCGGGCTCGGTGAGCCCGGGACGGCTCCTGGTCATCCCGATCTGGACGGCCTGAAGGGGGTCGCAGGGGATGGTCACCGTGTAGTCGCTGCTCGAGGTAACCGTGACCCCCGCCTTGAAGAAGCTTTCCATGGGATATTCCTCGTCCGCGCGCTTCAGACCGAGATAGGGAACCTGGATGTTGGAATAATAGTCATCTTTCATGAACCAGAAAGGCTGGGTCACGGCGACGGCGCCCAGCGCCTTGAAGCGCAGGACGTCCTCCGGGGAGACCAGCTGGAGGTGGGTAAGCATCGGGCGCGCGTCCCGACCCCCATTGACCCTGGCGGCGTAGGCGATCCCGTCGAGCGCTTCGGCCACGGCCGCGTCCCCGATGGCGTGGAAATGGAGTTGGAAGCCCGCCCTATCGAGCGCGACGCAGACCGCGTCGAGCGCCTCCGGCGTCCAGAGCGACTCACCCCTGAATCCGGGTTTGTGGGCGTAGGGCTCTTTCAAGTAGGCCGTCCCGCCTTCAATGACGCCATCGATAAAGATCTTCGCGGCCCGGGTCTGGAAGAGAGGGCCCGTGTTCCTGTCACGTTCCGCCGCCTGCTCCCGGACCTGCTCAGGCCCTTTCTCCGGGTCCGTGTAAAGGGAGGCCCGAAACCTCATCCGCAATTTTGCCGCGGTTTCGAGGGCCTTGTAGGCCTTCAGGTCGTTGCCGCCGACGCCGAGCGAAGCATCGTGGGCCGTGGTGATGCCGAAGGCCAGGGCCATCGTCTGGTATTTTTCGAGTCCCCGGGCCAGCTCTTCGGCCGTGTAATCCGGGATGACCTTGGAAATGAGGTCGGCCGCGCTCTCGCGCAGGGTGCCGTTGGGTTCTCCCGTCATCGGGTCGCGCTCGATGACCCCGCCCGGGGGATTCTTCGTCTCCTTCGTCACGCCCGCCAGATCGAGGGCCCTGGAGTTCACCCAGGTCGAGTGCCCGTCCTCCGAGGACAGGGCCACCGGGAGGTCCCTGACGACTTCGTCGAGGATGACCTTGTCCGGTCCCGCCGGCCCAAAGACCGTGTTGCTCCAGCCGCCGCCCCGGATGACCGTCGCGCCGGGATGGGTATTGACGAAATCCACGATCGCTTTCTGGTAGTCCGCGACCGAGCGCAAACCGAAAAGGGCGACGGCGCCGAACTGTTCGATAGCGGCCGACGGATGACAGTGGCTGTCGATGAAGCCGGGAAGGACAAGCTTGCCGCCGAGGTCCATGACCCTGGTTTCTTTTCCCATGAAGCGTTTGACCGCCTTGTTCGTCCCGGCGAAAACGAATCTTCCATCCTTGACTGCCAGGGCTTCCGCCAGGTCTCCTGCCCTGTTCATGGTATGAATGATGCCGTTCTTCAGGACGAGGTCGGCGACGGGCCCGTTCTTCGGCGCGCAGGCCGCGAGGGATCCGATGCCGGCGAGAACGATCGGTCCGAGGAACCTCAGTCGTGTGGATCTCATGTCCTCTCTCCTCGTCATGTCCGTTTCGATCGGCCCATGTATAACAGAGCCGGAGGGCCGTGTCAAAAAAAGGCCCTTGTTTTTCGGCGGGCCCTGCGTTATCATCATTCTCCGTTCCCTCAGCCGGATACGAACCGTTCTCAAGGAGTCGTGATGAAAATTCCCATCTACCAGGTCGACGCCTTTACGGACAAGCTCTTCGGCGGCAATCCCGCGGCCGTCTGCCCGCTCAAGGAATGGCTGCCGGGCGCGATGATGCAGGCCGTCGCCGAAGAGAACAATCTCTCGGAAACGGCGTTCTTCGTCCGGAAGGGGGATGCGTTCGAGCTCCGCTGGTTCACCCCGAAGATCGAGATCTTTCTGGCGGGACACCCGACCCTGGCCGCGGCCCATGTCATCTACGAACACCTTGAATACAGCGGACCTCAGATCTCCTTTCTCACGAAGAGCGGCGAATTAAGGGTCAAGAAAAGGAACGGGCTCATCCTGATGGACTTCCCGGGTTTCGATCCCGCCCCCTCCGATACTCCCGAAGCCCTGGTCAAGGGCCTGGGGAAAGAGCCCCGGGAAACGCTCAAGGGACGGGATTTTTTCGCGGTCTTTGACAGCGAGGCGGAGGTCCTGGACCTCCGTCCGGACTTCGCCGAGCTCGAAAAGCTCGATTGTCTGGGTATTATCGTCACCGCCAAGGGCGACACCTGCGATTTCGTCTCCCGGTTCTTCGCCCCGCGAGCCGGCATCCTCGAGGACCCGGTCACGGGTTCGGCCCACACGCTCCTTATCCCCTTCTGGGCCAAGCGGCTGAACAAAAACGTCCTTCACGCATTCCAGATCTCGAGACGGCGCGGCGAGATCTTCTGCGAACACCTGGGGAAGCGGGTCCAGATCGGCGGCCAGGCCGTGACCTACATGACCGGGACGATCGAGGTCTAAGGTTTCCCGGCCGCGGGCTTAAGGAGAGACCATCATGGCCACAGACATCAAAACGATCGTCGCCAACCTCCTGGCGTTCTACGATTTCCGGGACAAGACGATCATTTCGGTCGGGGCGGGGGGAGGCCAGCTCATCGAATACGGCCGGACGGCGGGCAAGGTCATCGCCGTCGACAATGACCCCTCGGCCATGGAGAAGCTCCGGGAGAACCTGAAGCTCTCCGGCCTGGAGGACAAGTTCACGACAGTTCTGGAGGATTTCGACCGGACCGCTTCCCGGGGGGATGCCGTCCTTTTCGAGTTCTGCCTGCACGAAATGAGCGACCCCGAAGCCGCCGTCAGGCACGCCAGATCGCTGGCGCCGGACGTCATCATCTTCGACCACTGGCCGGACTCGGAGTGGTCTTATATTGTGGCCGAAGAGGCGAAAGTGGCAGCCGGCTGGCGGGCCCTCATGCGTTTCGCCTTCAAGAAGGAGCAAAAGCACGACGCGGTCCAGGTCTTCAAGGATTATGAGGAGCTTTACACGAAGGTAAAAGGCCGGGGCGAAACGAGCATTGCCCGTATCGCGAAACACAAGGGGAAGACGGACATCGTCATCCCCATGCCCTACGGCCTCGTCCTCATCTGAGCCGCGGGCAAACCGGGATCATCCGCCGGAATGGTTTGGGCCTGCAGACGTCGGAGACCGACCTATGATAAGATGGGAAGACAAAAAACAAGGTGGAGCGAGATGAAGAAGCAGAAGGTCTTGGTCATTATGGGCAGCCCCCGAAAGAACGGCAACAGCACGATCCTGGCGGAAGAAGCGGTCAAGGGAGCCCGGCGGGCCGGCGCGGAGGTGGAAATCGTCCGCCTCAGGGACATGACCATCCGCCCCTGCCTCGCCTGCGAGTCTTGCCGCAGGAAAGGCGCGAAAGGCTGCGTCCAGGACGACAGCATGACTCTTCTCTACCCGAAGCTCCGGGCCGCGGACGCCCTCGTCATCGCCAGCCCCGTCTACTGGTTCACAATGAGCGCCCAAGTCAAGCTGCTGATGGACCGGCTCTACGCTTTCGGGGCCGAGAAAGGCTACGCGCTCGAGGGCAAAAGCATCGGCATCATCCTGACCTTCGCCGACGCCGATCCTTTCTCCTCGGGAGCGGTCAACGCCCTTCGCGCTTTCCAGGACGCCTTTGCCTTCATCGGCGCGCCCATCGAGGGCATGGTCTACGGCAGCGCCTCCAGGGCCGGCGAGGTCCGCGGGAACAAGGCCCTCCTAAAGGACGCCCGGGCGCTCGGGAAAAAGCTCGGAAACCCTTGAGAGGTATCCTTCGTATGAATCAGAGAATGGTTTTATCAATTCCGTATAAGGAGTTATCGGCATGCTCAAAAAATCGTTTTTCCTGTTTCTGCTGACGGCCGTCTTTCTGGCCTTGATCGCGGCGGCGCCCATCTCAGCCGCTGCGGACAAGATCGACATCCCCTATCAGACGTTTGTTCTCGACAACGGGCTGACGCTCATCGTCCACGAGGACCACAAGGCGCCCATCGTCGCTTTCAACGTATGGTACCACGTCGGCTCGAAGAACGAGAAGCCCGGCAAGACCGGGTTCGCCCACCTCTTCGAGCACCTGATGTTCAACGGCAGCGAGAACTACAACGACGACTACTTCAAACCCATGCAGAAGATCGGGGCAACGGACATCAACGGGACGACCAACGAGGACCGGACCAACTACTTCGAGAACGTCCCGACTTCAGCCCTCGACCTCGTCCTCTGGATGGAGTCCGACAGGATGGGCCACCTCAAGGGCGCCATCATCCAGGCCAAGCTCGACGAGCAGCGCGGCGTCGTCCAGAACGAGCTGCGCCAAGGTTACAATGAGCCCTTCGGGATCACGGAGGACCTGATCGTCAAAGGGACCTATCCCCCGGGCCATCCCTATTCCTGGTCCGTGGGCGGCTCGATCGAGGACTTGGGCAATACAAAGCTCGATGACGCCCACAAGTGGTTCGACACGTACTACGGCCCGAACAACGCCGTCGTCGCGATCGCGGGCGACATCGACGCCAAGACGGCCCTGGAGAAGGTCAAGAAATATTTCGGCGACATCCCTCCCTCGCCGCCCATTTCCCGGCACTCGAGCTGGGTCGCCAAGCGGACGGGCGCCCACCGCGAGAGCGTCCAGGACCGCGTCTCCCATTCCCGGATCTACAAGATCTGGAACATCCCGGGATGGGGCACGGGCTGCGCCGACAACCTCGACCTGGCGAGTTCCATCCTTTCGGACGGAAAGACCTCGCGCCTCTACAAGCGGCTCGTCTATGACGACCAGATCGCCACGTCCGTGAACGCCTTCGTCAACACGCGCGAGATCGGAGGGCTCTTCTGGGTCCAGGCCGACGCCAAGCCCGGCGTCGAACTCTCCCGCGTGGAGAAGGCCATCGACGAGGAGATGGCCAGGTTCCTCGCCGAGGGTCCGACGGAAATGGAGCTCGAGCGGGTCAAGATCCAGGCCCGGGCCCGTTTCGTCCGGGGCATCGAGCGGATCGGCGGCTTCGGCGGCAAGTCCGACATCCTGGCTTCGAGCCAGGTTTACGGCGGAAGCCCCGATGCCTACAAAACGACCCTCAATCACTTCGACGAAGCGACCGCCCAGGGTTTGAAGGAAACGGCGGTCAGGTGGCTCTCCGACGGCGTCTATATCCTCGAAGTCCATCCCTATCCGCAGATCGCCGCCGGAAAGAGCGAAGCCGATCGGAAGAAAATGCCCGAGGCCGGTGCCCCGCCCGTCGTCAAGTTCCCCGTGATCGAGCGGACGACGCTCACAAACGGGCTCAAGATCATGCTGGCTGAACGCCACTCCATCCCGGTCGTCGCCTTCAGCCTCATGCTGGACGCCGGGTACGCGGCCGACCAGTTCGGCGTTCCCGGAACGTCCACTCTGGCCATGAGCATGATCGACGAGGGGACGGCCAAACGGACCTCCCTCCAGATCAGCGAGGAGCTGGCCATGCTCGGTGCCGAGCTGGGAGCCGGCTCCAACCTCGACACTTCGTTCGTCAACCTGACGACGCTCAAAGACAAACTCGACCCGGCCCTCGACATCTACGCCGACGTCATCCTCAACCCCGCCTTCCCGGAATCGGACTTCCAGAGGCTGCAAAAGATCCAGATCGCCCGGATCGCCCAGGAGAAGGATTCGCCGTTCGGGATGGTCCTGCGGGTGTTTCCAAAGCTCATCTTCGGCGCCGGCCATCCGTACGCCAGTCCTTTCACGGGGTCAGGTTATGAGGCCACCGTCGCCAAGCTGACCCGGAACGACCTCGCCAAGTTCCACCAGACCTGGTTCAAACCCGGAAACGCCACCCTGATCGTGGTCGGGGACACCACACTGGCCGAGATCAAGCCCAGGCTCGAAAAGCTCTTCAAGGGCTGGCAGGGCGGCAAGGTCCCGGCCAAGAATATCGCCGCCGTCGCGCTCGAACCGAAGTCCGTCGTCTACATCCTGGACAAACCTGACGCGCCCCAGTCCATGGTCATCGGGGGCCACCCGGCCCCGTCCTCCGCGGACCCGGAGAACATCGCCATCGAAACCATGAACACCATCCTCGGCGGCAATTTCGTCTCGCGGATCAACATGAACATCCGCGAGGACAAGCACTGGAGCTACGGGGCCCAGTCGGCCCTGGTCGACGCGCGGGGGCAGAGGCCGTTCCTCGTCCTCGCGCCCGTCCAGTCGGACAAAACCAAGGAGACAATGGTCGAGATCAAGGGCGAGCTCGAGGGGATCCTGGGCAAGAAGCCGATCACCCCTGACGAATACAACACGGTCAAGACGAGCAAGGTCCTGCAGCTGCCCGGGCAGTGGGAGACCATGGACGCGGTCAAGAATTCCCTCATCGAGATCGTCCAGTTCGGCCGTCCCGACGATTATTATCAAAAGTATCCGGCCAGGGTCCAGAAGCTCAGCATGGAAGACCTGGCCAAGGCGGCCAAGGCGACCATCCACCCTGAAAGCGTGATTTGGGCGGTGGTCGGCGACCGGGCCAAGATCGAGCCGAAGATCCGGGAGCTCGGCTTCACCGAGATCCACATCATCGACGGCGACGGCAACATCATTCCGCCGAAATAGGGGACACAATACCAATTTCCGAATTTCCGAATTTTCCCCAGTGATTCGCTGTCGATTTATTAATTCGGAAAACGATATCACGTCCCCGATTTGATAGAATTGAAGATCCCCCTGGATTTCGCCGCTTAGCAGAAAGGAAAACATTTCTTTTCGTGTGATATAGACAATGGCGCAGGGGCGATGCCCGGAGGAGGTCGTTCCAGGGCGGAGCGGGCACGGGTCCTCGACCGGAGGGAGAGGAGAGCGGAGCCCGGAGCCGAAGCGGCCTGGCTCGCCGGGACAGGCCGCGGCCGACGGAGGGCGCGCCCCGAGTCTGGAATTCCTTCTCACACGAAAGGAAATGCGGTAAAGCGAATTCGGAAATTGGTATTGTGTCCCCTATTTGATAAGATAGGACTTCATGTTCTTGAAAAGGAGACGTATCTGATGAAGAAGAGTGTCATGTTCGGAATGATCTGCTACGCGTGCCTGGGTCTTGCGCTGTTTTCCTGCCCAAAGAATGAAAGCCAATCCCTACCCGCCGCGGCGGCCGCGCCGGCGGAAGCGAATCCGTTCTTCGCCGCCTACGGAACGCCCTTCGAGACCCCCCCGTTCGACAGGATCAGGGACGCGCACTTCATGCCGGCGTTCCGGGAAGGCATGGCCCTGCAAAAGAAGGAGATCGAGGCCGTCGCCGCCAATCCGGAGCCGCCGACGTTCGGTAACACCATCGAGGCCGTCGAGCGCAGCGGGGAGCTGCTGACCCGAGTGAACAACGTCTTCTTCAGCCTTTCGGAGGCGAACACGAACGAGGCGCTCCAAAAGATAGAGGCCGAGATCTCGCCCCTTCTCGCCAAGCACCGGGACGACATCAACCTCGACCCGAAGCTCTTCGCGCGGGTCAAGGCCGTGTATGACGAAAGAGACAAACTCGTTCTGACGGCGGAACAGGTGCGGCTCCTCGACAAGTTCTACAAGAACTTCGTCCGCGGCGGGGCAAACCTGGACGAGGCCGCCAAGGCCGAGTTCCGCAAGATCAATGAGGAGCTGTCGGTCCTTTCCGTGAAGTTCGGCGACAACGTCCTCAAAGAGACCAACGCCTTTGCCCTCGTCATCGACAATGCGGATGACCTGGCCGGGCTGCCGCAGGCCGTGATCGACGGGGCCGCCGAAGCCGCCAGGGGGAGGGGCATGGAGGGCCGATGGGTCTTCACCCTCCACAAGCCGAGCATGATCCCCTTCCTTCAGTATTCGCCGAAGAGGGACCTGCGCGAGAGGATCTTTAAGGCTTATATCAACACGGCGAACAACGGGAACGCGTCGGACAACAAGGCCGTCCTGAGCCGGATCGCCGCCCTCCGCATGAAGCGAGCGAACCTCCTGGGCTACAGGACCCACGCGGATTTCGTCCTCGAGGAGAACATGGCCAAGACGCCGGCGGGAGTCACCAGGCTCCTCGACCAGCTCTGGACACCGGCCCTCGAAATGGCCGGCAAAGAGGCCGGGAAGCTCCAGGGCCTGGCCGCTAAGGAAGGCGGGACGTTCAAGCTCGAGCCCTGGGACTGGTGGTACTATGCGGAAAAGCTGAAAAAAGCCGAGTACGATCTCGACGACCTGGCTCTGAAACCCTATTTCCGGCTTGACAGCGTCCGCGAGGGCGCTTTCGCCGTGGCGGGAAAGCTCTGGGGACTCCAGTTCACCGAGCGGACGGACATCCCGAAATATCATCCGGACGTCAGGGTCTTCGAAGTAAAGGAGGCCGATGGGACCCACGTCGGCATCCTGTACACCGATTACTTCCCGAGGGCCAGCAAGCAGGGCGGCGCCTGGTCGAGCGCATTCAGGTCCCAGTCCTCACGCGACGGGAAGACGATCACGCCCGTCATCTACAACGTCGGGAACTTCTCCATGCCGGCCGGCGATACGCCGTCGCTTCTGACCTTCGAGGAAGTCTCGACGCTGTTCCACGAGTTCGGCCACGCCCTGCACGAGCTGCTCTCCAACTGCACGTACGAAACCCTTTCCGGGACCAACGTCCCGTCGGACTTCGTCGAGGTCGCTTCGCAGATCATGGAGAACTGGGCCGGCGACTCCGAGGTCATCAAGACGTACGCGAACCATTATCAAACGGGCGAGCCCATCCCGGATGCCCTGGTCGAGAAGGTCAAGAACGCGGGCCTCTTCAACAAGGGGTTCGAGACGGTCGAATACCTGGCCGCCTGCTACCTCGACATGGACTGGCATACCCTCACGGAGCCGAAGGAGCTGGACGCCGCGGCCTTCGAGACGGCCTCGATGGCCAGGATCGGCCTCATCCCGGAGATCGTCGTCCGTTACCGGAGTCCCTACTTCAGCCACATCTTCTCGTGGGGATATTCGGCGGGCTACTATAGCTATATCTGGTCCGAGGTCCTGGACGCGGACGCCTTCGAGGCGTTCAAGGAAACAAGCCTTTTCGACCACGCCACCGCGAAATCGCTCCGTGACAATATTCTGTCGCGAGGAGGCACCGAGGACCCCATGGTTCTCTATAAGAAGTTCAGAGGCCGGGAGCCCAAGGTGGAACCCCTGCTCAGACGGAAAGGATTCCTGAAATAGGGAACCGAGACGGGAAAAGGGCCGCAATGAGCGATGATTCCGGCCCGGCCGGCCGCCGTCCTATTTCTTGAGCGGCAGGACGCCGGCCAACTCGCCGATGACGTTGACGAGCTCCGTGCCTTGGGGCACGACGATCTTGGCGTTCGTAGCCAAGGCCTTCTCCACCGTCTCCAGCCTTTTCAAGAGTTGGGCGTTCCCGACGAAATACTGGTCGGCGGCCTCGTTGACGAGCTTGATGGCCTGGGCATCGCCCTCGGCCTCCAGGATCCTGGCCTGCCGGATGCCCTCGGCCTTCTTGATCTCCGCCCGCCTCTGGCCGTCGGCCACGGTCTCGGTGGCCGTCGCGAAATCCACGGCCGCGATCTTCTCGTTCTCGGCCTTGACGACCTTGTTCATCGTCTCCTGGACGTCCTTGGGCGGGTCGATCTCCTTGAGCTCGGTCCGGACGATCTCGATCCCCCAGTTGGCCGTTTCCTTCTTCAGGGTCTTCTGCAGCTCGTCGTTGATCTTGCCTCGTTCGCTGTTGGCGGACTTTAGGGTCAGGGTCCCGATGATGTTCCGGAGCGTCGTCCGGGCCAGGTTGACGATCTGATAGCGGTAGTTATTGACGTTGTACTGGGAACTCTTGACGTCCAGCTCGGTGTCCTTGACCTTGAAGTAGACCTGGGCGTCGACCCGGGCGTTCAGGTTGTCGTTGGTGATGATCTCCTGGGGCTCGGCGTCCACCATGATCTCGGTGATGTTGACCCAGTACAACTTGTCGATGATGGGGATGATCCAATTGTAGCCCGCGTGGGCGAATCTTCTATATTTTCCGAGCCTTTCGATCAGCCCCCTGTGCGTGGGCCGGACGATCCGGATCCCGCTGAAGAAAATGAAAACAATGACCACGGCGATGATGATTACGATCGATGACATCTTGGACCTCCTTTTGATCACGAAGATTGTACACCAGGTGCCCTCCGGACGGAAAGATGTAAATGTTTCTCTTCCATATAGTGTGGGCTAGATCAATAGCTTGGACGGGGTTGACTTCGATGGCCGTGATGTTAAGAGGAGGGCACGGAGAAGGGCTTTGCTCCCGGCACTCCTCTGCCGGAGACACGGACCTCTCAGCCCCCTTGATTGACCAAGGGGGGTTGGGGGGATTAATGGAATTCAAACAAAATCTAATACAAACGCATTAAATAGTCTGACATCTGACTTTGAGCGGCCTGAAGCCGCCCTCACTCCCCCGGCCCCCGGGGAACCAGTCCCGTCGGTTCCCCCCGTCGAAAAAGCCGACGGGTCCCCCCTCCGCTACGGGGGCTTGAGGACGGCATTCAGTGCCGTTCATACTTTGTGACTTTATTTAGTGCGTTCGTATTAGTACGTGTCTCCGTCCCTCGGAGGCCTGCGACTTCCCTCGTCGGACACTCGTATCAGGCTGATCTCCGCATGGTCGCTGCAGCCCTTCCCCATGCCCTCCTATCACAGTCATCGAAGTCAACCGCGTTTAAGCGCTCAGTCTATACTAAACGTAAGAGACTAAACGTGAGAGACCAAAAAAACACGTAAAAAAACTTAACGTTTTTTCCCTTTGAAGGACTTTCAGGCCAGGGGTTCGCTCGAGCCGGGACTTGGCACGGGATTCGCATGTTTAATAAGGCAACCTTTTCCCTAATAATTCCGTAATTAAGGTAAAGGTCGTAAAGGTCGGCGAGCCCCGCGCTCTTGAATAGCCGAAGAAGAATGGATGAACATGAATCCGCAAGGAGACGATTAATGAGGAAAGCAGCCGTTTGGATGCTCATCCTTGTCCTGCCGGGCATCCTCGCCGCCCGCGATAAACAGGAGAAGCAGGCGCCTATCCTGCAGGAACAGAAGGTCATGCGCGCCGTGAGGACATCTGAGCCCATGGAGATCGACGGTGTCCTTAAGGAAAATATCTGGAGGGGCCCGGCCGCGAGCGACTTCGTCATGGCCGATCCCGTTGACGGGGGAACCCCCACCGAGAAAACGGAGGTCTGGGTGGCCTATGACGACGCCAACCTGTACGTCGCGGCCTACCTCCATGATTCCGAGCCCAAGTCCATCCGCAGCCTCCTCGGCCGCCGGGACGACCCCGTCGACTCGGATTGGTTCGCCTTCTGCGTCGACCCGTATTACGACCGCCGCACGGGCTACATGTTCGAGGTCAACCCCGCCGGTTCCGTCCAGGACTCCACGTTGGCGAACGATGTCAACGAGGACGACACGTGGGACGGCATCTGGGACTGGAAAACCCAGGTCAACGGGGACGGATGGGTCGTGGAGATGCGGATCCCTTTCAACCAGCTCCGCTTTCCCAAGAAGGACGTGTATGTCTGGGGCGTGGACTTCCGGCGGGTTATCAAGAGAAAAAACGAGAAGGACGGTTTCGTCTGGGTCCCCAAGGACCAGATCGCCTATGTTTCACGCTTCGCCAGGCTGGAGGGCATCAAAGACATCAGGCCCGGGCGCCACATCGAGATCGTTCCCTATACGGTCGGGCAGGCCCAGTTCAAACCGGCCGAAAGAGGCAATCCGTTTGAGAAGGGACACAAATACCTGGGAAACGCCGGCTTCGACCTCAAGGTCGGACTTAAAAGCAACCTGACCCTGGACGCCACGGTCAACCCGGATTTCGGCCAGGTCGAGGTCGATCCGGCGGTCATCAATCTTTCCGCGTATGAGACCTATTACGAGGAAAAGCGGCCTTTCTTCATCGAAGGGGCGAGCCTTTTCGACGGCTTCGGCCGGGGCGGGATCTACATCAACGCCAACATCAACTGGCCGAACCCGACGTTCTTCTACAGCCGCCGCATCGGCCGCTCGCCGCAGGGATACGTGACGAGGGACGGGTCCGTCAGTTTCCCGGACCGTTCCACGATCCTCGGCGCCTTCAAGCTGACCGGGAAAATGGGGAACGGCTGGAACGTCGGGTTCGTCAACGCCCTGACGTCCCGCGAATACGCGGAAGTGGATTCGTTCGGGTCTCGTTACAAAGAGGAAGTCGAGCCGTTCTCCTATTACGGCGCGTTCCGGGCGCAGAAGGACATCCATGAGGGCCAGAGCGGCTACGGCGTCATCGCCACGGGCGTCCTCCGGGACCTTCGCGATCCGGGCCTCGAAGGGATCCTCAACAAGAACGCCTTGAGCGTTGCGTTCGACGGCTGGATCTTTCTGGATAAAAAGAGGGCCTGGGTCCTCGGCGGCTGGGTCGGAGGCACGCGCGTCGAGGGAAGCCGGGAAGATATCTTCAGGCTCCAGAATTCTTCCATGCATTACTACCAGCGGCCGGACGCGACTTATGTCAAGCTCGATCCCGAAGCCACTTCGCTTTCCGGATGGAGCACGCGTTTCCACCTGGCCAAGCAGCAGGGGAGTTTCCTCTTCCTGGCTTCCTTCGGAGCCCTTTCCCCCGGCTTCGATCCGAACGACATCGGGTTTCAGTACAACAGCTCCGATAAGATCAACTACAGCATCCTCCCGGCCTATCAATGGACGAAGCCGGGCAAGGTCTTCCGGAACCTCATCATTATCGGCGGACCGTTCGGGAATTACAATTTCGGGGGGACCAAGATCTGGGAGGGGGCCCTGGCTTCGGTCGAGGGCCAGTTCCTGAACTACTGGGGATTCAGTGTCATGGTCGCTTATAATCCCAAAACCACGAGCGACAGCCTGACCCGGGGCGGCCCGCTTGCCGCGATACCGGCCGGACACCAGCTCAACCTCTATCTCTACAGCGACAGCCGGAAGGCCGTCGTCCTGGAATGGCAGAGCTCCATCTACCGGCGGCCCGGCGAAGGGCAGGAAGTCTCGGGCGGCCCGAGCTTGCGATGGAAGCCGAGGACGAACATCAACCTGTCCTTCGGGCCCCAATATTCCAGGAGCACCAGCCAGATCCAGTGGGTGACACGGATTCCCGATCCTCTGATGACGTCGACCTACGGCACCCGCTACGTGTTCGGACGCATCGACCAGAAGATGATCACCGGCGATGTCCGGCTGAACTGGATCTTCACGCCCAAGTTGAGCCTCCAGCTCTACCTCCAACCGTTCATCGCCGTAGGCCAATACGACCAGTTCAGGGAGCTCGCCCGGCCGAAGGCGTATGAATACCACGTCTTCGGCGACGCCCCCTCGACGGTCGCTTACGCGGACGGGATGTATACGATCGACCCGGACGGACAGGGGCCCGCCAAGCCGTTCTCCTTCTGGAACCCGGACTTCAACATGAAATCCCTGCGCGGGACCGCGGTCCTGAGGTGGGAATACTTCCCCGGTTCGCTCGTCTATCTCGTCTGGACTCAGAACCGGGCGGATTATGCCAATCCGGGCGATTTCCGCCTGGGACGGGACTTCGGCGACCTCATGAGGGCGCCCGGAGACAACATCTTTCTCATTAAGGTCTCGTATCGCTGGAATATGTAAGAGGTTCTCTTTCATTTCGTATGGGTAATAGGGGGGATATGTATTCAAGGCCTTCGATTGCCGTGATATTCAGAGGAGGGCATGGGGAAGGGCTTTGCTCCCGGCA
>Ga0315274_10004369_pt1 | contig 20803 bp, 18 predicted proteins | sample YL17G02_20_MG_FD_203700 | JGI IMG/M metagenome (GOLD analysis project Ga0315274, IMG submission 203700) | Sediment microbial communities from Yellowstone Lake, YNP, Wyoming, USA - YL17G02_20 | ecosystem: Environmental > Aquatic > Freshwater > Lake > Sediment | place: USA: Wyoming | collected...
CAATCCGAATAAGGCGGAGATGACCTTCAAAATGATAAGGGTAACGAGGAAAGAGTAGGCTATCGTGGCAAGGACGGCAATCGCCTGTGCTCCTAAGAGGGAGGGGTTTCCGAAGAAGAGGCCATTTGCACCCGAAGGGTTGATCGCCTTCTGGGCAAAGAGGCCCGTTGCCAGGGCCCCCCAGGTTCCGCCTACCCCATGGACTCCCACCACATCCAGGGAATCATCATAACCTAACTTCCACTTCAAAACGATGGCCCAGTAGCAGAATATGCCCGCGCCAATCCCGATGAGGATAGCCGCCATGGGGCTCACAAAGCCAGACGTCGGAGTGATGGCCACCAGGCCCGCTACGGAGCCGCTGGCGGTCCCCAGAGTGGTGGGTTTGCCGCGGTGCATCCACTCCACGATGGTCCAGACTAAGGCGGCCGTGGCCGCTGCAATATGGGTGACTACGAAAGCGTTCGTGCTCAGGGCCCCGGCTGTGAGGGCCGATCCCGCATTGAACCCAAACCAGCCAAACCAGAGTATGCCGGCTCCCAGGATGGTGAGGGGGAGGTTGTGGGGCGTCATCGGTTCCTTCCTGAAACCCCTCCTCTTTCCCATGACCAGGGCAGCTGCCAGGGCGGCGATGCCGGAGGAGATGTGCACCACGGTCCCTCCCGCAAAATCGAGGGCCCCCAGATTTCGAATCCAGCCTCCCACTCCCCAGACCCAGTGGGCGATGGGGGCGTACACGAAGGTGCTCCACAGGACGATGAAGGCCAGGAATGCCTTGAATTTCATGCGCTCCGCAATGGCCCCGGTGATCAAAGCGGGAGTGATGATGGCGAACATCGCCTGGTAGATCATGAAGGCCATATGGGGGATCGTTTCCGCATAATCCTTGTTGGGCTCCAAGCCCACTCCTTTCAGTCCCAACCACTGCAAGCCTCCGATGAAGTGCCCGACATCCGGGCCAAAGGAGAGACTGTATCCATAAAGGACCCAGATGATGGTGACGAGGGCGATGACGATGAAACTCTGCATGATGGTCCCCAGGACATTCTTGCTTCGCACCATGCCTCCATAGAAGAAGGCCAATCCGGGGGTCATGAGCATCACCAGGGCTGCGGAGACGAGCATGAAGCCGGTATCTCCAGGGTTGATCATTTCGTTTGCCTCCTTTTCCACGATGGTTGAAGCTCCACTCAGGGTATGAGCAACTTGCATGCCATTTGATGGGAGGCAATAAGATCAATTAGTTAAGCGATTTCCTCCGTGTTTGTCCGCAATCCAGAATACAATTTTGTAGGAAAATGGTCTTCTCCGTTCCCTCATAGAAGGTCGTGCTCTTGGCCTCAGAGACCTTGAGGCCTTCTTAACTAATTAACAATATTGATATCCATCCGCGTTAGGGGGAGAAATCGAGCTTGCCATGGACATTACAACTTTGTAGTATCGGGGGCGGGAGTTCAATCGCAGGTGGGGAAGGAGCTCGGGATTGAGGAGCTACGGTGCTGCGCAGAGGAAAACTGAATAGACCGCGCCCTGCTTGGGCAGAGAAAGGATCAGGGAGTTTCTCCTCCCGGCCTCCGCCGCCATTTGCGCGTCTCCCGTTTCCAGTCAGGAAGCTTGTCACTTCGGCGCCGGGGAGGGAGAAAGGGCTGAAGTCCCAAATCCGGAACGGCAAAGGGCGAAGGAGGGGGCTCCGGTTTCTCCTCCTTGTGGGGTTTGTCCATCTTGACCCTGGAGAGGGGAGGCCCCATCAGATATTGGGGGAGAAGGGCCTCGGCCAGGAAGAGGAGCTCATTGGCCCGGTAGAAGTGGATTCCGTCCTGGTGCGCCTTGAGGGCCTGGACCTCCAACATCACCGGATCAGGATCTCGGCGGCGGCCAATCCGCAGGGCCAGTTCCTTGGTGACCGCCAGATGGAGATAGGGGCGGCCCACGGCCTTGAGGCCCTGTTCCAAGATGACCGGGTAGGTGCGGCGCCGGGCTCCATAGTAGAGGGTTTTGGGGGGCTCGGCCCTCTCGAAGCGGATGGAGGTCGGACCAGATTGAGCATCCAGGGCCCGGATGCGGCTCTCATCGATCTGAAGCCGACCCCGTCCAGAGGTCACGGCCACCTCTTGCAGGTGATCCTTCCGCACGAATGACCATCCCTCCTCTTCGTGAAGGGCCTGGACCAGCTCTTTAATCGGGACATACCCTTCAGAGTCCAACACCAATCCGTATTCGTCCGGCCGATGTCTGAGGACATAAGACAGTATCTTGGCGAGTCTCTCCTGATCACGCTTTTCCATCGGTCCATCTCTCCCCTTCCCCCAAATACCTTATAGGGAACCAGCAGGAAAGTCAATGATCGGCGACATGATCGGCTGGCGACGAAGGCGCCCATCCAGCGATATTCGATTGACAGGACCCCACCTCCTCATCTATATAAGCGCAGAGAGAACGATGGCAGAGGGAGAAGACCGGTGCGGCTGAGGACGATCATTTTCGATTTCGATGGCACCCTGGCCCATCTGAATATTGACTTTTCCGAGATGAGGAGGCGGGTGCTGGCCCTCTTCCCCGATTATGGCTTGGACCCGACGCTCATGGAGGGCAGGTATCTTTTGGAGGGCATCGAGGCCGCCAGGCATGTCATGAGGGATCAGGGGGAAGCGGAGGCATCCTCCTTTGAGGCCCGGGCGGAGGAGGCCATGGTCTCTTTGGAATTGGAGGCCGCACGGGAAAGCTTCCTGCTTCCTGGGGTCCCAGAGGCCCTTCTCGATTTGAAGGCGAGAGGCTTGCGGCTGGGGATCATCACCCGTAATTCAGCCCTGGCCGTAAACTCCATCCTCGCCCGAGGAGAGCTGGCGCATGATCTCCTGCTCTCTCGGGAGGATGTGGGTCGGGCCAGGGTGAAGCCCAATCCGGACCATCTGGAGAAGGCCTTGCAGAGGCTGGAGGGGATCCCCCAGACTTGCCTCATGGTGGGGGATCATCCCCTGGATATTCGGGTGGCCAAGAGGTTGGGGACTTACTCCGCCGGGGTCCTGAGTGGCCGGCACCAGGCCCACGACTTTGAGGAGGAGGGGGCGGACCTGATCTTGGAGGGCGTCAAGGACCTGCCTGCCCTTTTCGATCGGTCACTGCTGAGGGCTGGGCCATGAAGGCGAAGGAAGAGACCTTTCCCCCGGGGAAGCTACCCCTGGAGCTTCTTCAGAGGCTACTCGACAGGTATACCCTGGCCGATCCCCGGGTCATTGTGGGGGCAAGGATTGGAGAGGATGCGGCGGTCATCGAGGGAGGCGATCGCTATCTGGTGCTGAAGACCGACCCCATCACCTTCGTGGCCGAGGATATCGGCTGGTATGTGATCAACATCAATGCCAATGACCTGGCCACCCGCGGGGCCCAGCCTCAATGGTTCTTGGCGACCCTGTTGCTTCCGGAGAAAAGCACCTCTATCTCCCTGGTCGAGGGGATCTTTGCTCAGATCTCTGAGGCCTGCAAGCCTTTGGGGATTAGCTGGGTAGGGGGTCACACCGAGATCACCTATGGGTTAGACCGGCCCATCGTGGTGGGGTGTATGGTGGGGGAGGTGGAGAAGGAAAGGCTGATCACCACTGCCGGGGCCCAGGTGGGAGATGATATCCTCCTGACCAAGGGGATCGCCATCGAGGCGACCTCCATCATCGCTCGGGAGCGGGCAGGGTGGCTGCGGGAGAGGGGGTGCGGGGAGGACTTCGTCGCCCGATGCAAGGATTTTCTCTATCATCCAGGGATCAGCGTGGTCAGGGAGGCGAGGGTGGCCTCCGAGGTGGCCCCTATCCATTCCATGCACGACCCCACCGAGGGAGGCCTGGCCAACGGCCTCTTCGAGCTGGCCTGGGCCGCCGGCGTCGGATTGTGCATCGATCTGGAGGCCATCCCGATCTATCCTGAGACCCGGCTCCTCTGCCAGGAGTTCTCCCTCGACCCGCTGGGCCTCATCGCCTCCGGGGCCCTGCTGATCACCCTCGCTCCACAGGAGACTCCAGGACTCCTGCAGCGCTTCGCCCAGGAGGGGATCGAGGCCTCTCGCATCGGGAGGATTGCTTCGAAGGAAGAAGGGATCCGGGCATGGGAGGCGAGGGGAGAGAGGGAATTGTCCTACTTTGCGAGGGATGAGATCACCAAGGTCTTCGGTAAGTAGATCATCAAGTAACTTTTTTCGCGAGGAGGCAAATATGCATCGTCTCTTAGAAAGACTTTCCCGCGGTCCGATGGTCTCCAGCGGGGCAGTGGGCACCATGCTGCAGGCGAAAGGGCTGCCGCCGGTGACGACCCTGGAGGAATACAACCTCTCCCATCCGGAGGCGGTGGCCGAGATCCATCGCGCCTACTGCGAGGCTGGAGCGGAGATGATCGGCACCAACACCTTTGGGGCGAATCCCCTGAAGTTGAGAAAGGCGCGCCTGGCGGATAAAGCCTACGATTTCAACTATCAGGGGGCCAAGATCGCCCGGGCGGCGGCGCCCAAGGAGGTACTGGTCTTTGCTGCCATCGGGCCCAGCGGGGAGTTCCTGGCCCCCTTGGGGGAGATCAGCCCGGAAGAGATGTACGAGATCTATAAGGGCCAAGTCCTGGCGCTGGCCGAGGGTGGAGCGGATCTCCTCTCCCTCCGTACCTTCACCGACCTGGAGGAGATGAAGATTGCCGTGCGGGCGGCCAAGGAGAACACCCAGCTTCCGGTCATCGCCACCATGACCTTCGATCTGGGCCAAAAAGGCTTTCGCACTATGATGGGCGTGGATGTGAAGGCGGCGATCGAGGGCATGACCGGGGCGGGGGCGGAGGTGATCGGCTCCAATTGTGGGCGGGGCATGGAGGAGATGGTGCCGCTCATGGGGGAGATGAGGGTCAAATTTAAGGGCTACCTGACCGCCCAGCCCAATGCCGGCCTCCCGCAACTCGTTGATGGAAAGGCCAAATACACTCAATCGCCCGAGGAGTTCGCCTCCTGGGTGCCAAGGCTATTGGAGGCGGGCGTGAGCATCATTGGCGGCTGCTGCGGCACCACCCCGGATCACACCCGCAAGGTAGCGGAAGCGCTCCGGAAGCAATAGCAGAGGACCGGCGATCAGGATAAAACCAGTTCCCGAAGGAGTCGACTTCTTCCCTCCTGCATCGATGAAGATAAGGGGTTGGCTACAACCTCTCTCGGAGTTCCAGATGGATCGCAAAGAGTCCCTGCCCCGTAGGGGCCGGAGAGAAGGAGGGTATTATGAAAAAGATAGCAATTCTGAGCCTATTGGTCATCCTGGCCCTGGCTATATCTCCTGCCTTCATGGGCGGCCCCGGCTTTGAACGGGTGCAGGCTTATGCCCAGGCCAAGCCGAGGCTGGCCGTTTTGGGAAAGGTCTCTAAGGAGCAGTCGGCGCGCCGGTTCGAATATCTCTTTCCCCGGCTCACCGCCAAGTTCCGGGAGGGGTTCGCCAAAGATGGGCGATTTGAGCTGATCTCGCCGGAAGAGGTGGATCGGGCATTGGCAAGCTCGGGGATCGGAAAGGGGAAGCTCAATCCCGATGATGCCGCTCAGTTGAGGAAGATTGGAAAAGAGGTCGGAGCAGACCTGGTCTTCGCCAGCTACTATTACGAGATGGGCGGCCATGGCATGCCCATGCACTCCAACAATGTCGTCACCCTGGTCTGGGAGGGAAAGCCGGAGTTGGTCAAGATCGACCGGGACTACAGCCGGATCCTCTCTGAGGATGAACTGATCTCCAGCGATGGCATGGCCTTCAAGGAGCTCTTGATGAAGGCAGGTCCTGTGCTTTAAGAGCATTCGCACAACCTGGACGAGGTATTGGGCACCGCGATCCGGCAATGAGCCAGATTCGGTGCCCTTTCTCTTTGCGTCAGGGGGAATCCTTCTGGCCTATCAGGAGGAAGATCATGGGGGCCAGCCGCAGGATCCAGTTCAGGGGCCGGCGAAGGGATGGAGGGAAGACCAGGTCTGCGAGGAAGAGGCGGCCCCCCGGCTTCAGCACCCTAACCATCTCGGCCAGGGCCCGATCCGGATGGGGGAAATGATGGAGGGTGAAGGTGCTCATCCCTTGATCGAAGAAGGAGTCGGGCCAAGGGAGGGCCTCAACATCTCCTATCCTGAGCTCAACCCGGGTCTGGGTCGCGAATTTTCTCCGGGCCACCTCGATCATCTGGGGCGAAAGATCCAGACCTGCCAGGAGGCCTTGCTTTACCCTTCGACCCAGGTAGCGAATTCCCTCTCCGGTGCCGCAGCCGATATCCAGGACGAAGGCGCCCTCCGCTGGGCTCATCAGCTGGACGACTCGCTTCTGCACCTTCTGGATGTAGCGGTGGAGGAAGCATCGGTCGTACTCTTCTGCCCACTGATCGAAGCAGGCCAGGGCATCACCCCGCATCTGCTCTCCCCGCCCGGCTGTTTCCTTCATCGGTTACCCTCTCCTCCATCGCCTAAAATGACAGGCATCCCGGCCCATCGAGATGTGCGGGCCGCTCGATCCGCTCTCTAAGGGTTGGGGGCCCGGGGAGGAGGTACGGCTCGGGCAGAGGCAGATCTCCCTCAATACAGACCTGGATTGTGTGGCAGTTCCTGCCTTGGCCGGTGGTTACCTTCCTCGGACGCGGAGCAACTTGGTCTTTTTTTTCAAGATTCTGACAAGAAGATAAAGCCCGCAGCTCGACAGAAAGAGTATGACCCATAACCAATCCTCCGCTATAAATCGGCTCTTAGCAATCCTGTCTTCGATAATGTCCAGCGCAGTGAAGGTGGCGATGATGACGATGAAGGTGGTGTATTCCCTGCTAATCGCAGCCTTTACGGAAAAGGGCAGGTCAGGGCGTCGCCAGTTCCTGAATTTAGGAAGGAATGCAGGGGTGCGATTGGCCCATCTTAGATAGGCCTCCCCGAACTGCTCTCGCAGGAACTCCTCCTCTGCGAACATGATCCGCTCATAATAGATCCAGAAGAGCAGGAGAGCGATGAGGGCAGCCCACCAGGACCGGATGTGGAGGGATATCCCCAGCCAGACGAAGAAGTTGCCCAGGTAAAGTGGGTGCCTTACCATGGAATACATACCGGTGATGTTTAGTGTCTCTGCCACTTGTTTCTTGGTATTGCGGCCAGATGTCCTTCTGGGGGTGTGACTGGTCGTAAAGACGCGGATGCCGAGCCCAGAAAGCGAGATGGCCAGACAGAACATCTCCCAGGGCAGGTCCAACGCCTGATTATGTTGGGGGTACTTGAAGTTCCTCAAGGCGATCAGGAATAGGCCGATGATGAGCAGAGGGAGATAACTCCTCCCCCTGAAAAGCAGGTCTCCCGTTCTGGTGAATTCCTCTCTCAACGGCATTGGAGTTCCTTCTCCACAATCAGGCCATAAGTGAGATCTACAGTCGCCCTTCCCAGCCTGCCTCAAACAGGCTCAAGCGCACCGGCTGGTAGGGGCGCTTGGCGATCCCGGCCTCCTTCAGCTCGATGCCCAGGCCGGGCCGCTCCGGGATGATGACCTCTCCCTTCTCCAGGCGGATGGGCTCCTCCACGATCTCGGAAAGCCATTCCTCGTCCTCACAGAAGTATTCGAGGATCAGAAAATTGGGGGTGCAGGCCCCCAGGTGGACCGTGGCCGCAGTCCCCACCGGGCCATTCGGGTTGTGTGGGGCCACCGGGACATACCAGGCCTCGGCCATGGCGGCGATCTTCTTGACCTCTAAGATCCCGCCGGCGTGGCAGAGATCAGGCTGGATGATATCTGCGGCCTGGGAGGAGAGGAGCTCCCGGAAGCCGTATTTGGTGTAAAGCCTCTCCCCGGTGGCGATGGGAATAGAAGTGGCAGCGGCGACCTTAGACAGGGCCTCCAGGTTGTCCGGGGGCACTGGCTCCTCATACCAGTAAGGATGAAATTCCTCCAATTGCCGGGCCATCTCGATGGCCGTGGCCGGATTGAGCCGCCCATGGGCCTCGACCAGGAGGTCGATCTTTTCCCCCACGGCCTCCCGCACCGCCCGCACGATGTCTATGGCGCGCTTTCTCGCCTCGTAATCCATGGTCAGATCGGCCGAGCCGAAGGGATCCCATTTGAGGGCGGTGTAGCCCTTCTCCACGGTCCTGGCTGCCCTCTCCGCGAAGTCCTCGGGGGCGACCGCCCCCTTGTACCAGGCATTGGCATAAGCCCGCAGCCGGTCCCGGCACTTGCCGCCCAGAAGCTGATAGACCGGGACGCCCAGTCTCTTTCCGGCAATATCCCAGAGGGCCTGCTCGATGCCGCTCAGGGCGGTGGTGATCACCGGCCCGCCGCGCCAGTAGGGATCGCGAAACATGCTTTGCCATAGCTCCTCGATCCGGGAAGGGTCGCGGCCGATTACCAGAGGGGAGAGGTTGCGGATCGCACCCGCCACCGCCAACTCGCTCCACTCCAAGGAGGCCTCTCCCACGCCGACGATCCCCTCATCGGTGAAGACCTTCACGAAGATAAAGTTACGCCAATCGGCGAAGGTGATCAGGGTCTTGATATCGGTGATCTTCATAGAGACCTCCTTATCTTCTTGAAGAAGAAGAGGTTAGGGAGAGAAGGAAAGAAGGGCGAGAGAGGAGACGGAAAGGAATCGGGCCAGAGGATGAGGCTGGGATTGATCAGGCACACCTTACCTCCTTTGCCAAGGTAACGCCTTTATATTGGAAATGGACCATGAAGTCAAGGATTAGGCAGGCGCGGTGGGAAATGACCTTTCCCGGGAAAAAGGGATTGACTCTCCCCGAAGGCCGTGCTATAAAAAAAAGGGCGATTTGTAAAACCTTGGATCTTGAGGCCGAATTCCCGACCCCAAAGGGTGGGGAGGAGGTGGGGAAGATGGGTAATGTTTACTCATCGGGTTTTACGTGATCTCAGGATGTTGGGTGCATGCTGAATGCCCTTCGGATCAATAACATATCCTAACCAAAGCGTGAGGGAAGGAGAACGGCTTATGAAGAAATGGATAACGATTTTGGCCTGTGTTTCTGTGTTTCTTCTGCTGATTGCGTCCTTTGCCTGCAGATCGATGTAAATGATACCGCAACATAATCCTAACCAAAGCGTGACGGAAGGAGGACGGTTCATGAAGAAATGGGTAACGATCTTCGCGTGTGCTACGTTGTTCCTTTTCCTGATTGGATCCTTTGCTTGGGCTGGCAACTGGGTCACCAAGTCCTATGGAAAGATCCCCGCCCCCAAGTTTACCCCTTACCTCAAGAGCCTGATCAAGACGGGGAATGTGTATGATATAGGTGTGGTCCGCAGCGCGGATATGCCGTTATGGCCCGGCCATCCCAAGTTGACTGTGCTGAACTACAAGTACCATGGTGAGACCCATGATATCGATCCGGCCACCTACGAGAACGATTACGTGGTCGCTTGCAACCATTCGGGATGCCACATGGATGCCCTGAACCACATCGGCGAGCGCCAGCCGGATGGTTCGATCAAGATTTATGGAGGCAAGACCGCTGATCAGATCAAGGAATGGTGGGGCATGAACTGGATGGACGGCTCGCAGATGGTCCCGGTGGTGCTCCGGGCCGTGATCCTCGATTTCTGCAAATACTTCGGTGAGGACCTGGTGATGAGGGAGATCACCGCGGCCGATATCAAGGGCTGCATGGCGAAGCAAGGCATCAAGGTGATGCCGGATGTGCCCACCTGCTTCCTGATGCGCACCGGATGGATCATCCCCTGGCTCAAAGGACCGGACGAGATCGCCAAGGTGAAGGGAGAAGGCGGACCGGGTCTGGAGGCGGAGAAGTATTTGGAATCCATCGGGGGGGTGGTCACCGGAGCGGACAATGTCTCCTATGAGTGGATGCCCCGTTCGCCCCATCCCGTGCACCGATATATGTTAACCTATCAGGGAATTGGCATGGTCGAGCTCTGCAACCTGGAAGGACCGTGCGCGGATGGCGCTTATGAGGGTGTATACATCGCGCTTCCGACGAAGTTTCGCGGCACTTCCGGATCCAACATCGACCCGATCATAATCAACTAAGCTTGGCCGAAGCTGGCAAACCTCCCACCCGGGACCGGGTGGGAGGTTTTTTATTGTTCTCGGGGAGAGGAAGAAGGATGGAATGGCGATCATTGTGAACCATAGACTGGCAATCATTGGAGTTCTGTGCCTGGCCCTATTCGGAAGTCCTCTGGTTCGGGCAGAGAATGCACCGGAAAAAGATCAGGCCTCTTCATCTTATCAGCAGGGACAGGAGCAATTCAGGGCCCATCGCTTCCGGGAGGCCGAGTCCTATTTCAAGAAGGCCTTGGAGAACGATCCCTCCCATTGCCCGAGCTTCATGGGCCTCCTCCATACCTACCTCATCATGGAGGATCTCGAGAGGCTCCGCTCGCTTGGGCCCCAAACCGCTTCCCTGCAGGGCTGTACGGATACCGAGAAGGACTACCTGGAAGGCATAAGGGCGGAGATGAGCGGAAAATTGGGGAAGGCCCTGAACCACTACGAGGCGATTGCCAAAAGGGACCCCTCGGATCCCAAGGCCTATACCTACACGGCCATGATCTGCTTGAGCCAGAAGCAATACACCCCGGGAATAGAGGCTTGCCAGCAGGCGATCAAGGCCGATCCGAATTTCTTCCTGGCCCACAATGTCTTGGGACGGATCTCCAAGGTCCAGGGAAACCTGGTGGGTGCAATTGCGGCGTTTGAGAAGGCACTGGAGATCTTTCCCAATTATGGGTTTGGCCATGCCTCCCTGGGGGATGCTTATTTGAAGAAGGGGATGGAAGAGGAAGCCAAGATCCAATTCCAGGAGGCGGTGCGCCTGGAACCGGAGAATGGGGACCTCTTGGCCTATATGGGGAACTCCTTTCTGGATGCTGGCAAAAAAGAAGAGGCCATCCGCTATTATCAGCAATCTCTGGCGATCCATCCCGAAAATGCTATGGTCCATTATTTTTTGGCCCGAATCTACCTGGAAGAGGGGAAAGACGAGCAGGTCGAGCAAGAGGTGGAGGCCGCCCTTCGTTACGCCCCACAACTGCAGGACATGTATGGCATGTTTGGATACATCTACCTGGAGCGAAATAAGTCAGATCTGGCGGAGCGATATCTCAAAAAACAGCTCGATCTCAATCCCGATGACCTGAAGGCCCGCAATGCGCTATCCTGGAGTTATTTCATGCGAGGAAAGTATGACTTGGCCGAGGCGCAAGGTCAGGAGATGATCCAGAGAAATCCCGAGCTCATCAACGGCTATAGCAGCCTGGGCCATGTACTGATCGAGAAGGGTAAGTTCTCCTCCGCCATCGAGCAGTTCCAGAAGGCCATTGCCCTCCAGGCAGAGGTTCCGGAGTTGCACGCAGGCCTGGCTCATGCCCTCTTGCGGAAAGGGTGCTTGGAGGAGGCCAAGGCCGCAGCCGAGGAGGCGCTGAAGCTTCAAGCTGGCGCTCCAGATCCCCATCTCACTTTGGGGCTGGTAGCCGCCAGGGAGGGGGACTTCGACAAGGCGAAGGCCGAGGTGGAGTTTCTGTCCAAGGATGAGAAGGCGGCGCACCTCTCGGTCTATCTCGAAGGGCAGATCGCACTGCAAAGAGGGGAGAGCGACAAGGCGGCGGAGGCCTTCCGCAAAGGCAGGGAATCTTTTGCCGCCATGTCCGTGGAGTATTTGAGAGGCGAGGCCCTGGCCTATTTGCAGAAGGGCTCCCCGGCTGAGGCGATTGCGGCCTCCCAGAAGGCCATCGACATGAATCCCCATTTTGCCCTTGCCTATCGGGATCTGGGCGTGGCCTTTCTGGCGCGGGGGGATAAGAAGGGTGCCCGGGAGGCCCTCCAGAAGTTTCTTGAGCTGTGGAAAGGGGCCGATGAGGATAATTCCGAGGTAAAAGAAGCTAAGAGTCTCCTGAAGGAATTGGGATCGTGAGGGGCGGCAGAAGAGCGAGGGAGTTCGATGAATAAAACCGACGATGCGACAATGAGGTGTGCAGTCTGGTATGGGGGGAAGGATATCCGGATGGAGGAGAGGCCGATCCCCACTCCCGGGCCGGAGGAGGTCCTGATCGAGGTGGCCTGCTGTGGGGTCTGCGGGACCGATGTCCACATCCTGGAGGGGAAGTTTCCCCTCTTCCAGCCCCCCCGGATCATTGGCCACGAGTATGCGGGCAGGGTGGTAGCCGCCGGGGAAAAAGTAACGAAGGTCAAGGTGGGGGATCGGGTGGTGGCAGAGCCGGGGAAGGTCTGCGGCTATTGCCATTTCTGCCGCAGCGGACAAGAAAATCTCTGCTTGGACCGCGTCCTACACCAGGGGGCCTTTACCGAGTATACGGTCATGCCTCAACACCTGGTCTATCCCATCCCGGAGGCGATATCCTTTGAGGTGGCCTCTTTGACCGAGCCCCTGGCCTGCTGCCTGCACGCGGTGGATTTGGCCCAAATCCCCTCCGGGGCGAGGGTGCTGGTCCTAGGCGGGGGGGCCATCGGGCTGATGCTGGCCCAGCTTTCCCTTCGGTCCGGGGCGGCCAAGGTCCTGGTGAGCGAGCTCCAGCCCCACCGCCGGGATTTGGCGCGGCGGTTTGGGGCCATCGCCGTCGATCCCGCCTCCGAGGATCTGAAGGCCCGAGTTCTGGAGGAGACGGCAAGTCTGGGGCCAGAGGTGACCTTTGAGGCGATCGGGAGGCCTGCGCAGGTAGAGGAAGCCATCGGCCTCACCCAAAGAGGAGGGACGGTGGTCATCGTGGGGGTGGCGGATCCGGAGGTGGAATTCAAGGCGAAGCCCTATCAGATCTTCGCCAAAGAATTGACCATCAAGGGCTCCTACATGCGGCCTTACACCTATCCTCGTGCGATCACCTGGCTTTCGCAATTGGATTTGGAGCCACTGGTTAAAATGGAATTCGGCCTGGAAGACACCTTGCTCGCCATCGATAGCCTCAAAATGGGCAAGGGAGTCAAGATACTGGTCAAGCCGAACTGAGAATTATCGAGGGCAATCAGGAGTAACAACCCGCAAAGGAGGACAAGAAAATGGCTTTTACCCCCAAGGGCATTATACCCGCCATGGTCACCCCCCTGGACAAGAAAGAGAAGCTGAATGAGAAGGCATTGCGGCAGTTGACGAACTACCTCATCCAGGGTGGAGTTCACGGGCTCTTTCCGGTGGGCAGTCAGGGAGAGTTCTTTGCCCTGGAATATGAGGAGAAGGTCAGGATTATGGAGATCGTGGCCGAAGAGGCCCGAGGGAGGGTGCCCGTTTACGCCGGAACCGGGGCTATCACCACCCGGGAGGCGATTCGCCTCACCCAGGCCGCGGAGTCCATGGGGATCGACGCGGTCTCCATCATCACCCCCTTCTTCCTGGCCCCCACCCAGGACGAGCTTTACGATCACTATGCGGCAATCGCCAAGGCGACCAAGCTGCCTATCCTACTCTACAACAATCCCGGCCGTACCGGCGGAGTGAAGCTGTCGCCTGATCTAGTGGTGAAGCTTTCCCAGATCAAGAACATCGTGGGGGTCAAGGACTCGAGTGGAGATATGACCGTTACCGCGGAGTACATCCGGCGCACGGATAAGAAATTCTCCGTACTCGCCGGGCGCGATACCATGATCTATTGCACCCTCTGCTATGGGGGGACGGGCTCCATTACCGCCACCGGGAATGTCTGCCCGCAGCTGGTGACTGAGATCTACGAGGCCTTTAAGCGGGGGGACCACAAGAAATCCCTGGAGGCTCAATATCAGTTGGCTCCCCTACGGGTCGCCTTTGATCTGGGCTCCTTCCCTGTCGTAATCAAAGAGGCATTGGAGATGATCGGCATCGCAGCCGGGCCATCGCGCGCTCCGGTGAAGGGATTAGCCAAGGAGAAGAAAGAAGAGTTGCGGAAGGTGCTGAAGGGGATGAAGCTCCTGTAGCGCCCGCTACGCCTCAGGGCCCCTGTTCACCTTTCCATCGCCCTCTGCCCTTTTGTTTGAAAGGGCAGAAGAGGCCGGCCTTCCCCATTGGTATCCGGCAGCGGGAGTGGGAGTAGAAGGGGCATTTCCTCTTGACAAAGAGGAGGGGGATTCTTATATTGGCCTAGATTTGCTGGTATCTAGGGTAAGTGAAGGAGGTGACCTCATGGAACCTTGGCAGCAGGAAAAGGCAATCGGTGTCTTACAGAAGGCGATCGCCATCGAGAAGGAGGGGCAGAGCTTTTATCAGAACTTGGCGAACCGAACCCAAAATCCCCAGGGGAAGTCTATGTTCGAGTTCCTATCGAAGGACGAACAATCCCATATTGAGAAGCTGCAGGCGGAGGTCGATTCGCTCAAGGGCGGGACCTGCGTCGATCCGGCCTCATTCGAGAAGGAGGATCAGCCTCGTAATCGGGAGTCCTTCTTCGCCAGAGCCAACGGGGAGATGATTCCCAAGATGAAGGGGGATTTCACCGAATTGGATGCGGTGAAGGTGGCCCTGGATATGGAGAATAAGGGTTATGCCTTCTATGAAAAGACGGCCGCGGAGGCGGTCGATTCCATGGTGAAGGGGATTTTTCTATACCTGGTGGGGCAAGAGAAAGAACATCGGGAACTCTTGCACAACACCTTGGTTTTACTCGAGGCCCCTCTGGAGTGGTTTGGCAAGGAGGAGCGTCACATGTTCGACGGCGGCTAAGTCGGCGGCGCTGGCGGAGTGACAGAAAAAGCGTCTGGAGGAGAACCCAGACGCTTTTTCTGTCACTCTATTCCCCTTGCAGGGTAAGCTGGTGGCTGATCTCGATGCACCCGGAGACGCTCTGGGCGGCAGGGCAATAGGGCAGGTAGGCGTGGAAAGATTGCTGGGCGGCCTCCTCCTTGCCCTTGGGCAGCTTCAGGAAATAGTGCACCCGGATCTTGGTGATCTTAAGGAGCCCTCCCACATTCTCGATATCGCCCTCTATCTCGGCCCGATAGTGATCTTCCGGGGTATCGATCTGTTGTTTGGCCAGTACCCGGGCCAGTGTCCCCATCATTCAGCCGCCGGTTGCCGCCACGATGTAATCGAGGGTGGCGGGATGCTCCTCCTCCGGGTCCACCCCGTAGAACTTCTTGATCCCACCATGGACGCCAAAGTAGATCGGTTCAGAGAAGCCCTCGATCAGAGCCTTTCTCACCGTTCCCTTCGCCCGGGTGATGGAGATCTTTGAGGTATGAACCACTTTCCCCTTCGACATTTGCCCTCCTTCCGTAAAGGTCGGTTCGCCACTGCTGGCTTGACCAGGGGGGATGAGCGCAAGAAGCGTTAGGCCCAAGCTTGCGATCAAGGGTTTTCTCGCGGCCCATTTCCTCATGAAGGGTCCCCTCCTTCCCCTCAATCACCAGTACCTTCAGATAGAAGAGGTTTAGCATACTCGTATTGCTTTGTTAAGCAGATTTTTGTCTTGACATGGGTGGGCAAATGAGATAACTACCAAAGTAGTGACTATTCCCTCTGGTAGTGAGTTAAGGACCTATGAATGACCTGATCGGGAAATTGGCGGAGTTGGGGTTCAGCGGATACGAAGCCAAGGTCTACCTGGTTCTGCTGCGCCAGAGTCCCTCTACCGGCTATGAGATCAGTAAAGCCTCAGGCGTTCCTACTTCAAAGATCTATGAGAATTTGCAGCGCTTGAAGAATAAAGGCCTCATCTTCAGCACGGAGGATAAGCCGGACCAGGCCAAGAAATATATTCCCATCGACCCCCAGGAGCTCTGCAGCCTACTTTCCCGCAAGATCAAGAGAAACCTGGATCAGGTTGCTGCGGCTCTGGCCAATAACGAGCCGCCCAAGGAGTCCTCTTATGTCTGGGCCATCTCCGGGCGGGACGCCGTCCTGGCCAAAGGGGAGAACCTGATCCAACAGGCGAAGAAGACCGTGCTCCTCTCCGCCTGGGACGAAGATCTGGAGCCACTGCTGGACGCCTTGGAAAAGGCGGCAAAGCGCAAGGTGCGCATCGCCATTGTGAACTTCGGCTCTCTGCGACCCAGATTCGCCATGGTCTTTCCCCATCCCATTAAAGACACTATCTACAACGAGAAGGGGGGCCGGGGGCTCACGATATGCGTGGATGCCCAGACCGTGTTGGAGAGCATCGTCGGTCCAGAGCTCCAGGGGCAGGGTGCCTGGAGCCGAAACCCGGCCTTCGTCACCGTGGCCGAGGATTATCTCAAGCACGATATCTATGTGATGAAAGTGATTAGTCGTTTCGACAAATTGCTCCGGAAGACTTACGGGGAGGGATACGAGAAGTGGCGGGATATCTTTTCCGATGAGGTGAACTAAATGGAATACGCTTGCCGCATCCAACACCTGAAAGGCTCGGCCATTCGCGAGATGCTCAAGATGACCACGGATCGGGAGATCATTTCCTTCGGGGGAGGGTTGCCCGACGCCCGCCTGTTTCCCACCCAGACCCTAGCGGTCCTGGCAGGGAGAGTGGTCAGAGAACATGGGCAGACAGCGCTCCAGTACGCCCCCACCGAGGGGCTGCTTCCCTTAAGGGAGAAGGTCGCGGCGTTCCTGAGGGCTAAGGGCATTGAAGTGGGCGCTGACCACATCCTGATCACCCAGGGCTCGCAACAGGGCATCGACCTCCTCTCCAAGCTCTTCCTGGACCCGGGAACCCGCCTGCTGACAGAGGATCCGAGCTATCTAGGGGCCCTTCAAGCTTTTCGATTTTTCGAGGCAGATCTCTTGTCCGTGCCCGTGAATGGAGAGGGAATGGTTCTGACAGATCTGGTGGAGGTCCTGAAGAAAGGGCCCCGCCTGGTCTATCTGATGCCCAATTTTCAGAACCCCACTGGCATTCAGTATTCCCTGGAATCCCGTAAGGCGGTGGCCGAAGTGCTTCTCGATCAGGGAGTGGTGCTAGTGGAGGATGATCCCTACGGGGAGCTCATCTATGATGGCTTACCCCAGCCCTCCCTCTGGAGCTTCTACCCCGGGCCGTGCAAGGTCCATTTGGGCACTTTCTCCAAGACCATCGTGCCTGGCCTGCGGGTGGCTTACCTGGTCTCTGACCCCGAGCTCATTCAGCGTCTGGCCCTGATCAAGCAGTCCTCGGACCTTCACACCAATTCCCTGGGACAATGGATCGTCAATGCCTTTCTGGAGGAGGGATTGCTCCCAGGCCACATCGAGCGGATCCAACAGTGCTATCGGAGGAAACGGGATATCATGGCTGCGGCCATCAGGGCGCATTTCCCCCCCTTCGCGCATTATGAGACCCCAAAGGGAGGCATGTTCTTCTGGGTACGGATCCCTGCGAGCCTGGAAGCCATGCAGCTTCTGGAGGCCTGTCTGAACAAAGGGGTGGCGTTTGTCCTGGGTAACGACTTCTTCATCCAGCAGCCACGGCACCACCACTACCTTCGCCTCAACTTCACCTCGGCGGCGGAAGACAAGATCGAAAAGGGAATCGCGGTGATTGGCGAGGAGATGGGAAGACTGGCGCCCCACCCTGAGGAAATTCCTGCCTTCCGCTAAACCTCTTCTCCTGCCTGCGGGAGGTTTCTTCCTTACGCCTTCCAAGCCATTGGGCCCGGGCGGCTCAAGATGCCTCCTTAAGGGAAATCCGCTGGCCCGCGAGAAAAAAAATCCCTTTACAAATCAAGCGAAATTTGGTAATTAGAAAATCCGGGGTGAAAAAGGGCGATCGTCCAGCGGGCCAGAAACGGCCCTGAGGAATCGCAAGATATCCGGTTTTCGATTCCCTGATGAAGGATTCTCTGGGCGGGAATAGCTCAGTGGTAGAGCATCGCCTTGCCAAGGCGAGGGTCGCGGGTTCAAGTCCCGTTTCCCGCTCCACTCGATTTAAGTTGGAACCAGTAGTGATTCATTTATCATTTTGAGCGAGCAAGCTCAGCCCGCAAAGGGAAAGGCGGAGGGGGAATCGCCCAAATTCCTCCTCAAGCATTTGCGCCTGATCACCGGGAAGAGATTTTTTGGGGTGTTATTTCTCCGGAAAATGTCCGAGGAGATGAACCCTCCAGGATCGGCGGCGTAGCCAAGTGGCTAAGGCAGAGGTCTGCAAAACCTTTATTCAGCGGTTCGAATCCGCTCGCCGCCTCCAATTTGGACAGGATGTCTGCTTTTGCTAACTTGGGGTGGCTGCCGGGGTGGCGGAATTGGTAGACGCAAGGGACTTAAAATCCCTCGGGCTTTTAAGCCCGTACCGGTTCGATTCCGGTCCTCGGCACCAAAAGAGGGGACGATCGCGAAGGCACGTAGCTCAGGGGGAGAGCGCTTGCTTGACACGCAAGAGGTCGGCGGTTCAAGACCGCCCGTGCCTACCACTCATTCCTTTGCCGCATACTGGATGAGCTCAACAAACGGTTAGATCTCAAAGGGCGGGGCATCATCGGCGAGAAGTTGCTGGTGGTGCCTTTTATTTGGAAGAGGCGATTTATGGGGAATTCAATTCATATTGCGGTAAGGGGTGGAAAAGAAGAGGAATTTGTCCCCGGCATCATGATCTCTCAGGCGGTTCAGGAGCTTGCGGTCCAGCCCGCTGCCGAGGCGTTGGCAGCCAGGGTCGATAGAACCCTGCTCGATTTGAGCGTTCCTTTATACGAGGATTCGGAGATCGAGCTGGTCTTTCCGGAGAGTCAAGAGGGACTCTCCATCGTGCGCCATAGCACCTCCCATGTGATGGCAGAGGCGGTGGGACAGTTGTATCCCTCGGTCAAGTATGGCATCGGCCCCGCGATTGAGGATGGCTTCTATTATGATTTTGATCTCCCTGAGACCTTGTCGGAGGAGCACATGGAGAGAATCGAGGCCAGGATGCGGGAGATCATCCAACAAGATCAGATCTTTCACCGCCGTACCATGACCAAAGAGGAGGCGAAGGCCTTCTTTTCCGAGCGAAACCAGGAATGGAAGGTGGAACTCTTGGAAGAACTGGAAGGGGCCCCCACCATTTACGAGATTGGGGGGTTCTCCGACCTGTGCCGCGGCCCCCATATTCCTTCGACTGGAAGGATCAAGGCCTTCAAGTTGCTGAGCGTCGCCGGGGCTTATTGGAAGGGCAATGAACGGAATAAGATGCTGCAGCGGATTTACGGGGCGGCCTTTGCAGATGAAAGGTCACTGGCCGAATTCCTCCAGCGCCAGGAGGAGGCGAAGCGGAGGGATCACCGTCGCCTGGGGAAGGAACTGGATCTCTTCAGCATCCATGAAATCTCCGGACCTGGCCTGGTGCTGTGGCACCCCCGTGGGGCGGCACTGAGGCGCATCGTGGAGGATTTTGAGAAGGACGAACACCTGAAGCGAGGCTACCAAATCGTTTCTACACCCCATCTGCTGAAGGCGGATATCTGGGTGGTCTCCGGCCACTATGAGAATTACCGGGAGAACATGTACTTCACCGAGATCGACGGGGTGGAGTATGGTATAAAGCCGATGAACTGCCCGGCCCATATGCTTATCTATCAGAACGGGATTCGCAGTTATCGAGATCTGCCCATCCGGTTTTTCGAGTTGGGCACCGTGTATCGCCATGAGAAGTCCGGGGTGCTCCACGGTCTGTTGCGCGTGCGGGGCTTTACCCAGGATGACGCCCATATCTTCTGCCTCCCCGAGCAGCTCAAGGAGGAGATCAAGGGAGTCCTCGACTTTGCCCTCTTCATGATGGAGACCTTTAGCTTCAACTATCATATCACCCTGGGGACTCGACCCGAGAAGTTCATCGGCGATGAGGCACACTGGGATCGGGCGACCTCCTCCCTGGTGGAAGCCCTGGTCGATAAGGGGTTGGAATATCGGGTGGCGGAGGGAGATGGGGCCTTCTATGGTCCCAAGGTGGACATCGCCTTAAAAGACGCCATCGGCAGGGCCTGGGATGGTCCCACCATCCAGGTGGATTTTGCCTTGCCCGAGCGCTTCGACCTCTCCTATGTTGGCTCGGATGGAAAGAGACATCGTCCGGTCATGGTGCACCGCACGGTTTTGGGAAGCATGGAGCGCTTCCTGGGGATCCTCATCGAGCACTATGCCGGGGCATTCCCGGTTTGGCTGGCCCCGATTCAGGTGCGGATCTTGGCCCTGACCGAGCGACAGCAGCCTTATGCCGCCCGCCTTTTTGAGCGACTCATGCGAGAGGGTCTGCGAGTGGAGATGGATCTGCGCAATGAGAAGATCGGCCTGAAAGTGCGGGAGGCTGAGATGTTGAAGATTCCCTACATGCTGGTAGTGGGTGATAAGGAGGAGAAGGAAGAATCCGTCTCTTTGCGGGAGCGGAGTGGAAAGGATTTGGGACGGATCTCCCTGGAGGAATTCCTCCGCTTGGCGAAGAAGGAGGCTCGATTGCCAGAGGGCCGTTCCCTTTAGACGAAACTGAGGAGGTGAGTGGACTATCGGGAGAGCGGGAAGGGTTAACGAGAAGATCAGGTGCAACGAAGTAAGGGTCATCAATCCCAATGGGGTTCAACTGGGAGTGATGAGCCCGCAGGAGGCGCTACAAACAGCCATGAGCTTGGGTCTGGATCTGGTGGAAGTCGCACCAGACGCGAATCCTCCGGTGTGCCGGATCATGGACTATGGGAAATATCGGTACGAGCAAAGCAAGAAGGCAAAAGAGGCGAGGAAGAAGCAGACCGTCATCCAGATCAAAGAGATCAAGATGCGACCCAAGACGGATGAACATGATTTGCAGTTTAAAACCAGGAACATCGAGAAGTTCTTGAAGGAGGGAAACAAGGCGAAGGTTACCATGATCTTCAGGGGTCGTGAGGTGATGCACACCAACCTCGGAAGGAAGATGCTGGATCAGCTGGCCGAGGAGCTTAAGGAGTGTGCCATCATCGAGCAGATGCCCTGCCTCGCAGGCAA
>Ga0315274_10004371_pt1 | contig 20790 bp, 13 predicted proteins | sample YL17G02_20_MG_FD_203700 | JGI IMG/M metagenome (GOLD analysis project Ga0315274, IMG submission 203700) | Sediment microbial communities from Yellowstone Lake, YNP, Wyoming, USA - YL17G02_20 | ecosystem: Environmental > Aquatic > Freshwater > Lake > Sediment | place: USA: Wyoming | collected...
GCCCTGGCCGCCGCGGATCCGGATAGCGACCCGCTCAGCTACAGCCTGACCAGCGGGGCCTTGCCGAGCGGCCTTACCCTCAACGCGGATGGAACCTTCAGCGGCACGGCCAGCTATACCGCCGCCGGCAGCTACTCCGCGACCATCACCGTCTCCGACGGCAAGGGCGGCACTGACACCACAACCCTGGCCGTCACTGTCACCGACACCAACCGCCCGCCAGCATACACCGTGGCGGCTACGAACACATCCGAGACCATTGCCGAAGGCGCGGGCATGGCGGCCCTAGTAGCCACCGACCCCGACAGCGACCCGCTCAGCTACAGCCTGACGAGCGGCGTCCTACCCACCGGCCTCACCCTTAACGCCGACGGAAGCTTCAGCGGCACGGCCGCCTATGACGCCGCCGCTGGTGGCAGCCCGGCCGGCAGCTACAGCGCGGCCATCACCGTCTCCGACGGCAAGGGCGGCACGGATATCACGACGCTCGACATGACCGTAACCGACACCAACCGGGCCCCGGCCTACACGGGTGCGGCCGCCAACACGGCCCAGACCATCGCTGAGGGCGCGGGCTTGGCGGCCCTAGTAGCCACCGACCCGGATAGCGACCCGCTCAGCTACAGCCTGACCGGCGGGGCTCTACCCACCGGCATAACCCTCAACGCGGATGGAACCTTCAGCGGCGCGGCCGCCTACACCGCGGCGGAAGGCGGGAGCCCGGCCGGGAGCTACTCGGCCACCATCGCAGTCTCCGACGGCAAGGGTGGCACGGATACCACGACCCTGGCCATGACCGTGGACAACACTGACACCGCGCCGACGCTCGCCGATCCGCCGGATCGCACCGATGACGAGGGCGACACCATAAGCCTCCAGCTCATCGGCTCCGACGCCGACGGCGACACTCTCACCTACAGCGCCCTGAACCTCCCCGATGGCCTTTCGCTCAACCCAACCACGGGGCTCATTTCCGGGACTCTTTCCTACAGCTCCGCCGGAGTCTACGTGGTCACCGTCACCGTCGAGGACGACACGCCGGCGGGCGCGGTCAACTCGGCCAACCAGACCTTCACTTGGAGGGTCCGGAACCGTCGGTCCCCGGATGAAGCCAAGACCACCGGCGTCCTCAGAGGAGTCGTTGTGGACAATGAGACCGGTCAGCCGCTCGCCGGCCTGACGGTGGAGGTTTTCGCGGACCGTGACGGGAACGGCGTCCTTGACTTCTCCGCTACCTGTATCACCGACGCGCAGGGCGCCTACCAGGTGACCGTTCCGTGGGGAAACACCACCTACGGGGTGCGGATCACCCGTCCGGTCCGGATCAACGGCGTGGTCGGGGATGTTGAGTTCGAGCAAGTGGTCCATGTCGGGGCCTTCAGCGACGACGGACAAACCGTGTTCAACGCCGGCACGTCGGCTACAGGCATTCTCACCCAACCGCTTCCGGATGGCAGCGAACGCAGACTGCCAGGCGTCAGCGGGTTTGACATTGACGTAATGCGGCTTAGCGGCAGCGGCGCCGAAGTCGATGCCGGTCTCCAGGCCTATCTGGCGCCCGGAGGCCTCTTCTCCGTAAGCGGGCTAACCCCCGGCACAAGCTACGTGGTCAAGATCCTCCGCGAGCTTCCCACGGGGGAGGAGATCGTGGTCGGCCGGGTCGACGTCACCGTGGATGAGAACGGGGAAACCAGGATCGGAAAGACCCAACTGGTCGATCCTTGTGGAACGGTGACGGATGCCGACACGGCCGCCGCGATACGTGGCGCCGAGGTCACCCTGCGCTACGCCGACACAGCCCGCAACTGGGCCAGCGGGGTTATCCCGGGCGCCGTCGTCAGTTTGCCGGTCATGGACGACTTGCCCCCGGCCGGCAACGCCAACCCGCAACTGAGTGACACCTACGGCAAGTTCGCCTACATGGTCTACCCGCACCGCGACTACTACTTGACGGCCACGAAGGCGGGCTACGAAGATTACCAGAGCCTGGTAATCCCGGTGGAGGACGGGCTCATCAAGCATGACATCCAGATGCATCGGTCCGTTCTGGCCATCAACCTCACGGTCGGCGGACGGGTCTTCGGGGAAGGAAGCGTCATCGAGTTCGTCCTGGAGTATGAGAACCGGTCCACCGCGGCGGCCAGCGACGTTTTGATCAGGGCGACCATTCCGGCCTACACCGGCCTGGTCGACTGCGGGGCGGGGACCTTCGACGGTTCGACGATATCCTGGACTCTGCTCGAACTGGGCGCCGGCGAGACAGGGACCCTCACCTACAGCGTTCTCGTTGGGGACCTGCCGGCGCCGGAGGTAATCGCCGGCAGCGGCGCGTCGATAAGCTGCCCACCCGGCGATGTGCGCGGGCGGGCCGAGGTCGAGGTCCTGCTCTTCTCCAATTGCTACGGCCCCCAGACGCACCGTCTCTACATCATTGGTTACCCCGACGGGGAGTTCAAGCCCGCGGAACTTCTCACCAGGGCCCAGGTGGCCACTGTTTTCATGCGCATCATGGGACTAGAGAACCTGATCACGGGCGACCCTCTCTATAGCGATGTCGACCCGGCTTTCTGGGCCGCGGACGCCATCGAAGCGGCGACAAGGGTGGGCCTCATGGAGGGCTACACCGACGGGACCTTCCACCCCAATCAGCCGATCAGCCGGGCCGAACTGGCTACTATCGCGGCCAGGGCCATGGGAGGCGCCGAGGTGTCACCTATAAGTAGCCACTTCCAGGACGTGGGCGGCCACTGGGCTCTCGACTTCATCGAAGGCTGCTACCGCGGTAGCGTGGTGCGTGGCTATGAGGACTCGACCTTCCTGCCGGACGCCCTCATTCCCAGGGCCGAGGCCGTGACGATTATCAACCGCCTGTTCTACCGCGGGCCTCTCCTAAGTCAGGCGGCCAGCTTCCCGGACGTCGGACCCGGGCAGTGGTTCTTCGGCCAGGTCGAAGAGAGCGCCCAAGATCATAGCTTCCTTAGAAACGAAGACGGAAGCGAGAGCAAGGCCCGCTGACAGAGGGGCACGCGCCCCCCAGGCAACAGGGGAGAGGGGGACCTCCGGGTTCCCCTCTCGCTTGCACGTGACAAGAACTCCACTCCTCCCTCGGTTCCTCGCCTCCGCGCGCTGGGTCGACCTCGTCAACGGCCTGACCACGACTCGTCCTACACCCAGACCCGGCAGGAGACCATCGCCTCCGCCCAAGACGGCAGCGGGGGTGATGAAGCCGGGTGCGGGCCGCGGCTCACACAGGGAGACGGGTGGGCAATGGCGAATCTAAACGCCCTGCAACGCGTAGTAGTGATGGTAAGCGTAGACGAAAGGAACTAAGTGGGAGGGTTTCTGTGGTTATCGGCATCAAGTCCGACTCGGACAGGCTTCGGAGCCGTGCGGCGAGGCGAATTCGCCCCGAGCTCAGAGGGAGGCGGTTTGGGTGATCGATGGCGCTTTTGTCGGTGGTCTCTCTGGGCGACTGAAAGAGCAAGTCGGCGACCAGCGGAACGAGTACCTCGGCTGGGACTGGGACAGCCCGGCCAAACGCCTCGGTCTGAGCCTCGGGGAGATGTTCTCTCAGCTTCTGGAGCATCCGGCTTTCGACACTGAGATCTGCGCTCGTCCACTCTTTGTTATCATTCGGAGCCACCCCGGAGACGACACGACCAACTTCCTGATCCGCATGACCGGGGCCAAGAAGAACCAAGTTCGGGCGCTGGCGGCCTCCACGCTGGGCTACCTCAGGGAGAAACGGGGCATCAGCCCAATGGTGGCCGAACTCAGCCGGGCCCAGAAGACGCGACCCGAGGCCATTCGTGACGTTGAGGAGACCTACTTCTCCCACTACGCTTGCATGATCGACGCCCTGGGCGAGATCCGAGTGCCCGACCCGGATGCGCTTTCCATCCTCAGAGACCTAGCCGGGAAGGCCCATGACTTCGCCATCAGGCGACGGGCCCAGAGGGCCCTGGCCCAGTTGGAGCGGATGGTCTGAGCGACACCCGAAAGGCCGAGGGGCCGACTGGGCCTGGCGGGTAGGCTAGTCCCCGCTCGGGGTCAGCTTTATGGTCGCGGTGTCGCCCGTGCTGTGAATCACTGGCAGAGCGCGGCCGTTGACCCTAACCTCGTATTCCCCGCCACCCTCCAATTGAATGGTCAATGTGCGCCACGATGACGGCCACTTTTGGGTGACGGCCCGGCCGCCGTCGGTAACGTCGACCGTTCCGCCGTAGTCAAAGAGAAGGCTTGTCGTGGCTCCGTCGGCAAGCTCGTACTTAGCGAATCGGTTGGTGGAATCCGAGACGTTCTGCCCGGGCGAAACCGCGTAGAGCCTCACCTCGGTTTGCCCACCCGCACAGGTGATCTCGACCAGCTGCGGTCCGCCGCCGGCCGCTCCGGACGGGAACCAGTAGTAGGTCTCGTGTCGCGTCTGCCTAATGTTGGCCCAACTCGCGGCCGTGCCCTCGGCGAAGCCCAAGTTGGGAACCGCGAGACTGCCCAGGACGGCCAGGGCGAAAACGGCCGCGGGGATTCCAATAGCCAGCAGTGAAGCCCTGGCGGGCCGCCAGCGGACCACCAGTCGCGCAAGACCGGCGGCGAGCGGCGAAGCCAGCGAGCAGATGGCTACCCTCAGGGCGAACACCAGAACGATGGGGTTGGAGGGAGCCATGGTGAAGTAGCGGATTACGGCCGCCGTCCCGGCCAGTCCCGCTAGCAGGGCCAGACCCATGGCCTTGGTTCGGGCCACCATGGCCATGAAACCCAAGGTGGCCATGGCGAAGCCCACGCAGAAGCCCGCCGCTTCAATGGAAGCCCGCGTCCCCACGACCATACTGTACGGCCACGTGATCCAGAGGAACATGCTGGCCGCCATCAAGAGAAAGCCAAGGAAGCTCGCGGTCTCGATGGCCGATGCCACTCGCTTGGCCTGAGCCTCTAGAGCGGCCCGCAGCGCGGCCACGCTGGCGCCGATGTCCTTCTGGAGGGCCTTGACGCCGGCGACCGACCGCTCCAGTGCGGACAGGGCCTCCGCGTCGGCCGGCAGGGGACCGGCGACCTTCTCTTCCAGAAGCCCGGCCAACGCCGGCATGGAGACGGCTGCAAGGTCGGCCCGAGCCAGGCTCATCGCCTGCTCGGCGCCTGACACCAGGGTCCTTTGTCGCCCCAGAGCATCGGCCAGATCGGAGTTTACCCGGCGCCGCGCTTGCTCGGCTTCCTCCACGGCCCGCTGCTCCGAAGCCGTCCGTGCGGCCTCGCAACGCCGGAAGTCTTCGATGGCCTCGCGCTGGCCGTCCACGATGCCGAGCTTTGCCTGAGGGTAGACTGCTTCGCCGCGGTCCGTCAAGTTGGCCTCACCTCACCCTTCTCCGTGGCCTTTCCTTCCCGGCTGCCGAGAGTGCGTCGCACCCTGTCCATCCATTGGGGCGTGGGGGGGCCGTAGGGCCGGAACTTCTCCAGGACACCGATCCTTTCGTCATCGAAGAGGAGGGCCCGGTGAGGGCCGAGCTTGGAGGCCGCGGGGGAGTCGAGGAAATCCTGCGATTCTCTCTCAGACAGAGAGAGGGCCACGCGAAGCCCAACTTCCCCGACCGTCTTTCGATCTACCACCTGGTTGAAAGCGGCCGGGGTATCGGACCACCCGAGGAAGTGGACGCCCACCTCGGGCCCGTCGGTCAGAATCCGGGCCAACTGTTCGGACGGGGTCGACGCTCCGCCGTCCCGTCCTCTCCACGCCACGTCATCGTTCCGCCGGAGATCGCGCGCTCTCTGAAGCCCGAAGATAACCAGGTAGAGCATCGGGCCGCCGGGGCCGTCGTCCCTGGTTCGCGCCGACACGGTTTCGGCCACCTGAGCGACGGCCTCGGCAAGCCTGCGAGCGAGGACAAACCGTACGCTGGACGGAAGGCAGGCGCAGAACCGCTGAAGGACGCTTTCACCTTCGGAGGCCTCCAAGGAGAGATCGGCGACCACGATCTCGGCGTCTTCGGGGCGATGCTGGGCCCGCAGGCTCGCCAGAGCCGAAATGATCATCCCGAGGGCGGCATCCTCATCTCTCCCGGCCACGACCAGGTTTCGCCCACGCCGCCGGGCGAATGTCGCCGCGGTCGGTCCCTTGATCGACACGGGCTCGCCGAGCCAGACCTGGGTTACCTTTTGGGGCGGGGGCCAGCCGGGCAGATCCAGAAGCCGGTCGAGGGGATGGTCTTCCCGCTCGTCGACGTTCGCCGGAGCGTTGCCCTCAAAGACTATCGGCCGGCGCCGGTCATGACTGAGCTGGCGAATCTGGGCCAGGTAGGCCTCCTTCTCGGCGTCCCGGACCCAGGCCACCTGGAAGCGAGTGTTCCCTTCTCTGAGACCGCCCATGGGATTGTAAAAGGCGTCTCCAGGGCGGGACAGGAGCCGGGCCGCCGGATTGTCTTCCGCCAGGATCAGCCGCGAGTCGGCATCGCTACACCCCAGAGCGATCCGCACTGACATCTGATCCATCGTGCTGCGGGTAAGGGTGTAGGTGCCGGCCAGGGTCTGCGAGCCCAGGACGATGTGAATGCCGAAGGCCCTGCCCTGCCGGGCGAGCCTGTCCAGGAGGAGACCCGCCTGCCGGGCCAGACTGTCGTCTACGGTGAAGAACTCCTGGAACTCGTCCACGACGAGCAGGATCCTCGGGAGCTTCCCGTACTTGACCCGGGCGGGCGAAGCCTCGGCCAGGCCGCGGTAATCCGACAGGACGCTACACCCGGCCTCGCGGAACGCCTCGCCTCGCTTGGTCAGCTCGGCGTCCAGAGCCTGAAGGACACTGATTCCAAACTCGCGCTCGCTCTCGATGGCCACGACCTTAGCTTGAGGCAGGCCATGGGTAGCGTAGTCCTTGAACTCCACGCCCTTCTTGAAGTCAACGAGATAGAACTCCAGCTCATCCGGCGGATAGGTCATGGCCAACCCGAGGATCAACACGTGGAGCAGCGTGCTCTTGCCGGTGCCCGTCCGTCCGGCGACCAAAACGTGCTGCTCGGCGCCCTTTCCCACGCTGAACATCTGCGTCTTCCGGGCCCCGGCCCGGCCAATCGGCGACGTCAGTCCGGAGGAGGCGTCACCTTTCCACCAGGCGGCCGGCTCGGGGGCGATCTTGGCGTAGGGCAGTTCCACCCGACTGGCCTCCTTGGCTGCGGCGCCGACACCGTTGACCAAGTTCTCGTAGAGGGGCTGAGGAGGAGGCAAGTCCAGGTCGAGGGAGTCGCGGCCGAAGTCGGGGTCATCCCAGATGAAACCGCCGTTCTTGGCCTCGACGACCATGGCCTCCCTTTCGAGGGCGGCGAGATCGAACCCGCGGGGAGTGGCCATCCCGGTATCCACGACGACCACCGAGAAGACACCGCACTGGGGCCCGTTGGTGGCTATGCTGAGTAGCCGCTGGGCCGCTTCCTCCGAGAAGTTGGCCGGGAAGTTGACGGCGACCACGAGCCGATAGGGCTCGGCCACCTCGCCGGCCGAGGCATTGTAGTCCTCCATAGTGCGAAAGTGGCCTCTCAGGTAGGTCTGAATGACCATCTCCATGTGAGCGGACAGATCGGCCAGCCGGCGCTCGATGTCCGCCCGTTCTACCCAAACCTTGCCCGTCACGAGATCGGGCATGTGCTCCTGGAGGTTCATGAACACGGCGAGGTTCTGGCCGAGTCCCACCGGGTCGATCAGCAGGAGCCGCAGCTTGCTGGGCGGCACGAGAGCCAGAAGCCTGAGGACGAAGGCCTGAACGGCCAGGATGGCTCGGGTCTTGTGTTCCCCCCGGGCCTTGATCACCGTGTTCCGTCCACCGACAAACTCCGCCATGGCCGGGGACGTCAGCGTTGTCGAGGGGCCGCGAACCGTGAGTTCGCCCAGGCGCACTACCGCCGGGGGCGCCTCCCGGGGGACAAACGCCGTCCAGGCCGGATCGTCCCAGGGGGCCACCCCGAGGCCGGCCGCTTCGGCGACCTTGTCTAGGCGCGCTCTCACGTCGGCCAGCACTCTGGCGTGGTTTTCGCGGGCGTTCCCGAGAGCCCGCTTTCTCTCTTCTTCGATGGATTGAACCCGCAGGCGCTGCTCGGCTTCCACTGTCTCGCGGTATCGCCCTCCCCAGGCCTTGGCTTCGGCCATGGCCAGCGAGAGGGCCCCGGCCTGTTCCGAGACCCTTCGGACGAGTTGAGGGATAGACGGCATAGTTGCCACTCCTCCTCTAGCTACCACCTTACGGCTATCTAGTCCGACCGCAGGGCGTCCGCGACGAGGTCGGACAGCGCTTCCAGCTTGTCCTGGACGGCGAGAACCGCCGCCTCTAGTTCCCGCCAGTGATGCTCCTCGAACTCCCGCCGGACACGATCATCCCAGATATCGCAGACAGACTGCCACCGGCCGACGAGGGATTGCCAGCGAAGCCTGAGATCCTCTCCCCGGAGCCCAAGACCCGTCATGGCGCCTTCAGGCCGGTCACGACTGCCAGCCCTCGCCTTTGAGGTAGCGGTCGAGCTTCTGGCGGATGAGGTCGTGGTTGGGCAAGCTGCCAGCCTTCTCCCGCGCCTCGATGGCCGCCGGATCGACCATCACCAGAGCCTCAAGCACGCTCGCGAGGAAAGCCGCGTCTTTCTCATCGCCCTCTCCGGCTTTGACCCGCAGGGCGAGACCGCGAGCTGTCTCCAAAACGGCGCGAATCTCCGCGCTCGTGCCGGACGGCATACGCCCCAGGCTCTCGAGATCAGCCTTGAGTCCCAGTTCGACCACCCGCCTTCCGTCCCGCCAGCCTGACCGCCAGCCGGGCCACCTCGTTGACGTAGCCGATGTTGGCCCGGCCCCTGGCCATGTCAACCGCGTAGATGCGACAGGCTTCTCTCACAGGGTCCAGCTCCTCTGAGGTCATGCCTTCCAGTCGGCCTCCGTGGGCCAGAATGAGATCTCGGGCAATGAGGTCGAATCTACGCTCGTAGCTGGCCTCGCCCCGCGTCCAGCGCCAGATCGCCTCCCGCGGCGCCGAGCCGGGGGCGGCGGCCTCCGCCAGGATCCGCAGGGGCTCTCCCATGTTGTGGTAGATCGAGCCGCTCTCGCCCGGTACGCGTCGAAAGTCCGGCGAAAGCCGATCAAGGTGCAGCCACTGAGCCACGTCATCGTAGAACGCCTCGGTAAGATAGTGACAAGCGGCCTCCTCAAGGGACCAGGCCGCGATGGGATCGGGGGCTTGGGCGAAGGGCACGCGATGCCCGCGGGCTATCATGTGAAGCACCTCGTGGACGTGGGTGGCCAAGGACTCTCTCACGCCTCGGTCGGCCCGCCTGTCCGTCAGGAACTTCCCGAGACTGTCCGCCTCGGCCTTACGGATCGTAATCTGTCCGGTCCCGTCGGGCGGTCCCCAATCCGCCATGCCGGCGACCCCTTCCTCGTTCGCCACCAACACGGGCGGCTCCGCCCACCCGAGGTTGTGGTACCAGGCTTGAGGAGCCATAGCGTGGGCCAGGTTGTCCATGGCCGCAGGGACGCCCTCGTAGCCCGCCGGAGGATTGGCATCCGGATTGGGGTAAAGGGCCAGTCTATCGGAGGGGCCACCCGCTTGGTGCGGCGCCTCACCGGGAGCGCCGGCGCCGCTCACGCCAGCCTCACCCGCCGCACTCGAGCGCGCGGCACCCGAGCCCACGGCACCCGAGCCCCTGATGGCCACGTACCTCTCAAGATGGGCATGGTGGCCGCGAAGGAACAAAGAAGCCTGGCCAAGTCCCTCGGAGACCACTCGCTCCAGGATCCTGGCCTCCGCACGATACTCCTCGGCGCCTTCCTCCACTCTGGCCAGACGGGAGCGGCAGAGACTGAGGTGCTCCTCGGCCTCCGCCAGGCGCGCCTCGGCGTGGGCCAGGGCATCCGCGTTGGCCTCATCCTCGGCGGGGTCGTCTTGGCCGTAGGCGAGCTCCTCGATCCGGCTCTCCCAGCAGTCCACGCGACGGGCGGCCTCGTGGACCCGATCCTGGAGCTGGGCCACGATCAGCCGAATCTCGTGTTCGACAGCGGCGAGGTTCTCGTCCGTCCACTGGGCGAACCCTCCAAGATCCGCGGCCAAGGACAGAAGAATGTCGATCGAGTGGACTCTTGCACCTTCGGACATGGACGCGATCAACGGCGATCCAGGTAATCTTTCGCAGCCTCGGCCTTGCGGACAAGGAAACCGACATGCGCGGTGGAGACTTCGAGAAACTGGCCGATCATGGCTTCGGTCTCCTCAAAGACCTCCGCAAAGCGAGCCTGCTCCTGATCCCGCCAAGTGGCGCCCAACTCGCCGAACTGGCCGTGGATGCTGGTCAGAAGGTCCCTCAATTCCTCGTTGAACCTCTGCAGTTGCGTGGCGAAGTTGCGGAGTGCCTCGGGATCCACGATTGCCTGGGGCATGACGCTACCTCCCTGTCGATCGGCATCGATCGGCGTTCATGGGATAGTACTGGCTGGCGCGATAGGGTAGACGCGCCAGGTTTCGCCATGCCTCGGCGCTTACCTTCCAGAGTGTCCCGGCGGCGGGAAGGGGCGACATCCGCTAGCGTGTGCGGATGCCCAGAAGCCTGCACAGGAGCGGAGTCCGTACCGGGCCGGGGCCGGGAGCCGCGAGAGGCTCGTGGCTCGCTACGCCGCCGACGGTTGCAGCATCGGCTGGGCTCCGGTGTCCAGGCCAGGCTCACCAGGCGCCTATAGGCACTCGGCTTCGAGGTGACCGTGATCGAAAGGGTAGTGGCAGCTTCCCATCTGGAGAGTCGACGTAGGGTGCTTTCGAGGAAGTAGTCATTCAGCCCCCGCGAACGTCGGTCACATCCCAGTGTCCCTGCCTGCCCTTGGCTCATCCTGGCCTCTGTTGGCTTTCCTGGCTCACACTGGGAGGGAGGTCGGCGACGCCTGTCGAATAGCCGTAGCCTCCGGCGAGAGCCGAGGTGGTTGAGGCATGAAGTGCCCCAAGTGCGGGAAGAGCAGACCGAATGTCGGGGTCTCTTTCTGTGTCTACTGCGGCGTGTCGCTCGTTGCCGGTGCTGTCTTCCTGCGCAAGTCGACGGCGCCCCCGCCCCCACTGACAAAGCCGGTTCTCAGAACGCCGGCATCTCTTGCGAGAGCGCCGATTGCAGGCTCGTCTCAGCACACCGCCGCAGTAGGAAGGAGCTCTCCGCTGAGCGAGCGGTGGCGCGTCGGGGTGGTTGCCGCTCTCTGCGTAGGCTTGGTCGTGATTGTCGCAATGGGCGTGTCTGCAAAGGAGGCTGGCCGGCCGCGCCTCGACGCGGTCACCCCGGGCACGAGCACAAACTCAACGGGTGACACCGGAGGCCCCTCCACGGATTCGGGCGCTACGAAAGCCAAAGCCCCTCGGGCTGCTCCAATCGGGGTGATGGTCTACGGCACTGAACTCGCTCAGGCCGGTTTCATTGCCGAGGAGCGGGCAATGGTCCCGGCCCGAACTGTCGTCGAGGAAGCGGGAGGGTCGCTGAACTATGATCCCGCCACGCAGACGGCCTACGTAGTGGTTGGCTCCACTACGGCAACCTTCACCGTGGGATTGCAGACGGCGTATGTCGGACAGAACGCCTTTTCATTGGAGCCCCCGCCCCGGGTGATGGACGGTACAGTCTATGTTCCTTTGCGGTTTTTCGCCACTCTGCTGGGTGCTGCCGTCTCCTACGATGCGAACACGAGAATCGCGTGGATCCAGAGCCCCGGGGAGTTGTCGGAGTCCGGATACACGGCGCCCGAGGAGGAAGGGAACCCCACGCTGGGGTTCCAGCCTTCCATCGGACCGGAGGACTACCCGTCTGCCGCGGCCTATGCCGCCACCTGTTACAGCGTTTCGGACCTTCAAGCGCCATACGAGCGATCAGCCGCCGATGAGTGGGCCTGGGTCCATCTGTGGACACCCTGGCTGAACTTGGCCTTCGAGATCTTCAATGGCTCGGACGAACAGGGAGCGCAGGATGTGGTTGACCAATACAGCGGCCAGCTTGAGTTCTACGTCTTCGTCCCGCAACGGGATGGCTACTCCGAATCATACTCGGCAGCACTCCTGCAGAGCAGCGAAGCATTCTATCCATTCGCCGAGCAAGCCCATGATCCATCGTTCCGCTGCTCCGAGGACGGGGTCGACTGGTATTGGGACCGAGCCGTGTTCTGGTTCGAGACCTGGGAGCTGAATCCGCGCGGCGAGTTGCTACTGGAGGTGACGAGTTCCGATGGGGAGGTCTACGTGTTTATCTGGGACCTCGGCCAGATCAGGTGACGACCGAGTTCCTTGATGGCCACCGGGTCCGCGGGACATCCGAAAGCCGAGGTGGATGAGGCGTGAAGTGCCCCAAGTGTGGGAACAGCGGGCCGGACATCGGGGCCGCCTTCTGCGCCTACTGCGGCGCGCCGCTGGTTCCCGGCGCGGTTGCTCCGCCCAGACCGTCAGTGCCCCCCGCCCGTACCGAACCACTGGTGACCCCGACCCCACCGTTGCCGCAAGGGCAGCCCTCGACGATCCCGAAAGGCCCGCCCCCGCCAGCGAAACGCCGTCGGCGCCTGGTCTGGGCCGTCGCGGCGGTGTTCGTTCTTGCCCTTTGCGCCGCCGTGCTGTGGCCTTACTCCCGGCCGCGCCTTCCGGAAATCCACGAGGCCTCGATCGAGCCGGCCAGGGCGTCAGTCGGCACGGGCGTCTGGGTGACTGTGACCCTGTACAACTCCGGTGCGGTGGAATCGGAGAGCGGCGAGGTGCAGATCGACTTCAGGCAGGCGACCCGGAGTCAGCCCGCGGGCACGCTCGGATTCCCGGCCTTGGCCCCTGGGGAAGAATGGACCGGCGAGACCCTGGTGACAGTGCCCGCCGGCGCCTCGCTCGGCGTGGGCCGCTTCGTGGTCACGGTCTACGACGGGGACGGGGACCCGACGAACAAGACCACGGAAGTAGCCTTCACTGTGGTTGAGGCTCCACGGTGCGACCTCGTGGTAAGCGCACTGTCGACCGATCCGGCGGGCGGTCCGGCAGGTTCCAAGGTGACGGTGGGTTTGACCATCCGGAACCAGGGCGAGAGGACCTCCGAGGCCTGTTCAGTCACTTTTGTCATCCAAGTATCCGGGATGGACGACGAAGACCTCCAGAGCAACCCCGTCCAAGTCCCAGTCCTAGCCGCCGGGAAGACCTGGACGACCTCCGCTTCCGTGACCATTCCGTCCGACCGAAAGGTCGGGGTGGGCAGCATCATCGCTTGGGTCGACCGGGAAGGCATAGTCAGCGAAAGCGATTCCGGCAGAGCCAATAACACCCGGTTGGTCGTCTTCACGGTGGTTGAGGCTCCACAGCAGGCCGACCTGGTGGTAAGCACACTGTCGGTCGCGCCGACGAGCGCTCCGGCAGGTTCCAAGGTGACGGTGGGCTTGACCATCCGAAACCAGGGCGCGAGGACCTCCGAGGTCTGTGCGGTCACTCTTGTCATCCACGGATACGGGATGGTCGACGAAGACCTCCAGAACAGTCCCGTCCCAGTCCCAGCCATAGTCGCCGGGCAGAGTTGGACGACCTCCGTTTCCGTGACCATTCCGTCCGACCGGAAGGTCGGGGTGGGCAGCATCCTCGCCCGGGTCGATCGGGCAGGCAAGCTCAGCGAAAGCGACTCCGGCAGAGCCAACAACACCCGATCGGTCACCTTCACGGTGGGTGAGGATGCACTGTGGGCCGACCTTGTGGTCCTCCACTTGGCGGTCGATCCGAAGAGCGCTCCGGCAGGCTCCCAGGTGGCGGTGGACTTCACCATCCGGAACCAGGGCGAGAGGACCTCCGTGGCCGGTGCAGTCACGCTTCTCATCCGCGGATCCGAGATGGTCGACGAGTTGCTCATCGCCGTGACCATCCCAGCCATGGCTGTCAACGTGAATTTGGACATCCACGTTCATGCGACCATTCCGTCCGACCGAAATGCCGGGCAGGGCAGCATCATCGCTCGGATCGAGCGCAACCCCAGCGAAGACGAGTCCGGCGGAGTCCTCAACACCCGGTCGGTCGCCTTCGCGGTCACAGAGTAGAGTTCCCCGGTCCTCCCTCTATCGTCTGGGAAGGGCTGGAGAGACCTGGCGGCGGCAACCAGTCCTGCCGAGTTTTTGCAGGGTAAATTGCGAAGTCTGTCGAACACAGCACCCTGTTTCCCTGTCTTGACGAACGTCGCCCCCTGGCGGCGGACATGACCTAGAGAGGTGTCATCTAATGGCCTACACGGCACAAATCACCCGCACCAGCCCGAGCGCGATTGTCTTCTTGCTCGACCAGTCGGGCTCCATGGCCGCCTCCTTCGGAGCCGACCCTAGCCAGTCCAAGGCCGCGAAGCTGGCCGACGCGATTAATCGACTCCTCTTCGAGCTCACACTCAAGTGCACGAAGGACCATAAGGAGACCCGGCCATACTACGAGATAGGGGTCATCGGCTACGGTCCCGGGGTGGGTCCTGCCTTCGGCGGGAACCTAGCAGGTCACGATCTCGTTTCCATTGTGGATGTGGCGGACAATCCGGCCAGGGTCGAGGAGCGCGAACGAAAGACCGACGACGGCGCCGGTGGGCTTGTCTCGGAGAAGGTGAAGTTCCCCGTCTGGTTTGATTCCGTCTCCGACAACGCGACTCCGATGTGCGAGGCCCTCGCCTACGCCAAGAAGATCCTCGAACCCTGGTGCAAGGATCACCCGACCTCGTTTCCGCCCATCGTCATCAACGTGACCGATGGCGAGGTTACCGACGGTGATCCCACCGGCCCCGCAGACGACCTCCGCAAGCTGGGGACCAATGACGGCGCCCTTCTGCTCTTCAACGCGCACATCTCCGCTATCTCCGGGAAGACCGTTCTCTATGCCGAGAGCGAGGCCGCCTTGCCGGACCAGTTCGGTCAGACTCTATTCCGGATGTCCAGTCTCATGCCGCCTCAATTTCAGGAACTAGCGGGCTCAAGGGGCCTCAAGATCAGTTCGAGGTCTAGGGGGATCGCCTTCAACGCCGATTTGGTCACCGTCATCGAGTTTCTGGACATCGGCACGAAGGGACTGCAAGCCCAGCAGGTCGCCGGATGACCCGGGGTCTCACTATCGAGGTCCGGAAGTACTTCATCGAGAAGGCGGGCAACAGTCCGGAGGAGTATGAGGACGCGGCCGACTCGGATAGGAACGACAGCGGGCAGAGAAGGGTCGTCGCCGTCGCCGATGGCGCGGCCGAAGCCTTTGAGGCCCGTTTGTGGGCCGAGGCCCTAGTCTCGACCTTCGTCGGAGAGCCCCCCGCGATGGACAGCGTCGACGGGCTCCTGGCCTGGCTGGAGCGGCCCGTGCAGATTTGGCGCGCGGGGATTGACTGGGAGAACCTCCGGTACTACCACGAGGAAAAGGCCCGACGGGGATCTTTCGCCGCCTTCCTGGGCGCCGTGTTCACTATTCCCGGACCGGACCAGGCCGGCGATCCACTTCCCCGTGGGGAAGTCGCCCGGTATGCGGCCGTGGCCGTCGGGGACTCCTGCCTCTTTCACGTCCGTGACGGCGCACTCAAGACCCACTTCCCGGTGAAGAAGGCGTCTGACTTCGGGACTACGCCGCTGCTCCTGTCGACGAGCATGACCCACAATCGCGTGGTCCTCGGACCGACGATCCTCCCTCCCGGCTACGTCCGCCCCGGCGATAGGCTCTTTCTGGCCACGGATGCCCTGTCGGCCTGGTTCTTGGGCCTCGTGGAGGCCGGCGAGCGGCCCTGGGAAGACCTTGAGGGACTCTCGAGTGACGGGTTTGCTGAGTTGGTCATTCAGTTGAGGAAAGAGGGCCTGCTGCGGAACGACGATTGCACCTTGCTCGTCCTCCGGGTCAAAGGGGGGAGTAGCCGCGGGCTCGGTCACAAACCGCCGCGAATCACGTTCTCCTCCCGGCGCGCTGCGCCCCCGCGGGGTGAACGCGAATGAACCAAATGATAACCTGGCCCCATGGTGTTGACTACACCCTGGCCGTCCAAAACCCGCGGAATTGCTTTCAGGACCCTAGATTGAGGCGGGCCCGGGTCCTGACAAATCGCTATGGAATCCCGGCCGGGGCCTCCGGGAACTACGCCATTACCTTCCGGTTCGATGACGGTCCTCAGATCTATGCGGTCCGCTCCTTCCTCCGGCCCGTCACGGACCAGCAGCATCGCTACGAGACCCTGTCAAAATACCTGAGTAGACTCTCCCTGTCCTTTCTAGTCGGTTTCGACTACATCCCCCAGGGGATTGCGCTCGCCGGCAGGCTCTACCCCGTCGTGGTTATGGAGTGGACCAACGGCAAGCAGCTCCACCAGTTCGTTGGCGAGAACCACCGCCAGGCCGACGTCCTGACCCAGTTAGCCGGAAGCTTCCGGGAAGTGGTCAAGCAGCTCGGAGCGGCCCGCATCGCCCACGGCGACCTTCAACACGGCAACGTCCTGGTCGAAAACGCGTCGCGCCTCCGTCTGGTCGACTACGACGGTATCTGGGTCCCCGACCTGGACGGTTGCCCACCCAATGAGGTTGGCCACCCGGACTACCAGCATCCCGAGCGGATAGGGAAGGGTTTCTATACCGCGGCCGGCGACAGCTTCTCGGCTCTGGTCATCTACCTGTCTCTGATCGCCCTGGCGGCCGACCCTGGGCTCTGGAGCTTCCACGCCGGCGAGAACCTCATTCTCCGGGCCGATGATTTCAAGGACGCCGGGCGAACCGGAGTCTGGCCGAAGCTAAAGTCGAGCCGGGCTCCAGAGGTCCAGCGCCTGGCCGGCGTCTTGGAGAAGGCTTGCCGAGGGCCGGTAGCCGGCGTCCCCAGTTTGGAGACTGTCCTTGGCGGGCCGCCGCCGGCACGGGCGGCCGTGATAGTTATCTGCCCGCAGTGCGAAGGCAAGAGCAACGGGGCTGAAATCTACTGCCAGGTGTGCGGGTACCAGCTTTGCGGAAATCGTCTCTGCCCGGTGTGCCGGCGGTCGATACCGGCCAAGGCGTGCTTCTGCCCCAAGTGTGGCCAGGAGATCTAGGACCAGGGCTGTCTGGTCTGTAATCCCCGCGAGCACGGAGTGTCGGCGCGGTGGCGCGGCACTACGCGGGCCGGTTGGCGGATAGGGTCGGGCGCTTCCAGGCCGCGCCCAGTTGGGCTCTGGGCTAGGATAGGAGTGGCTCATCGTGCCCTACGAAGCGTGTCTGAGCCGGGCTAACCCGGCCTGCGCTCTCTATCTTGTGGAGCAGTCAACGGCGATGGCCCAGCGGCGTATCTCCTCAATGACCGTGTGTTTGAGGTTATCCTCTGTGTTTCTGTCGGGCAGGGTCCTCGCCCGTACTGGGACCTTGGCGGGCTGGGCTACGGATCACGCGTTGCGCCGATACTCGGCGGTGCCCTGACCGGCCGTGAACTCGCCTCCATCGTGGAGGTAGCGGACAACCCGGTCAGGCTCGAGGAGCGCGAGCGCGAGTCGGCTCAGTCTGGCCCCTTCTGGCTGTCCTGGCTCACACTGGGCGGGAAGTCGGCGCTGCCTATCGAATAGCCATGGCCTCCGAACCGAGGTGCTCGAGGCGTGAAGTGCCCCAAGTGTGGGAACAGCGGGCCGGATGTCGGGGCCACGTTCTGCGCCTACTGCGGCGCGCCGCTCGTTCCCGGCGCGCTCGCCCCGCCCAGATCGTCAGTGCGCCCCGCCCATGGCGAACCGCCGGTCATCCCTACCCCACCCCCGCCGTCGCCGCAAGGCCAGCCGCCGACTCAGATCGCAAAACCGCCTCCGGGTCCGAAGCCGGTCCCGATAGTGTCGCCCTCAACGCCAACGGTGTCCTCCGGCCAGGTCTCTTCCGGACAGGTTCAGACCGGCGTGATCCCGAAAGGCACGGTCAAACTCCCGTCAGCGGAACGCCGTCGGGGCCTGGTCTGGGCTGCCGCGGCGCTGGTCGTCGTTGCTCTCGGCGCGGCCGGGGTGTGGGCCTACTCCCGGACCGCGGAAATCTCCGTGACCTACGTGTCGGTCGAGCCGGCCAGCGCACCCGCCGGCGCAGGCGTCTGGTTGACCGTCACCCTGCACAACTCCGGTGCGGTGAAATCGGAGAGCGGCCAGCTAGGGATTGGCTTCAGGCAGGCAGGTCAGGACCAGGACGTCGGCGCGAGCGCCTTCCCCGCCTTGGCCCCTGGGGGAGGATGGACCGACAAGGCCCGGGTGGCCGTGCCCGCCGCCGCCTCGCTCGGCGAGGGCAGCTTCGTGGTCACGGTCGTCGTCGGGGGCGAGATCCGCGCGACGAGGGAAGTTGTGTTCACGGTGGTTGAGCAGACTCCGAAGGTCGGACTGGCCTTCGACATTGGCGGCCTCGGGGACAAGACGTTCAACGACTCCGCCTACGCCGGCCTTGAGAGGGCCATCGCGGACTTCAAACTCGGAGACCAAGAGACCGCCTACCTCGAGCCGACCGAGGGCGGTGCGGACCATGAGCAACTCCTGCGGACCCTGGCAAAGCAGGGCTACGGTTTCGTCATCGCCAACGGGCTCCTGTTCAGCGAAGCCCTCAGCAAGGTCATGGCTGAGTTCCCGAACACGAAGTTCGCCATAACGGACGGCTACATCGCCGACCTCACCGAGGCCTCCAACGTCCTTTGCTGGGGCTTCGCGGAGCACGAAGGCTCCTTCCTCGTCGGCGTCGCGGCCGCTATGGCCTCCAAGACCGGCAAGATCGGCTTCGTGGGCGGCGTGCAGTTCCCGCTCATCGAGAAGTTCGAGGCCGGCTATGTCGCCGGGGCCAGGTGGGTCAACCCCAACATCAAGGTCGTCGTGAACTACATCGGCTCCACGATCGAAGCCTTCAGGGACCCGATCAAGGGTAAGGAGCTCGCCCTGGCTCAGTACCAGGCCGGTTGCGACGTCGTCTACCACGCCTCCGGTCCGTCCGGCGCCGGTGTCATCGCCGCCGCGGCCGAACAGCAGAAGTGGGTCATCGGCGTCGACTCCGACCAGTATCTCACGGCGCCCGAGGAAGAAAAGCGCTGGGTCCTCACCAGCATGATGAAGAACCTGGACGTTGCCGTCTATGACACGATCGACAAGTTCCTGAAGGGCACCTTCGTAGGCGGCTACACCACATACAACCTCGCCGTCGACGGCGTGGGCTACAGCACCAGCAACACCGCTCTTACCGCCGAGATGATCGCCAGGATGGAAGAGGCCAAGGCGAAGATCGTCAGCGGCGAGATCGTCGTCCCGATCGCGCCTGGGCAGTAGAGCGTCAGGTCGGCCAGCCTCCACCTCTTCGACCCCAGGTTCAGCCTCCTGGACTACCAGTACGGGAACCCCGGGACCAAGCTGACCTTCACGGCCCAGGAGACGGTCAAGGGAGGGGTAGGGCGGGTCGCCTTCTGCTGGCGGACTTCCGGCACGCGGCCAGGCGACCGGGTCGGGTCGGACACGTCTCGGCGATCTCCTCCGGCCTGACTGCGGTGGACAACCCCGCGTGGCGGGGACGGCGGTAGCTTGGTTGTTTGCGTGCGCTCCGGCGAGGCCGAGAACACTAGGCGGGCCGCGAAAGGGTTTGACGCCGGCCTTCCGGAATGTCCCGTCCAGGAATTGCCGACCGGCAGGCAACGGGTCGTTCCTACCTTTCGAGACTGGGGGGATAACGCGTGCGCCTGAACTACGGAAAGACCTTCACGCTCGGGCTCGGCTTCATGGCCATCAGCATCATATGGTCGATCTACAACGCATTTGTTCCGGTTCTCTACGAGAGCTTCGTGAAGAGCGGAGTGCTGCTTGGCCTCCTCATGGTGACCGACAACATCATCGGCATCACCATCCAACCCTGGATCGCCCACCGTAGCGACAAGACCTGGAACCGCCTCGGCCGGAGGATGCCCTACATCGTTCTGGCCGCGCCCATCGGGGCCGTCCTTTTCGCCCTCATCCCGTTCCACACGGGCCTTCTCGTCCTCGTCCTCACGGCCCTCGGCATGAACCTGGCCATGGGGCTCTACCGGGCGCCGGCGGTGGCCTTGATGCCGGACATCACCCCCCGACCCCTCCGCAGCCAGGCCAACGGCATCATCAACTTCATGGGCGGTCTCGGGGCCCTGATCGCCTTCTTCGTGGCGGCGCCCCTCTACCGGCTGAATCCGCGCCTGCCCTTCCTGCTGGCGGCGGGTCTGGTGCTCGTGATCGTGCCGATCCTCTGGTGGCGCATCAAGGAGCCGAAGACCCTGGCCGGGGAGAAGGAAACCCGGGATCTGCCGTTCCTGCAGGCGGTGACGTCCGTGTTCAAACCCGAACGCCGCAGTGCCCTCTACCTGCTCCTGGCCGTTTTCTCCTGGTTTATCGGCTACACCGGGATTGAGGCCTTCTTCACCCTCTACGGGGTCAACGTGCTGGGAGTGGACGCGGCCGCGGGCGCCTTCACTATGGGCTTCCTGGCCCTCGCCTTCCTGGTCTTCGCCATCCCCGCGGGCTTCATCTCCGGCAAGTTCGGGCGTCGCAACACCATCCGCGCGGGACTCACCTTCCTCCTCGTTGTCTTTGCCGCGGTCTTCTTCGTGCGGTCCATCTGGGTCATCCGAGGGCTGTTCCTGCTGGCCGGCTTCGCCTGGGCCTTGGTCAACGTGAACTCCTACCCGATGGTGGTGGAAATGGCCACCGATGCCGAGACAGGCACCTACACGGGTCTGTACTACTTCTTCTCGGCCGGCGCCGCCATCGTCGGGCCGCCCCTCGTGGGCCTGTTGCGCGACGTTTTCGGGTTCCAGTATCTGTTCCTATACGCTATCGTGCCGATGTTCGCGGCCCTGGTCCTGATGGGGTTCGTGCGCGG
>Ga0315274_10004374_pt1 | contig 20770 bp, 14 predicted proteins | sample YL17G02_20_MG_FD_203700 | JGI IMG/M metagenome (GOLD analysis project Ga0315274, IMG submission 203700) | Sediment microbial communities from Yellowstone Lake, YNP, Wyoming, USA - YL17G02_20 | ecosystem: Environmental > Aquatic > Freshwater > Lake > Sediment | place: USA: Wyoming | collected...
AGACATACATGATCTCTCCTTTATTTATTGTTAATGTTACTAGAGAGATCATGTAATATTATTACTTTGTTTTCAATACTTTTTTCACCTGTCCGCCCCTGAACCCCTTTTAGCTAAAGGGGGGAATTAGCCTAAACTCCCTCTCTTGAGAGTTTTCAAGGGTAGGTTTTTCGATAAAGCCTTGATAATACAAGGTTTATAACCCCGTCAGGGGTGAAATATTTATAGTATAGTGGAAGTAAAAAAAAGGTAAGCTCCAGCGGAGCGACATATAAAAAACGCTGTATTTATGCTATTTTCATATATCGCTCCTATCGGAGCTAAAAGTTTTATGTGCTGTTTTTTCCATAAATATTCCGCTCCTCTGGAGCTTTTGTTTTTTTGGGGTTACGGTTTTTCTATAAATATTTCACCCCGCTGGGGTTAAAGGAATAGCTTTTTGACAATTATTTTGCTTCAATGCGCCAGAGTTTTGTGGACTTCGCAGGCATATCTACGGAGAATTCGGTTATTTGAGTTCCAACGGGTTTGTCATCAAAAAGGTCATATACGTCACTTGCCTGTGGCAAATTTATTACTCTTTTGCCTTCCTCATTAACCGTCAGAGACAGGAATGACTTGTTGGCATAAATCACGTCACCTAAACCTGCGTATAGGTGAACTCCTGCCATCTGAGCAAGATTCCGCAGTATCACTGATGGTATACATGGTGCCGAAGAATATACGGATGTCCAGTTATCGAATCGTTTAATGACAAGCCCGGGGAAACCATTATAAACAAGCCTGCCAAGCACCTCTCCAGAATTTTCGCCAGCATAGAAAACTGGTCCAACCTTCATATCTGTTCCATAAGTGAATCCATATTTAACCACATCCAATATTTTATGTTCACCAGAGATCGCAACCTTTAGCTCTGATTCATCGAGTTTGTAATCAATGTCTATTCCTGTCAGTTGCTTCATGCCGTGAATATCCACTTTTCCGTTCCTGATGAACCCCGGCGCATATACCCACAACGCAACACGACCATTATTTTTGACGATCCTGTCAATAGATGCCCTTTGTTTTTCCGTTGGTGCGAAGCAGTTGACAAAGACGTACATCTTATGTTCTGGCATGGTATCAAGGTCGTCCAGTGAGTAATATGAGAACGGCGCACCGATCCTGCCCATCTCTGGTATTTGTTGCAACAGCAATGGAACACTTATTCTATTAGCGACCTGCATGTACGTAAGGCTTGCATCATCCACTATTAACGCTATCTCACTGACAGGGGTACGATCCAGCTTGACGCTCTGATCTGCAATAGCTTTCATCTTGCCGATCTCTGACATCATTCGCTCATCATCATACCAGCCTCCGCCCATGTCGAACCACCACATTCCGCAACCGCTGCATATCACGTTTGCGAATTCCCTCTGCTGCATGGAAAGGCTTTCTTCGTAAGTTGCAGTTTTTCCCCACTCTCCCAAATTTCCGGGAGTAAGCCAGGTGCGTATGTCATTTTCATCGAACCACATTTTCTTGTGCAGTTTCACGGAGTCTGTGAGTGACATAAAGTGGCTGTAACCAGTTCCAAGCTGTCTAAAGGCATAACTCGTAGGGCTTGTTATAAAGTCAATGTAGGGTGAGTGCCACACTTTCTGCAATGCCAGATGACCTGCATTCTGCTGTCTCTGTTCGCCTATCAACTGCATAACGTAACCGTAAAATACCCCAACAATAGCCTGATCATTTGTCTCTGTCTTTATGACTTTCGCAAAATATTCGATAGTTTCAGCAACCATGTCGGATGTGTGGAGATAGTAGTCAATAACGTTCATTTCTTTGGCGGGGTCTCTGAAAGAGAATAATTCGCTGTGCTGTCTCTCCGCCTTCGTTGGAATTGCAACAGTTCCAAAAGTCACGTCTTTGTTATTCCATGCTTTGCGCAGATTCTCAACGTTGACGTATTTCTTCTTCAGCCATCGTCGGAAGGATTCCAGATTGGGTTTACTGTAATTTGCCCATTGATCCTCGTTTCCACCCCACATCATCCATTCTTCCGTAGTACCTGAGGCGATGTGATACCCTATTATCCTGTTTGAGTATGGCATGGATTTGATGTGAGCTATGTATTTCCTGATAGCATCTGCCGTGTCTCTACGCCATGTCTCCGACGCCCACGATGGCACACGCTTTTCACCGGGATGATAAAAAGGAACAGGCTTACCATCCCCCGGGTCTATGGTGACTAACTCATCTGGATACTTTTCGTCCCACCATTTTGGTGAGTGTAGGTAGATTCTTGGGAATATGTAAGCATCCGGATCGGCTTTCAGAACCATATTTACACGCTCATCTAAATTGCTGTAATCGTATTTATCAGGTGCTATCCACGTTGTTGGGGCAAGACCGTATCCTGATTCGCTTGGCGTTGACGAAAACGAGTAAATATGAACGTCCTTCTCTCCAAACTGCCCGAAGTATCTGCTGTTTGGTGTATACGTCATGTATACCATAGATGAATCTGGAGTGTTGTTTATGAATAATGTTGGTGCACCGTTATATGGCTTCACGCTTGCGCTTACTGATTCAGTGCAAGCAACTCGCCCAAGTCCAGACAGTAAAATCAAAGATAACACTATGATTATTAAAGAAAAATCCATTTGTTCCCCTCCCATATTTTTCAATCATAAGTATCAGGATTATCTTCAAGGAATTTCTTGACGGTAGCCTTATCAGGTATTCCAGCACGACCACCGGGTTTTGTGGCTTTTAATGCCGCAGTAGCAGAAGCAAACTCTATACATTTCGGAACATCCCAACCCCACGCTATCCCCGTTGCGTAAGCACCATGAAAAACATCGCCGCAACCTGTTGTATCCACTGCCGGAACCTTAAAGGCTGGCTGATGATGTATCTCTTTATCTTTCGTTATGTACCAGCATCCCCGTATTCCCGCTGTGACGGCAATACAGGTTCGGTCATTTCTATATAGGGCTTCAACCTGTTTGATAGGATCGTCTGAACCTGTGAGCTTCCCTGCGAAACTCGTTGAAAGGACAAGATGATCTATCTGAGATAGTAACTCTCTCGTTTGTGGATGCTCTTCTCTTTCAATGTCAGCGACAGTTGGTATGCCTAGCTTTTTGGCGATAAGAGCAGTATACAACATAACGTCAATGCCAAGCTGATCTATCAATATGACTTTAGCTTTTGACACGAAAGATTCATCTATGGTCTCAATTGGTCTTGGCATTACGCCATCGTCTGAGAATATTATGGTACGGGTGTGATGTGTAGTATCAACGACAATTATAGCGTGGTATGGCTTCACATCGCCTGATCGGATAGTCAAACTGCAATCAACGCCCTCTCGCTCAAGCTCTGATACTGTCCAGTTAGATAAATCATCCTGTCCCAATATACCACCATAAGCACACTTAGCACCAAGCCTTGATGCGGCGACGAGAGCAGTGCCTGTCAATCCCCCTCCCTGACGTACTACTTTATCTGCCCTCATTTTTGAATCTGCTGATGGATAGTTGTCAACCATGAGCAGATCGTCAACGGCTACGATCCCTATCCCAAGCACGTCATATATTGGTGCCGCAAAAAGAGAAATTGACAGGGAATCTTCGGGTTCAGAAACAAATGTCGTAGTCTTGCGTTTAGAGCCACCACGATCAGAGCCATTTTCTTCAGGTTGTGTTTTTGGCTGTGTTTCCTGTTCTATAGTTAAAACTTCATTATAACGTAGAGAATTATAGCTCATTTCAATCCTCCATTTGCTTTCATCATTGGGCGTGTATTTAGAAACTAGCGATAATGCCCCGATTGCCCCTTTTTCTTTTACATTTTTGGTCAGAAGATTTCCTTCTTCATCATTGATATTTGAAGCCAGAACAGCGGCAATTCCAAGACAGATGCCATCCCTTGGCAGATCATATTTTTCGCAGAGTGCAAGAGGACCTATTAATCTATCATTCAAGCCAAGTTTCCTGATAGGTTCACGAACGACTCTGTCTATACTATCAGGCAAAGCGTCTTTTGGCAGACGGTCTATAAGGCTTTGAGCATAAGCCCTGATGCCGAACTCGTCAAATCCGAACTCTTTTGCAACAGCACTGCCTGATTCAGTTATGGCAGTATTTATATGAGAAAGCACCCATTCATCCTGTGCTGATTCGTGTATAAACTTATATCCCTTTATGACTCCAAGATAGGCGCATACTGCATGTCCCAGATTATGAAGGTACAGCTTGCGTCTAAGTCGTGCTTCCTGATTTGATACCCATTCAAGCCCATTTAACGCAGGTGTTTCTTCAACACGGTTGAGTATATCCGCTGTCCATTCGTTGTAGTCCTCTGCTATGATTAATAGCGGGTCCGATGTGCGGGGAACGACACGGGCTATCATTGAGTTCGGAAAGCTAAAGGACTTTCCATACTGTTTTTGTTCCTCTGGAGTTAGATATTTTGACGTAAAAGACCATAGTTTTGATGATCCATCGTTCATGTTCTCGGCGGCGATTATATTCAATGGCTCATCTCTTTTAGCAAGCCTGAGACGAAGCCCTTCAGCAAGCATTGGAGCAACGTCAGCGAGATTGTTGGGCAGAACAGAGGTTATAACCATATCTGAATCGAGGATGGCTTTAACGACAGCGTTTTTGTTTTCGGTATGGATAGCTTTATAATTTGATATAACTACGTCACGGGGATGGTCTGAGATAAGATGGACGTTATATTTACCGGCATCATTCAGTAACCTTACTAATTCAGCGTTCTTATCAATAAACGTGATGTTCCATCCGTTTTCAAAAGCCAGTTGAGCGACTTGCCCTCTCCCTGTCATGCCGGCACCGAAGATGACGAGATTAGGTTTACTTTCTGCCATAATCATCCTCCACTCTTACTACATCTTCTAATTCAGGTGTGGATACCTCAAAAAGCCTGACGTCCTCTATCGCTGTAATGCGATGCCTTCGCATCGGCGGGTTCTCAATGACATCTCCTGCACCCATTATGGTTTTCACCAACTGACCGTTTTCGTCATCCGCTTCGACTTCCAGCTTGCCCTGATCAATGTATATGGTTTCGTGCTTGCGCTCGTGATATTGAAGGCTTGAGCGTGAGCCAGCCTTGAATTCTATCAGCTTAAAAGCGTATCTATCATTATGAGCGATCCAGACTTCCCGTCCCCAGGGTTTTTCAATTATTTTCATATTTTACTTGCCTCTCTCATGAATGTTTTTGAATAAATGGTATTATTTTATTCTTATCTCAATTCATTTAGTAACAAGCTTGACAGAAAGTTCAGTAAGAAGCGTTTTCGTAAAATTCAAGATGAAACTTTAAAAAGTGACTTCTATGTCTATTTTTTGACAAAATCCATTACCCAATCAATATCAATAATGCCACCTCTACCTTTTCTGTCAAATCTCATATAGCGGTTTTTGATTTTATAACCCCATTTATTAATCATTATAAAATCATTTCTTTCTGCAATCTGTGCAAGGAAATCTGATGTGTTAATACTGACATCACTTACAGAATTATTACCTACTACTATTACATAATGTCCATTTGGCTTCATCAGACTCGCCATATCTTTCAAATGTTTCTCTATATTGGCAAAGTATCTGTATGTGATGAATGAGTGCTTATGTCCGTTCTTCTTATCATTATCATAGATTATCTGTAATTTTTTGTCTAGTTCATTAATTCCTGTGAGTATGTCAAAAGGTGAATAATTAGCGTACTCTTTTTTAGATAAATGTTTTGTTCCAATATACTCTCCTTTTTTCTCATTTTGCTTTTGTTGTGTTTGCATGCCAAACAGGTCTCCGATCCAAAATAATTCAGCCATTTGATTATAAATATAGTCTATAGCTTTAATATATGGTGGAGAGGTAATTACCAAATCAATTTTTTTGTTTTTCATTATATCAGTTAAATGGAAAGCACTATCGGTACATATAATCTGATTATTCAAACATGGATTTACAAGTTCGGAAAACTCGATTATTCTTTCTTTGAATAGGTTTAACTGGTTCAGAAATAAATTGATGGGTTCTTCAGGAATTTTTATATTTGTATGCGAGACATAAGTTTTTTGTGATTCATTGTCAGCGTTTGATACTCGTCTTATAATGGATGAAAAACATATAAAAAGCAAGTTTTGAATGTTTTCAATCTCTATTCCCCGTCCAAAGATTCTTGGGATTTCATCAATTAAAGTTCTAATTAAAGACAATTTGCAAATATTCTCTTTTGTGAACCAATGTTCAATTGTTAGGCATTCAGGTTTAAATATCCCATCGTTAGATTTCTTGATTTCTGAAACCAACCAATTAGTAATGCCATTTAGAATTATAACATTTATGGGAGTTGTTTTTACCTTAGAGATTAAAACAGAGAGTGGATCAATATCAATACCTATAACATTATGTCCTGCAAGTAAACCTTCGACGAGTGTTGTTCCTGAACCGCAAAATGGATCCAGGATCAATCTTCCATTGTTATGGTTAAGATATTTATCAATTGCCCATTTTGGAATATGAGGAATAAATTTTGCGGGGTATTTGTGAAAACCATGTGTATATGCAGTTACATTGTTTGTAATAATGTTAAAAATAGTATTATCCTGAATTTCAAGAGGGATGTTTTCTTTAACAGATATATAATCCTTACATTTTTGAGTCTCAATCATTTTTCTAATATTATTATGCTCTCTCTTAAATACTTTTTTAAGGTCTCAAGTTTTTGCTTTTGCTGTGAACTTGTAGTTAGATGTCGAGTTATAAAAATACACTTTACTTTGAATCCCAGTTCTTGAGCAATATCCGCAATTAGAATGTCTGTCGGTATTATAACTTCTGAATATGCCGAATTTCCGACAACAATTCCAACAAAACCATTTTTAGATGTTTGCATATATAATTTATGCAAAAGTGAGTACATATCATCAAAATAACCCCTAATTACAGTGGGTATTTTCACATTCCAAAGCCTTTCAGTATCAAATAGTTCAATGAGTTTTTCTAAGATTCGATGTCTATAAACTATTGGTTTGTGGTTTAGAGAATTTAAGTTTGAACGAAATCCTTTACTTCTCAGTATTCTAAATTCCTCTTTGCTAGAAACATAATTACCAAGCCATAGTTCAACCTTGTGAATTTCAAAGTAATCGAAACAGTTACAATAAGGCGGGGAAAAGAAAGTAAACTCAATTTCATTATTGATGGATTTATCAAATTCCAAGCAATCCCCTTGAAAAATTTTTGGAATATTCAGATTACTTCCATAAGATTTTAATAAATCATTTAGTATCATATTAAGTTTTTCAATTAGCTTACTTTTTACAAAACCAAATTTATTATCTGGAAAAGTTTCTCTTTCCCAATTTTCTCTGTTGATATTTACATATCCATTTGGTGTTCGTTTACGATTCTTATACTTGATTCCATTGCCTTCTTTTTTGATATTTGATACTTTTTCAATTATTGATAACCATGAAGCAAAAAGCAAATTTCTGATTTTATTTGAGTCTATTTTTTCAATATGTTTCCTGAATTGGAGTAAAGAATGCAAAATTTCTTGATTAAATACCCTGTCAGCTAGATTAAAAGATGTTCTTAGATTATCATTTGAGTTTTCTAAATGCTCTAATCTGTTTATTTCACATCTTAATCTTTCAATATCTTCCTTTGAATAATTTTCGTTCTCAACTTTTGAAACCAAAACAGAGATAGGATTTATATCCATTCCAAATGAATCTAGGTTATTTAGTCTTGATGAGAGCAAGGTTGTGCCACTACCACAAAACGGATCAAATACATTACCCTTAATATTTAGTTCTTTGATAAAAGAATTTACAAGTTTTACTGAATATCCTTCACGGTATGGAAACCACCTTTGGACAGGGATCAGGTGGACATTTTGAAAGTGTACTTGGTTTCCAAACGAACTAGCATTAAGAAGCTGAAATTTCTGTTCAATAGTATCAATAATCTCTAACTGTTCTATCTTTGAATTTTGCATCTCAGTCTCAAAAAGCTCATACTGAAACGGTGCTTCTCTAACTAGCAATTCAACTTTATATTCATCAAAATAACCTTTTTTAGTCAATCCATCTAGTTCCATATATAATCAACCTTTGAAATAGTTGTTTCTGTGATATTGAATGAATTCAAGTAATGGCATTCTGTCATCATTTCTTTTCTTGATTTCAATGTTTTGGCTTGAGAGTATTACTCTCTTTAAACTCTGTTCATGTATTTCATAAAATTTTGATGAAGTAATAATTTTATGATCATCTGACAAAGAAAAATAACCTCTGTCGAAAATAACATGGCAATGTTTACAAAGACACAATCCATTCAAAATATGAGCCCTGTGTGGAATATCACCATCTGGAGCATTATCTGGTTTTATATGCGAAGCTTCAACAAAAATACTACCTTCTACATCGCAATTTGGAACAACACAAGTATAGTTATATTTTCTTTTTATTCTTATCGCCCATGTTGCATTCCGAATCCTTCTTGTGCTTTGTGAGAACCTCAAATCATTGTTTAATATATCTAATTCTGGAATTTGAGACTCCTCTTGCTCAGAAATAGCTTCTACTATGGGTTCAGTGATTACTCCATCAGTCATTTGTTCTTCAATGTTTTGATCTTGAATAATAGTCTCAAATATTGTACGAATTGAATCCTTGAATGGAGAGATTTCAATCAATGGATTTTCTCGAATGTTAATCCAATCTTCATCTGTAAGAATTGGATCTGGCTTAAAATTCTTAATCTCTTGAATAAATTCGTGGTATTTGCCAGTATATAAAAGCCTTCCGTTTGATTCCTCAAAAAGTCCTGAGTTGATTAGATCGGTTTTCCAATAGGATAAGTTTTCGCCTTTCCTATTTGTATCACCATCTACTAATGCTTTAAATTCCTGCAAAGAAATCGAGTTATTATTGTCAAGTAGGTTGAAAAGTAATTTTAACGGCATATCTCCATTAGCGGGATTGACACTATACTGGGAAGGAGAATCATTGAAGGCATAAATTGCTAATGAAATAGTCAATGTCAATTCGTATATTTTTTTTGCGGAATTGCAATTGCCAACTGTATAAAGATCGTTCCACAAAATTCCTATTCTTGTCCATACAAGAGGACACTTATTACTGTGTTTGATGAATCCGAATCTAATCATTGCAAGAATCTTGGTTTGCATTGTAGAAGGTTGAATATTAACTGTCTCTGCAAAACGATACATTTTTGGATTATCGTGTCTACCACCTGACCAAACAAAACCGGCATATTCAGGCTTCTGGCTTTCAAAGACTAAAGTTCTGACTTTTAATAACTCCTTAGGATTTGAACTGCTTCTTGAATGAAACCAATCTCCATATATTGATGCCATTTAAGTTTTATCTCCATAGATATGTTGGTGATATTAACTTTGAATACTTTTCTTTCTATGGTGCAATTATAGCATAATAACTGCATATTTTTCAAGCATAGCAACGCTAAAAAATGCCGAAATATCTCTCAATGGCATAAGCGATACCATTCTCGTCATTGCTTCGAGTCACGTATTTCGCTGATTCTTTTACGCTGTCTGATGAATTGCCCATAGCTACGGAATGAGCAAATGTTTTTAACATTCCGACATCAGGTATATCATCTCCGAAAACGATCACTTCTTCGTAAGGGATATTTCTTAATGCAAGCAAATCTATTATGGCACTTTCTTTGTTGGCTTCGCTGGAGATTAACTGTATCCAGCTTGCTGAATCCGTTATAAAGGCATTAATTCTGCCTTTATAAAGTTCAGCTATTTCACGATGGATTTCCGTCATTTTCATTTTCTCGTGCCATGCCACAATCTTGGAACATTCACTTTCGGATGCTTCTGAGAACGGCACAACATCCTCTTTAGAAATACCCCATCCCTGAAGAACTAAATCTGTATATGGCAAACGAAAGCTATGGCTTTGGTCCTTTCTTTGAATAACAACGTAAAGATCGGGAATCTTTTCTACAAGATATTTTATAACTGAATTTACAGTTTCAGCAGGAATTTGCCAGTGATTAGAATAATTCAAGGTTATATCAATAGCCATTGCACCGTTATAAAATGCGCCTCTTTCTTTGATGAAGTCTGCATCTTTAGTCGCTTCTGAATCTCGAAAAACCAGTCTTGGCGGGCGGGCAGTTGCTATGTAAGGCAGTATTCCTTTTCTTGCGCACTCTTGCAAGACGTTTAGATTTTTATCGGAAATACGTCCCTGTGAGTTTAACAACGTGCCGTCAATGTCTAATACTATTGCCGAAAACTTTTTTTCCAAGTATGATTCCCTGCATTATTGTAGGGGCGAAGCATTTGCCTTATAAAGACTTTGAACATAGAACACTCCTTGCTGGCAAATGCTTCGCCCCTACCATTCACTAGCACTTGCTATGGTAATAGACGTTCCAGCCGAGGTAGGTCTCCATAGCCTCATAAAGTATATCGGAAACTTGCGACAGACTGATTGCAACGTGATGCTCAAAGCCATTTTTGCACATAAAGCGCAGAAGGTCTTGAAGCCTGTCTATCCTTGCAACACCGACACCGCCGAAAGTATCAAGCGGGTCGTCTGTCATTTCGCCTTCACCGATGTACGCAACTATTGAGCCTGCCAGATCGTTTGTGGCGATGCGTGCATAAGTCATCGGTGAAGCCTTTAATTTTCCTACACAAGTTCCATAAGACTTTTCTACAGTGCCTCTAACGTTTGCGTCTATGTCGTTGTAACTCATCTTTGGATCCTGTAACATGGATTTCGGATAATTACTGCAATGGAAGAAAATAAGCTTGTCAGGGTCATCACCATAGTTGTTGTTCCAGTCGAAAAGCCCTGATGGAATTCCGCTTGCCAGTTGCAGTGCGTACATTGCGATAGCACCCATAACGTCAACTTCACAGGCGCATGGATTCAGGGATTCGCTTAACATGCTCATCAAAGAACATGGCATAAAGTCAGCATATTCCTGTAATTCTGGCCAACACCTCAGCGAAGATGCTTTAATGTCGTTGGATTTTATCCAATCATCGAGGGCAATGGCGAACTTTGCCATTTTTACGACAGCAGATGACGGCACGCCAGAAGTGCTTACGTAAGAATTAATCGCCTTCAATTTGGCTTGAACCAGATCATCTGAATCTTTCAAGTTATCTGCCTTGCCAATTATCTCAGAAAGGTCAACTGTCTCTACCGATATACCGCTTGCCTCAAGCAGTTTCTCACTGAAACGTACAGTCTTAAATGGTGTAGTTCTTGCGCCGACTGACCCAATCTTTGCACCTTTAAGACCCTTCACCACACGACAAATACCAAGAAACTTTGTGAGATCAGAGATAAAGCTCTCTGAAGTAGGTGAAACAGTATGAAGCTTAGTCAAAGAGAATGGTATCCCATACTGATCGAGGTTGCTACATGCTGACAACTTTCCGCAGAAGCTATCACGTCTTTTTCCTATGTTTAATTTATCAAGTTCGTCTGGATAGGCTTGAACTAATACAGGGACATTGAGTTCAGACATCCTGATTGTATCAGCTATCGCTCTTTCATCACCAAAATTTGGGAGAGTTACGAGTATTCCGTTAATGTTACTTTTATTCTTACGGAAAAGTTCAGCGCATTTCTTTGCCTCTTCCAGATTTTCAATCGCACCAAACTTTGTTTCACTCTCTGGAATTATAATTGGTTTAATGTCCAATTTCTTAAATACGCTGAGTATGTCTTTTCTCGCATCTTCCGACAGATCTCCCGGGAACACGCCTCTATTTCCTATGATAACTGCAATACAACTTTTCATTTTCTCCTCCTAAATTTAGTGGTTTTCTCGTTGAGTTTGTTATGTTTATTTTAGGACACGCATCAGCGTGTAACAAAAATAGCGTAGCGACACGCTGATACGTGCCATTTAAACTATAAGGATGCGAAATCATTTACCCAGTCTGCGCTTACACCATTCGTATAAAGCATCGTACATAGGTGTCTCCAACTCTATCTTTTGATGGTCGTCAGTGGCTAAAAGAGCGAAGCCATACGCTATGGCTTTCAGTCCAGCCGATTCAGGCGGTGCATCTGGATTATTTGTATCTGCCCCGTTTACAATCCTCGCTAAAAGCAGAATCGCTGGGTTATCCAGATTGTAAGCCTGTATGAGAGCATCGAAAGTGCATTTGCTACCCTTGTGACCGAATTCTGCACCTTCAGCGTCATAAGAATGCGCTCCCTCTTTCTCTGATATTTCCAGAACCTTGTCTCCTGGAACAAAGATAAATTCAGCGTCCTTATCTATGAACCTTTTAATCAGCCATGGACAGGCTATTCTGTCAACGTTGGCGTTTTCTCTTGTGATCCATTTCATCAATTGTACCTCCTGTGTTTTCTCAGCACTTTCTGCGTAAGCCTATTTTAGCATACATAATAAAGCATATCAACATTTTTCTTATATCTACTCTTTTTCTGGACAGTCTTTTTTGGTGTGATTAAGTGAGTCGTCATTGACATCAGAGCGTGTTTTTAGTATACTCAATATACACTAACGTTTTGTAAATTACTTAAACCAAAAGGAAGATACGCATTGGAAGCGATGCGATGCACGCTTACGGTATATCGGCATTTATATTACCTGTCCGTGTAACGCTAAGTTAAGGTGAAAGAGGGGGAATATGAAACAATATATAGTAATAGGTGCAGGAAATTTCGGTTCTAACTTAGCGATCACGTTGTGTGAACTAGGGAATCAGGTGCTGGTTATTGATCAGAACAAAAAGAGGATCGATCAGATAAAAGACAGAGTAACACACGCAGTTATTGCTGATGCCTCAGATAAGGATGTGTTGACGGAGCTAGTTAGAGGTTCTGTTGATGCTGTGATCGTCGGTCTTGGCGACAATATGGAAGCTAATATTTTAACCACACTTCACTTGAGAGATATGAAGGTAAAGCGAATCATAGCAAAAGCTACAAGTGACGAACACGGTAAAATATTAAGAGCAATAGGTGTTACGGATGTTGTTTTTCCAGAGAAGGATGTAGCAATCAGGATGGCAAAAGAACTGACCGATCCAAACCTCATTGAGCATATTCCACTTGCTCCTGAATACAGCATCGCAACGATAGCGTCACCCGATAGATTTGTTGGTAAGACGTTAAAGGAACTTCAACTTCGGAACAAGTATAACGTTGAGGTTATCGCAATAAAAGACGTGCTTTCTGATACTTTTTACCTGATACCAGGAGCGGATTTTAAGATTCCACCCGACAGCGCACTGCTAATAATCGGGAACAGAGCTAGTGTAGATAAACTTAGATTTTAAGAGTTTTTGATTTTAAGCCCCGTTAAAATCCCCGCTTGAGAGGGGGAAACACGTACTCGCAGCAGACGTGAAGGGTGTGCTAATTGTCTGGAATTCATTATATACCTGATAACTCAATTTACGGAGAAGTCTATGAATTCATCAAAAAATTATTCTGTTCGTGCGGCTTACTGTCATCACCGCTCTTCTGATGAAGCGATTTATGACACCATAAGCCGTATAATAGACCCGTTAGAAAGATCACTCGATAAGATTAAGAAAGCCAAAAAGATCGTCATCAAGGCTAACATGGCATGGCCTCCCGATCGAATCCATTATTTCGAGGGACGCCGCCGTGAACACGTTGACGACTCTGTGTTGCGTGCTGTCCTGAAGTACCTTAGAGCGCATAGCAATTCTGAGGTCGTCGCTACTGACATTGATGCAGATAACATCCCCCAAACAAAAGGTATAAACTATATACCGATCCTTAATGAGTTCGGTGTGGAGTTTGTCAACTCAAATGAACCGCCTTTCAGGATTTACGACGTACCGGGTGGCGGGCTGATGTTTTCGAGGTATAAACTCAGCGAGTGTTTTGCTGATGCTGATGCAGTGGTATCAATAGCAAAGCTAAAGAATCATGGTTTCATGGGCATAACAATGTGTCTTAAAAATCTCTTTGGACTGCCCCCAATGCTCCCTCATTACAGGCCAAGGCAATATTTCCATCACGTCATACGCCTTCCCTACGTACTTCCTGATCTTGGTCTTATTACACAGCCATGCCTGAATATTATTGATGCGCTTGTTGGTCAATCACGGCGTGAATGGGGTGGGGATGGACGTATATGTAATGCTCTCATCGCTGGCGATCACGTTGTCGCAACAGACGCCTGCGGGGCGTGGCTAATGGGTTATAATCCTGCGTCAGATTGGCCAACGCTGCCATTCAAACGAGACCGAAATGCCCTACTCATCGCCGCAGAAAACGGCTTCGGAACTGTAAACATGGATGAGATTGACTTTCAGGCAGATGTTAAACCTCCGCTTGCAGAATTCAAGCCTGATGAGCCTGACTCTCAGGAGACGGTCAGAAATTGGCGTAAGACGACCTGTGAACAGGCTTTATTCTACCTTGAGCATCAGGAAGAATTGATGGCTCAGTACGCCGGTGAGTATATTTTCCTTCAAGACGATGAAGTAGTTTTAAGCGGACCTGATTTCAGGAATCTGGGCAGTAGAAGAGGTTTAAGCAGAGGCAGACCCGATCATGCTCTCTGGCTTAAACTCGTTGATCCTGAAGACATGGAAGGCGAAAAGTTCGAGGTTTACAGAGATAATCTGGAGAAAATGAGTTGAATCAAGATTAAATTGTAATGGCGGGCTTTAAACCCGCCATTACAAGCAGACCTACTTACTTGATTTTTGGTGCCTCAACCTTCATCCCGTCTTGATCGAGTATCAACTTGGTAACTTCACCCTTTTCGTTCTTTACAAATGTGACCTGAGCGACTACGACCTTCAAAAAGAACTCCGTCTCTGATTTTGGGAAGATTTCAACTTTTGGCTGACCGTCCAATTGAGTAAACAGTTGATCATTCTCCTTCGTAACCATCATCTTGGCTTGTGCTTGTACTTGCGAAAAATCATATTCGCCAACGTAGGCGTCATAAATGGCAGGATCAACCTTAGCAATGGCTTCGTCTTTGAGTTTCGGCGCCTTGATTTCATTACCACCCTGATGATGTACAGCTTGAGTCACTTCGCCTTTCTCATTTCTGACGAAAGTAACCTGAGCGTCAACCACTTTCCAGAAAAATTCATTCTTAGATTTAGGGAATATCTCGAAATTCGGCTGTCCGCCTAACTGAGCGAAAAGCCTATCACCTTCCCTTGTAACAGTTAGTATTGGACCGCCATAGTCATAACGGCCGACGTAATCATCATAAATGTTTGCATCAACCGTTGTATCCGCTTTGAAAGACTCCTGTGCGCCCATCTTATCCCAGAAATAAATCTCAGCCACCTGATTAGCAAGTTCTGCTGCACCCATGCCAGGGGCATTTGGAATGCAGTTCTGCAAGACAACAACTGTGACATTTAGATCAGGGAAACGTAATAGTTGGCTGTTAAATCCATTAAGTCCACCGCCGTGCTGGATTTCTTTCAATCCACGTACATCAGAGATTACCCAGCCATAACCATATCCCCCTCCAATATCCTTTGGAACACTTCCATCGTTAAGCTTCACAGGTGTAAATGCGGAATCAAGGCTTGCTTTGCTCAGTACCTTCCCATTGAAGATGCCTTCGTTCCAGCGATAAAGGTCTCCAACTGTGGAATATAGCCAGCCTGCCCCACCAGCCTGAGACATATCCCAGTTAATAGCCTTCTGAAATTTCCCATCGTAAGAGTATCCAAATGCTTCATGCTCATAGATGGTGTGTGAGTTATGCACGCCTGTATCTTTCATCCCAAGTGGATCAAAGAAAGTCTTTTTCAGATAATTCTCATAAGACTCACCTGAAATTTTTTCGATTATGTATCCCAGAATAAAGTATCCTGAATTGTTATAAAGAAACTTCTCTCCCGGGTTGAAATCATAAGGATCTTTCTTAATGGAATTGATCGTATCCTCTGTTTTTATTTCAACTGTAGCGTTTTTCATGAAGTCGGGCTTGTTTGTATAACTATGGATCCCCGAGGTATGGGTCAAAAGATGGTGGATTGTCACCTCGTCACCTCGTGGGAAATCAGGAATGAATTTGGACAGCTTATCATTAACGCTGATTTTACCTTCTTCTTGCAGTTTCAGAATTGCTGATGCTGTGAACTGCTTAGTTATAGAACCTATGCGGGATTTTGTATCTACTGTGAAGGGAGCGTGATGCTCAAGGCTTGCGTAACCAAATCCCTTTTGATATATGATCTCACCGTCCTGGGCAAAAAGGACAGATGCTCCCGGAGAATCACCTTTTATGACTCTGTTAAAGACAGCATCTGCGAGTTTTTCTTTTGATGGCATGGGGATGTTCGGGTCTGCGCCATTCCTCAAAAGAAAGTCAACAACATCCTTTCGTCCGCTCATCTTAGCTTGGTGCAGTGCTGTCAACCCCGGGTCAATGGTTGCATTAATGTCTGCACCGGCAGACATTAGCATATTCAAATCATCCAGATTGCCTTTTCCTGCGGCAGAGATAAATCTCTCGTTTATGGATGCGGAACTGAGCATACGACATACTAATCCCCATGCCTGTTGCACGTTTTGAATTTTCAAAAGGATCTGATTCCTTCCCTCCTGAAAGGTTACAGGAACAACGTCATCATCCTTGTTAGCGGCACGAGCGATCCAATTCTCGTGAATAAGCTTGCCGTTTAGCCATATCTTTACTGCATCGTCACTGCCGATCCCAAGAAGAGCATTTTTAGCTTCGGGCATCTCGATCTCTGCCCACGCATAGGCGATGCAGAATTCTTTTTCACCATAGACTTTTACGAGGTCAACAATATCACTATCGCTTTTGACGATCTGCCACGTATAATCCTTGTCATTGATCTTCTGGACCAACCCAGGATCTGGTTGAATTCCTGATTCTCCGCCTTTGTCAGCAAGGAAATCAAAGCCAAAAGCCTTTTTCTGTGCATCCTCGTTTGGTTTTGAGTCATCAGATATGGGGATTGATCCCAGAACTAACCACGACGTCATGAACTTGTCCGGCTCCAAACTCTTGTAGCGAAAGGCATCAGATTGTGCTATCGCACTAGACGAAACGAGACCTGTCAATAACAATGTAACCAAGCACGTAAAACACCAAAGACCAGCTTTAAGACACATAGCTTGCTCCTTTCTTTTTGTTTCTTTACAGAAACAGTTGAAAATTAGGTTTTGTTGATGCCATCAACCTTTCTCAAAGATTCTTGCCAGTAATACTTACTTCAGGATATTTTGAAGAGTCACGAAAAACATCGGAATCAATACCTTTTAAGTATCTATCGAAAAACGCAAGCACGTATTCATTCAATGATCGGCTTTTTATAGACGTTATTTTTTGCAAGTTTGTTTACATCATTAATAAAAGCAAATAAGAAGAAAGATATTGCCCCTTGAAATATAACAGTTAATGTTTGTATACTAAAGGAACTTATATAATCTCTTTGAGTTGTTGTTATTACGATGGGATGCCGAAAACAAGATCATTCGAAATTAAACTTTATTGCATAGAAACAGCAAAGAAAATGTTGATCAACGGGGAGCCTTTAGTGAACCCTGATGGAACTCCCGCTTGGTATTATGATCAAGCTACTCAGTCAGTTTGCTTTAAAGTAACAGAAGACCCGGATCGCATCAAGCATAATTATATTGTCTGTGTTATATGATAAGCTATTGCTAAACCTCAAATACAGAAGGAGATACAAAGATGGTAAAAGTTGAAGGGAATTGCATTTTCGTTGATACTCGTACACTGAAAGCTACTTTTGACGGAGGTGTATTGGTTTTACTCGTACGCAAAAGTGATGGGCGCTCGTTTATCCAGTCAAATTCAGAAGGACGTTCACCGCTCAGGCTTATCTATCCCGGACAGGAATCGGTGTCGTTAAATGGTGAAACAAAAGATCAGGTTATGTGCCTGCCTATCAGCGATCACCAAGCAGAGATTCGCTTTAATTCGTGGAATGGAGATGGAGTGTTGAGCATTTCCGAAGATCAGGAAACAGGCGATCTGACTGTTGAACCAAGTGGATATGCTTCTCGTATTGGGTTACGCGCGTGTCGCTGGATGCTGACTGGCATTGACAAAGGGCTAGAACTCATCGCACCATTCAATCAGGGGATTAAGTTGCCGCTGGAAGACCCATTGATCCGCAACTCCCATTGGAATTGGCCTATCCGCTGGGAAGCAGGTATGGCGATTCTGCAAGGTGATAATGGCGGTTTCTGGGTACATTGTCAGGATGACCGCTACCGTTACAAGTCCCTGAAAGTAGGCACACAGGACGATGCTCAGTGTTTAGGGTTTGATACGGAAGCTTATGGACCGCTTGATTATAGCTTAGGCACTGGCGGACTTGTGTGGCGCATCAATGTCTATGAAGGCGATTGGAAAGTTCCAGCAAGCAAATATCGTGACTGGCTAACTAAAGCTTATGGATTGGATCGTGCAATACGTCCTGACTGGATTAAAGATGTAAGGTTAGCTATTAGTTGGTGCCCTACCAGCCTTGATATACTTGACTCTCTGGCTAAACTGCTTCCTCCATCAAACATTTTACTGCATATTCCCAACTGGCGCTGCGATCCGTATGATGAAAATTATCCCACTTTTGCCCCAGGTGCAAAAGGGCAGGAGTTTATCCAGAAAGCAAAGTCTATGGGATTCCTTGCAATGCCTCACTGTAACTCCATAGACATGGACCCAACTCACACGGTTTATAACTATGTGCGCGACTTCCAGTATCGCTCATTAGAGAGCAAGCGGGTGGAAGGCTGGACCTGGGATGATGGACGTGTAAAGCCTGTCCCGGAATCTAATTCAGCCCGCTTACTGCACCGTGACAGGAAGACAATGGTGAAAATCCATCCCGGGCTGGGGATGTGGCGATCCATACTTACGGAGAATGTGCGCTCGGCTGTGGAAACTCTGTCGCTGGATTTAGTATTCCTTGACGTAACGTTATGCTCGTGGAATTTGCACAATTGCCTCGTGGATAACACAACGCCCACAGAGGGTATGAAACGCCTTATTGCTCAGGTCGCCAGTCTGAAAGAGAATTTAGTTGTCGGCGGTGAGGGACGTAATGAGATCACGATGCAGGAGGAGGGATTCGTCCAGGCGCATCTATTCGGGGGTTCCGCAACCGCTATGGAAAGATTGCTGAACAATGGTTCATGTCCGCTGAATGAGTTCATGTTTGGTAAATGGTGCCGTTCGTTTGGCTATTCGGGACTCGGTGGGCGAAATCACGAAGAACACCTGCGAATGAAAGTACACGTAGCTTTAGGTGCAATTCCAACTCTGACCATCGGTTCCGCTGTGGAGCTAGAGCAACCAAACGATGCTGTGAAAGAAATGCTTGCATTGGCAAAGGGTTAAGACGATCATGAAAATATAAATTCATAATATGGAGATAATAAATGCAAAAACGACAAGAAAAAATGTCGTCTAAAGAAAGGATTATATCAGCAATCAAACACGAGACTACCGATCACCTTCCTTTATGCTTTGAGGGGATAGGTCATCAAGCTGTCGCATTTATCAACCAACGTTACCCTGATCATTTTGAAAGGGCTAAATTTTATCTGGATATGGAGCTCGATGTAGCCATAAACTTCAGCCCTCCTATCTATTCAAACACAGGTTTTAAAACTAAACAATGGGAGGAGCATCCTACGGAGGAATCTTATCCTTTGTTGATCAGGGAATACATCACACCCAAAGGGAATTTAAGGCAGGCTGTGCGAAAACACGAATATCCCTTTGATTCCGTAAGCCTATTTTCCGACCACCAAATGCCTTCATCACGATCTGCGCAATATCTGGTTGAGAAGGAAGACGATTTGGAAAAACTGGAATACATACTGAGACCGCCTGATGATGAAGAATTACGTTCATATCGTCAAACAGCAAAAAGTGCGAGGAAGTTTTGTGACGACAAACAGATTCTTTTCGCAGGATATTTACAGGGTGTTGGAGACCCTATTCTCTGGATGTCAGGTATCGAAATAGCCGTAATGTCTTCTGTGATGGATCCTGATTTTCTCAAAAAATACGTGGACATCGTATCCAGATGGAATAAAGCAATTCTTGAAATACAGATAGATGCAGGTGTTGACTTGATCGTTCGACGAGGTTGGTATGAAAGCACGGATTTCTGGGCGCCGGACCTTTTTCGAGAGTTTCTGTTCAAGCCGTTAAAACAAGAGATCGAAATGGCTCATCAGGCAGGAGTGTATTACACCTACGTGATGAATTCTGCCGCCAAACCAATGTTAGATATATTCAGGGATTTGAGATTCGATATATACTCCAACATAGACCCCATGACTGCCGGTATAGACCTCGCCGATATAAAGCGGGAGATAGGTAAAGAGATCACCTTATATGGAGGAGTAAACAACTTTCTGGTTATCGAAACAGGAACAGTAGAAGAGGTTAGAAAAGCAGTCACTGAGGCAATAGAGAAACTGGCGCCTGGAGGCGGCTACGTTCTTGGTACTGGAGACGTTTTGGATTATATGTTCGCCCATCCAGAAACTACCGAGAGGAATTTCTATGAGATGATAAAGGTATGGAGGGAATTAAGGAACCATAATTAAACCTAGATTTCGTCCAATAATAACTCATATTTAAAGATTTCACATTGTGTAAAATCGTAGAAAATACGTGCCATTGAGACCATTTTAAGGTATCATAAAAGGTGATAC
>Ga0315274_10004377_pt1 | contig 20764 bp, 21 predicted proteins | sample YL17G02_20_MG_FD_203700 | JGI IMG/M metagenome (GOLD analysis project Ga0315274, IMG submission 203700) | Sediment microbial communities from Yellowstone Lake, YNP, Wyoming, USA - YL17G02_20 | ecosystem: Environmental > Aquatic > Freshwater > Lake > Sediment | place: USA: Wyoming | collected...
ATTAACAAAATCTGTACGATTCCTCAAAGCAAATAATCTTCTACTTCCTGAATAATCTTGCTATAGTATTTTATTGCAGAAGCGATATCAGATCCTGAACCTTCACCGAACATCCATAAAAATGACACAAAATAATCTTTGCTATTGAATCAAAGCCTACCATAACCTAAGAAATCATTCAATATGTTGATTCAGGTTCTTCTCCTTCCACACCCTGGTAGGGTCCCTCTGTTCTTTGATGAAACGTTCTTGCCCAACACTGAAACCGGTAAGAATGAGTCCAGCCACTTGACGCTCCTGAAATCTTCGCAAGAGTTTCTGTTCGACCCCAATGTCGTATTGAGTGTTACCGAGCATAATGGAGAAGCCATTTTCTTGAGCCTCTTCTTGTATCCCTAAATTTTTATACTTTGTCAAGCTACATTTTAAATTTGTAAAACTATTTAAATTAAATAAAGAATTGATAATTATTTTTAAAAATGATATCGATTTCATTATCCGGTGCCTTTTGTTTTAATCAATTTTTCAATATATAAAACACCACTAAATAAGAATTCTTTCACAAAGGGGGGAACAAAAATGAGCAAAGCTATTGGAATTATTGGTTTAGGGAGAATGGGCTACGAGATGCTAAAGAAATTGAGCGAAGCTGGGTATACAGTTTTTTGCCGAGATATCAACAAAGTAGCCGAAGATAGGGCAAAAAAATTGGGTGTTAAAATCGTTGGTTCTCCCAAAGAAATGACACAAAATACACAAATTATTTTACTCTCACTTCCCATGCCTTCAGATGTGCGAGAGGTTGTTCTTGGAGAGAACGGTATTCTAACTGATTCGGGAAAAGGCCTTATCATTGTTGATCTCAGCACGGTTGATCCATTCACCACTCAACAAAATGCTAAAGAAGCCAAAAAGAGTGGCTGTGGTTACATTGATGCTCCAGTATTGGGACGCCCACAAGTGTGCGGAAAATGGACCCTGCCTGTAGGTGGAGAAATGGAAGATTTGGCTAAGGTTCGAGGGGTGTTAGAGATCTTGGCTGCAAACGTCATCCACGTGGGCCCTGCCGGTTCAGGGAACATCGTAAAGCTCTTAAACAATATGATGTTAGGCGCTATAAGCTCGATAACAGCAGAAATTTTTGCCATCTGCGCGAAACTTGGGATGAACCCAAGGGTTTTCTACGAGACAATCGCCAACAGTGGCGCCGCCTCAGTTAGTGGTTTGTTTAAGGAGATGGGAGTTAAGATTTTGAGTAGAGATTTCGAACCATTGTTTAGCATCGATCTTCTGCATAAAGACGTGGCCCTCGGTATTCAAATGGCGAAAGAGGGTGGGGTTCCCTTAATGGTTTCTGAATCAAATCAATTGCTCAATGAAATGGCGAAACTGAAGGGTTTTGGTAAAGAAGATACCTCTAGCGTTATTAAGGTATACGAGGACCTTTTGGGTATTCAAGTAAAAGGATGATACGCGAATAAATTAACAGCCTCTTGCTTTAGATGGAAAGGCTAATCAAATAACAGACTAAGTGAGATAAGATATGGAGAAATTGAAATGAAAGAAATTCTATTAGATTATGGCGACACTCACATGAGAGTTGAGCTGCCAGACACCGCGGTCGTAGTGCGTTACGGCGAGACATATACTGATCCACCAGAGGTAGACCCCTTTGAGTTTACCCACAAGGCTCTTGATAATCCTTCGGGGTTCCCGCCGCTTCGGGAGCTTGGTGGCCCTGATAAGAAAGTGGTCATTGGTTTCCCTGACCGGGTTAAGGGAGGTTTTCACCATAACAGCCACAGGAGAATGGCCATACCCATGATTGTGGAAGAGCTTCTTAAGGGTGGGACCCAACTCGAAAATATTACCCTACTCTGTTGCACGGGACTACACCGGAAGAATACCCTGGAAGAATGGTACTGGTATCTCGGGAAGGAAATTGTTGATAGGTTCTGGCCAAACCGACTGGTGAACTACGATGCTGAAGCCCCGGAATTGTGCGATTTTGGCACTGATGAGATGGGCAATGTTGTCCAGTGCAACAGACTTATGGCGGAGGCGGATCTACCTATCGTGATCGGTCATTGCGCCGGCAATCCTTATGGGGGATATAGTGGCGGATACAAGATGGTGGTCACTGGCCTTTCCGGATGGCGATCCATTGCTTCGCACCACATCCCAGCCACCATGCATCGAAAGGACTGGATGGGAGCCTCTACCTCATCTCATATGCGTCGCCAATTCAAGTCTATCGGCCAAGCCATTGAGAAAGCCATCGATAAAAAATTTTTCGCTGTTGATGCGGTTCTGGGACAAAAGTCCCAGATTCTGGATGTAAAGGCTGGGGAACTGGCAGCCGTGGAAGAGGCAACCTGGCCCCTAGCAGACAAACGGACCAACATTTATTTGGACATGGGAGAGCCAGCTGACATTCTTATCATGGGTCTTCCCCGTAACTTTCACTATGGCCCAGGCATGGGGAGCAATCCGATTCTTATGAGCCTGGCTATTGGGGGACAGTTGTCTCGGTGCTGGCACGCTTTCCGAGAGGGGGGCGTCATAATAGCCACTTCAGTTTGCGATGGCTGGTTCAATCCGCATTGGTTTCCTTCCTATGAAGAAACCTACTATGCCCTTCAGAAGTACTGTACGGCAACAGAGTTTATGGGCTCTGATGACGCCATAGGGATCGTAAACAACTATCATTATCGCTATCAATACTCTAATAATTATACGTACCACCCATTCCATGCTTTGTCCATGATCAGTGGTGGAAGCACAACCTTGCTCTGGACATCAGCCGTTTTCATTGTTGGGGCTAAGGCACCTGGTTACGCCAGAGGGATGGGTTTCATTCCAACCAGCTCTTTTCGGGAGGCTATGGATCGAGCCAAGAAAATTGTAGGCGGAACCCCCCGCATCCTGTGCACACCAGAGTGCTTTTCAGGAGGTATTGCAGTTCACCTCCACATTAGAAAATAGATTTATTTGTTACTCCTTCAAATATGAACAATTAGCTGCAATTTAGGTGAGAGGAGATAATCATGAAAAAATCGGAATCTTTTCGGTTATTCCATTGCATGCAATGTTTGGATATGTTTATTCAGGAGTTATTAAGGAGTCCATAATTGAGTAGACATATTACTCAGAAAATCTCCCCTCGCCCCTCTTTGCCAAAGAGGGGTAATTCCTCCCTTTTGTAAAGGGAGGGGAGGAGGGATTTAGTTTCAGGTGTCTATACAATTATGGACTGACTAATAATAAGATAAAAACGGATCATTTTTCAGGAAAATATCCTTGTAATTAATGAGGGGATATCGATTTTTTTGACTAACTACTACCCGAGGAATCTCCCGTTGCATGGCGATATAACTGAATCTAAATCTTTCCTTCCAAACCCGAATAATATTCCTTTAGAATGCTCAAGACTTCAGGTCTACTGAATTCCTCCGGTAAAGATTTCCCTTCTCTTAGCATCTTCCGCAATAGAGTACCGCTCAGGTTCAAATGATCCTCTTTGCCATGGGGGCAAGTCTTAAAAGAAGCCATCCCTTTGCATTTATAACAATAGAACGTCCAGTCAATAGGAAGCATCTTGATGGCTAAGGCATCCTCCGGAATCTCATTAAATATCTTCTGAGAATCAAAGGGACCATAATAATCCCCTACCCCTGCATGATCCCGACCAATGATCAAATGCGTTGCCCCGTAATTCTGCCGGAATACGGCGTGAAGCAGTGCTTCCCGAGGCCCGGCGTAACGCATCTCAAGGGGGTAACCTTTCTGGACAACACGGTCCTTCGGGAAGTAACGATTCACCAGTACATCGACACACTTCACCCGCACCTCGGCCGGGATATCTCCTGCCTTAAGCTTTCCGATGAGCTGGTGGATGAAAAGCCCGTCAGAAATCTCCAGGGCAATCTTCGCAATATACTCGTGAGATCGGTGCATGGGATTCCTGAGTTGAAGGGCGGCGATGGTTTTCCAGCCTTTTCTCTCGAAAAGTCTTCTTGTCTCCTCCGGTGTTGCGTAGAGACCCTTAAACTTTTGGGGATACTCGCCTTCGCTGACCACTTTCACAGGGCCACCGAGATTCACGTTGCCCTAAGCCATGACTTTGCTGACTCCAGGATGTTTGCATGGTTCTGAAGACCTGTTTGCACTCATAATTTTTGTTGATCATGTATCTTTCTTGGATGACCATGCAGCCCATAACTTCATCCGCCTCACCGTCAACAAGGGTTACCTCCTGCCCCTCCTTCAGCCCAGCGGCCTCTTCCTTTGTTACGGAGAGTGTGATGGGAATGGGCCAGAAGACGCCCTTCGCCGTCTTCATGTCCTGGCAGACTCCCCTCCAATCCGCTTTTCCCATGAAACCTTCCAGTGGACTGAAGGCCCCGATCCCCATCATGATCAGGTCATCCCTCTCCCGGGAAGTAATGCGAACCACAGGTAGGAATCTGGCCTTCTTGCGGGCTTCCTTCAATTCTTCGCCCTTAAGCAGTAAGGGCCTTAGTTCGCCCCCATGGGGTGGCACCAGTCTGGACATCTCCTCCTCGCCCTCTTCCACTATTTTCCCGGCTTCGTGTCAAGTGCATTTGTCTTCTCATCCAAAGTCCCTTCCGGCATAACGTGCTTGAATCAGAAGGGATAGAACTTGCGTCCTCCAAGTAAGGGTTGATTCTCCCATGGTCTATCATCTTTTCAGCCCGCATGTTCAGTCCCCCTTCGCGCGGTCCGGCGACGGAAGACTTCCCGAGCTACCCCCCTGTCAGTGGCATGACAATAACGATGCGGTCGTCCTGTTCAAGAAAGTCACTTCCGCTCAGGACGTGATCATCCCGAAATAAGATAAACTGGTGAAATGTCTCTTCCAGGTTATGCCTCAAGTAGGGACCGATTTGAGGTTGGATTTCCCGCAATCGTTCAATGAGTTGTTGTACGCCACTTTCCGCTGGAAGATCTATTTCATGCCAGGTTTTTCCGTCCCCAAACGGGGGTAACAACCGAACCCATACTCTCATGGCATACGGTTAAGGAATTTCAAGCCGTTGTAAGGTTTCTGGGAGAGGGATGCCATCTTTAGACCACCCTCGGACCCTATAGTGTTCGTCCAACATCTCTTCCAGAGGAGGCAGGTTAGGTGTGTAGCCCGCAGCTGTCTTGGCCAGAGTAAGCAATCTTTTGGGAAGGGTATCCTCTTTGCGCGTGATGCCTCGATCCACATTGATGAGGCGTTTGAGGTTGAAGGAACGTTCCCCATGTTCGATGAGTCTCTCAATCGTATCCGTTCTTCCCGTGACAAAGTGGAAGGCTTCGGTCAATGGCCCGATGGTCCAGCCGCCGTTCTGCGCAAACTTGCAGCTTTTTAGGGAATCAAGAACATTCATGATATTTTGAGTCAAAGCAGCCAGGGTTCCCTTGCCTTCGACGACGAAGCGTCCCGGCGGTTTGTGATTCAGTTCCGGTACTTCAAGACGATGTTCGTAAAGGTGGGTTTGACCTGATGTATGATGAGCACCGCGGTTTGAGGTAGCGTAAGAACAGGCGAGGCCGTTGTATGCCCTCGGGTCATGGGCAGGGATGCCTAAACCTTTCGTGTGCATGGCGAGGTCTTCCGCGCCGCGACCGATCGCTCTCGATGCCCGGACCAAGCCCTGTCTCAAGAGGCCCCCGATATGATTTCCCTCACCGATCATCCGGACGGTTTCCAACATGGCATCTGGATCGCCCCAGTTCAGAGCCACTCCACCCGTGTCAGCCGTTGTGATGAGACCTTTTTCAAAGGCTTCCATCGCAAAAGCAACCAGGTTCCCGGTGTCCATGGTGTCGATTCCATAGCGGTTACACAGCTCGTTCGCTAGACAAATCGCTTCCAGATTGTCAACGAGGCAATTAGCCCCCAAGAGATTGATCGTTTCATACTCCGGCCCACCTCCCACTACGGTCTTGTAAGGTCCCTCCTTCACCTGTATCGTGTTCCCACAGCCGATGACACATCCACCGCAGAAGTAAGGTTCGAGGATTACCTTTTCTGCAAACGCCGGACCCGAGATCTTGGCGGCACCTTCTTCCCATCGGTAGGGATATTTGAAGTTTTGAATCGGCATGCTCCCGAGCTGCTCGCTGGCTTGAATCATCCTCGCGGTGCCATATTTGCGCATGTCTTTCAGCCTGTCTGCAACCACGGGGGCGTGAGTCTTGACTAACGCTCTTAGTCCCTCCTCGTTTGCCACGGATACCTTGCCCGTTCCTAATACAACCACTGCTTTGAGCTTCTTATCCGCCATGACAGCACCCAGTCCGCATCGACCCGCTGCCCGGGCATCGGCACCATCGTGCATAATGTTGGCGATGAGGGCTCCCTTCTCAGCCGCTGTGCCGATACAGGCCACTGTTGCCTTGGCCCCTGTCTCAGACTTCAGTAGAGGATCCAAATCATACGTATCGACACCCCAAAAACGATCCGCGGATCTGATTTCCGCCCGTCCATCATTGATCCAGAGATAAACCGGAGCAGGTGATTTTCCGGTCACCAGAATCCCGTCGAAACCCGCTTTCTTCAATTGGTCGCCCCAACTGCCACCACAATCGGACTCACCAAAAATCCCCGTGAGAGGAGAAAGCGATACGATCTGATGGCGACCTGACGTTATGGAACGAGTGGCACCGAGTGGACCCGTCATGAAGAGGATTGGATTCCCTGGATCCTCTGGCTTCGTTGAAGCATCTATCTCTTCATACAGATAACGGGTTGCTAAGCCCGTTCCTCCGATATATTTTTGAGCCCAATCCTCCCTTAGAGGCTCAATCTTGATCTCCCGTGTATCAAGCTTGATTCTTAGAATTTTCCCCATATACCCGTTGCTCATGACCCACTCTCTCTTACACAGAAAATGAACTCTTATGTTCTCATTGGGTCGGCATTGACTGTCGCCGATTCTCTTTTCGCGTTCAAAAATCAGGGGGCTGTAAGATGTGTCCTTTCGTTATATGCAACCCGTTCGCAACTGTGAAAGACCTTGAGAATTCATGGCCCCTTCGCTATCGCAATGTAGTCTAATGACCAGCTTATTTGTTTAATCCCCATTGACGGTTTAGCGCCTCCAGACCCACGCCATCCAAACGCCGATTTCTTAACTCAGGTCCGTCGGCTGAATAGCGATGCGCCCGAAATAACATCGACGCTTTCACTCCCTTAAAGTCATGGACAAAGGGACTATTCCACTCCCAGCAGATTTCACAATCTCGGGTTACCTCGAGAATGCGACCGCTCTCTCCTTCGCATATCAACGTGTTTCCATTGGCGAGCCGCTCCGCCCCTGCAATGTGGAGGCTCAACATGCCAAAAACCGGTGAACCACCATATTGCCAGATGATCTGGCCGGTTTTCATATCGACTTCAACCACCCGTGACCGTGCTTGGATCGGATGGCGAGACCCATTGTCGAAAACCAGAAGAGTCCCTTCCGGAGTAATGGTTGGATCGTGCTGGTGGCTGATGCGGCCTAATCCTCCCCATCGCCAAAGAACGTCTCCCTTGGGCCAGGATATTTTCAAGATCGTATCCAATTTCTGCGAGCTGACCAGAACATGCCCCTCCGGTGTCAATTCAACAGCATTGAGGTGCGTCCATTCGGTCCTCAGATCAATAGCGCAGAGCGCATCGACCTCCGGGTCGAAATGCTCGTATGCATGCCAGACGTGAATCGGTTCGCCGGCGCGATTGATCTCCCACACGGCATCGGTCAGCATTCCCTTAAGCCTGGGCCGACCGCCCACCCCCATGCCCTGCAGAAGAAAAGACATCAATTGCGGATCGTTGCTAATCCTCTCCATTTGCTCTGGGGTAAGTCCGCCCTTGATCCTCCTTGCAAGATCCTCAGGTACCACCTCCCAGATGATCACCAGGGTGTTGCCGTTTGGCCTACGGCACATGTCATGATGAAAGGACTCATGCTCCCAGCGCCAGACCTCGTTAGAGTCCCAATCCAGCTCCAGTAAGATGTCGGCCCTCCCTGCAGGTTGCCCCACACCGACTCCAGTCTTTACGAGCGGCTGCCCTCGGACGAGAAGATGGCCGCCTGGAGGCAGATACCCATATCCAGGCTGAAAACCTGGGGATTCCCACTTGTGAACTATAGACCCATGCTCATCGAGAAGGTAAACAGCATCCCCGCCGATGGGCGTGATCAACGTATATCCTCCGAAAGAACGTGAGTCCCGATAAGTCAACCCCACCGGGCGAAAAGGCGACCATCCCATAATGAAAGCTCCCCGTGGTACAGAATTGTGTGAGCCAAGTACTGCCCTGAAAGTAAAACATAAAATCATTAGACCGTCAAGAAAAAAATTACACTCTTATATAATTTTACTTTTAAATCCACTATAGATTCTGGGTTCCCATCCTACCTCTTCGTTCTTGAAGGAAACCCGCAAAACATGGGGAAAAGAAAAAACTCCACGTAAAATGGCTCTTTTCCAGTTTTATTTGATCGCACTCTGCATTACCGCAAGATTTCGAGGTCTTCAGCGACGATCATAAAATTATATAATTTTATATTTTTCTATTGACAAGAGTTTCTTTTTATGCAATAAGGGAAAAAAGCGACATCATGAAGGTTTTCTTTCTTGTCTGTCCAACCACGGAGGTATTGAGAGATGAATGTTGGCCAAAGGATGACCGATGCTATTGAAAAGGCTAACGTAAAAGTAGCTTCTGGTGTACCCGATAATTGGCTGGCACCCATTATTGAGTCTCTCACCGCTGCCAAGAGCCTCATTTACGCTCCTGCGGCACGGGAGGAAGATGCTTTGGGAATATGCCTCGGTGCCGCGCTTTCAGGGGTACGCGCAGTCTGTTTGATGCAGAACGCCGGCGCCCTGAATACCGGCGGGACTCTCGCCACTTTAGGGGTCTCCTATGGAGTACCGATCGTGTTAATTGTAGCTGACCGAGGGCATCTGGGAGACGTTACCATCGCACATTTCGAGAAGGCCCGAGCCTTCAGGCCCTTTCTGGACGCGTTGAGAATCCCCCATTACGAATTGACTCCGGATTTTGATGAACGGGATCAACTGAACCAGGCTTTTCAGATGGCCGAACTAGGGCAGAAACCTGTCGCCTTGCTGGTGACTCGGTCTGTATTAGGAGTGGGAAGATGATGATTGAGCGAGAACAAGCATTTAATGCACTGGCCGAACAAATCACTGATGAGTTAGTGGTCACCGGCATAGCTTCTCAAATGGCATCCTGGTATAAAGCCAAGCATCGCCCTGAAAACCTCTATCTCCGCGGCCCGATGGGTTTATCTCTTGCTGTGGGTCTGGGGGTCGCCCTGGCCCATCCTGAACGAAAGGTTGTCGTCATCGAAGGTGATGGGAGCGTTCTCATGGGATTGACCAGCCTGGTCGCTGTTGCCCACTGCCAGCCTAAGAACCTCATGATCGTCTGCATGGATAACGGCATTTACGAGGAGGGAGGGAAAGGGGCGACGGTCAACGCGGGTCGTACTGATTTTGTGAAAACGGTACAAGGCGTGGGCATTATGTTGGCTCGAACGGCAAGCGACCTCTCGGGGCTCCGAGAAGCGATTAAAGAATGTCTGACCAAAGCCGAGTGTTCTTTCCTGCATGTCCGAATCGGACCGCGGGTGGGGCCAATTCATCCTACTAAGCTCAGGTCCTTTGAGATGAAGTATCAATTCTTGAATGCACTTAAAGGAATTAACCAAAGTAAGTGAGACGGCTTCTCCATCGATTCTGGGATCTCACTCTGAGTTGAGGCCGTTACAAAGCCGACGAGAATCTGAGTGGTTAGAAAAGGAATGGAGGAGAATTTTTCACGGGAGCTTGGTAGGAGTCAAATTGCACTTTCCCTTGCCAGCCTCCAATCGTGAAAGGTCCCAGCTTTGATCAAGTATCGCAGTAACAAGACCGCAAGAAGTAATTCATCGCTTCCGTTGTATCTTCAAACACAGGATTGCCTTCGAGATGAGATTGCTTCAGGAAGACTCAAGGAAGGCGATCTGGTCCCTTCAGAGCAAGAGTTGGCAAGGAAATATGGAGTCAGCCAGGGGACCGTTCGTAAGGCCATTTTGAACCTGACTCAACAGGGCATCTTTTACCGTAAACAAGGCAAAGGAACGTTCGTTGTTTTCGAAAAGTCCAGCTCCGCCCGATACCGAAACTTTCGCTTTGTCGAGGATCTCAACTCAGAGTTGGTAAACGTCAATCTTGCCTTCTTGGATATCCGGGTGGTCCCGGCTTTCGAAGAGGTGGCCCGATACCTCCACCTCAGAAAGGGCACCCGGGTCATCTGCTTGGAGAGAATAGGCAAGGTGGCCAATCAGTTTCTACTGCACACGCTTTCGTATCTACCCAAAAACCTTTACAGGGGCTTGGAAAAATATACGGCCGAAGAATTTTTCAGAAACACCTTATGGAAGTTGCAGGAGATCTACTTCGGCACCCGAGTCGAAAAAAGAGAAGAATATATTTCCGCCGTTGCCGCAGACCCGGCGATCGCCAAAATGCTAGGAACGGAGCCTGGCAGTCCTATGCTACGTCTTGAAGTTAAACTCACTTCATTTAATGGGGACGTGGTTGAATATCGAGTCAGCCATTGCAGCTTAGGACCTCTCAAGTTCTATGTGGGCCATCAACGCTTTTGAGACGTTGCCACGGTTGAGGAAAAGGGGTTAGCCATTCTTTGGACCACAGGTTTGGGCCAAGCTAGACCTGCTTCGGGCTTGATCTCCGTGCGATCCCATTCTGGCCGAAAGGGGGTATTCTCAAAATTAAAGTGTTGAACATCCGAGAATTCCTCAGTGCGATCGTCCTGGGCATCATCGGAATAATCTTGTGCATCGGGGCTTACCATGTTGGCCTGGGTTCCCTTACGAATCCGGGAAATGGTTTCGTGCCCTTCCTCATAGGAGGGGCCTTGACTGTCTTGTGTCTTGTCTTTCTCATCCAGGGGGTTCAGGGGAGGGCTTCTTTAAAGGAACTGCCGCCTTTCTGGCCAGAGAAGAAAAGCAAGTTAAGGGTGGCGCATACGCTGGGTGCTATCCTGGTTTATACCCTCGTTTTTGAATGGATGGGATTCGCTGCTGCAACCTTTGGACTGTTTCTATTTCTCTTGAAAACCATTGATCCAGTGAAGTGGAGGAGTGCCTTCTTGTTGAGTTTTTTCGTGACCATCATTGGGTTCTTACTTTTCCAGGTTTTCTTGAAAGCACAGCTTCCCGAGGGTTGGGTTAGTTGGTGGAGGATCTCCCGATGGATCTTTTGACAAATGTTCTCCAGGGGTTTTCGGTAGCCCTCGATTCGACCAATCTTCTCTACTGCTTCTTAGGTGTTCTAGCCGGAACTTTGATAGGAGTTCTCCCCGGCCTCGGCCCATTGGCTGCAATTGCTTTCCTTCTTCCTATTACCTTTTATATCCCCGTCGTTCCTTCCTTGATCATGCTGGCAGGTATTTATTACGGAGCGATGTACGGAGGTTCGACCACCTCTATCCTGGTAAACATACCTGGGGAGGCGGCTTCTGTCGTCACCTGCTTAGATGGATATCAGATGGCTCTCCAAGGCAGAGCGGGACCCGCCTTGGGAATATCAGCTATCGGGTCTTTTGTCGCAGGAACTTTTGGGGTTGTTATTCTTATGCTATTGGCTCCCCCTCTGGCTCGGTTTGCCCTGAAATTCGGGCCTGCTGAATTCTCTTCACTTCTGGTATTGGCTTTAATCATAGTGGCGTATATCGGAAGCGGAGAACCGGTCAAAGCAATGATGATGGGGGCTTTAGGGTTAGCCCTTAGCATGATTGGCACGGATCAGATTTCGGGAAACCCCCGTTTTACTTTCGGCATTTGGGAGTTAGTGGATGGCGTAGGGGTGGTCCCGGTTGCTATTGGTGTTTTTGGGATATCGGAGGTTTTTCTTAATGTTGAAGTCATCCAACAAAGACAATTGATCAAGACAACCTTTAAGGGCGTCTTTCCTTCTATCCAAGATTACAGGGATTCAGCCCTTCCCATCCTCCGTGGATCCCTACTGGGATTCTTTGTGGGAATTCTCCCTGGAGGAAGCCATATCATCTCATCGTTCCTTTCTTACGGTGTGGAGAAAAAAGTATCCAAACACCCGGAGAAGTTTGGACACGGCGCGATTGAAGGTGTTGCAGGGCCTGAATCCGCCAACAATGCGGCCACCTCGGCTGCCTTCGTTCCCCTCCTGAGTCTGGGTGTCCCCAATAACGCCGTGATGGCCCTCATGCTGGGGGCGATCATTATCCATGGAGTCGTTCCGGGCCCAAGATTGATCAGCGATCAACCCCAGCTTTTTTGGGGGGTCATTGGCAGCATGTATGTAGGCAATGCCATGTTGTTAGCCTTGAACCTTCCTTTGGTGGGTCTATGGGTTCAGGTACTTCGGGTTCCCTATCGCATCCTCTTGCCAATGATTCTCATCTTTTGTCTCGTAGGTGTCTATAGCATCAATGCCAGCCTTTTTGAAATGCTGTTAGTCATTATCTTCGGGCTATTCGGTTATATTATGAGAAAGCTCAATTACGAAATGGCTCCGTTGATTATGAGCGTGATTATTGGTCCCATGCTTGAAACCGCTTTCCGGCAATCCCTGCTCTTGTCAAGGGGTAGTTTTTCGATCTTTATCACTCGGCCAATATCAGCCTTTTTTCTCGTTATATCAGTCGTGCTCCTTGCTCAAACTGCGGTTTCTTTCGTCGTAAAGAGGATCGCTATTACCAAAAGACAGAAATGAAAGAGGAAAGAAGGGGGGGATGATAGAGCCAGAAGCACATTTTGGTGAACACAGAAAGGCATATTATTCTTGAAGGAAAGGGGGATTTTATGACATTCAAGACTAAAACCATATGTTTCATTATTTTGATCGTAGGGATTACCCTGTGTGGAGGGATACGTCTTACTTTGGCCACCCCAGACTATCCAGAAAAACCCGTGAATGCGATTATTGGTTATGCTGCGGGAGGGGCACCTGACCTTTTCTTTCGGCCTTTGGCAGATCTAGCTCAGAAACACCTCGGGGTACCTGTCGTTATACTGAACAAGCCGGGAGGTGGAGGAATTTCAGCAACCCAGGAGGTGGCAAAGGCAAAGCCGGACGGTTATACGATTTTGATGAATTTTGGAGGTGGGGAGCATTTACTCTATCCTCATCTGGAGAAGGTCCCTTTCGATACTTTAAAGGATTTTGAACCAGTGATCATGTTAAGTTATTATCCTTCAGGTCTATTTGTTAGAGAAGATTCACCCTGGAAAACTCTTGAGGAATTCACTGACTATGCAAAGAAAAATCCGGGGGCCGTGAGATATAGCCATCCTGGGACCGCCAGCATGGTCCATCTTACTGCTGTCGCTTTTGAGAAGATGGCCGGCATCAGTCTCCAGGGGATTCCTACAGGTGGGGGAAGCCCAGCCATGAATATGCTTCTGGGAAGGCATGTCGAGGCTGCCCAGCTTGGGGTTCCAGTCGCCTGGCCACAGGTACAAGGAGGACAGGTTCGATGCCTTGCGTACTCTCTCCCCAAAAGGAGCGAAATATACTCTGGTGCACCGACCTATGCTGAGAAAGGGTATGATATCAGATTTGCAGTAAACCAGGGGATTGCTGCCCCCCAGGGAACTCCAAAGGAGGTCATCAAAAAACTTCATGACGCTTTTACACTTGCATATAAAGACAAAGGTTTTCAGGGCACTCTGGTAAAGATGGGATTCTCTCCAAATTACTTGAACACAGAAGAATCGACAAAGTACATCAAGGAGATGTATCAATACTATGGAGATATCACCAAGAAATTAGGGATAACTATTAAGCAGTAAGCTTCCGAGAAATACACCGCAGAAGACTTCCTGACAAACACGCTATGGAAACTGTAGGAGGTTTACTTCTGCATAAGGGTCAAAAAAAGAGGAATTTATTTCAGCAGTGTCAGCAGATGAAGCAATGAGCCGTATGCTGGGGGTGGAACCCGAAAGCCCTCTCCTGCGCATTGGAATGAAGCTGAGATCCTTCAGTGGAGAGATCGTCGAGTATCGGATAAGCCATTGCGTTTTGGGTTATTTCCGATTTTACGTTAGCCATTAGACAATCCAAGGTTCAGGCGTGAAGTCCGTTTTATGCTCCGGTGGATTTCGCCACTAGCGGATAACCCTCCGAAGCCTTGGCGCGGGAGGGTATTTTCATGGAGGTGCCACGGGATTTGCCCGTGGGGCTCCATGTTACAGTTCAACAGTGAATGTCTGGGGTCGCGTTTCCATGATCATCGCGATACGAGACGGAATCCTTCGGACGGTTCTTCGTCAGAATGAGGTTGCAGATTAGGAGTTCGAAATGTCTAGCGAACCAATTTATGGATATGCGGGTAATCTTCTCAGGATCGATCTCAGCCACGAGCGGTTTGAAAAGATCCCCCTTTCCCCCGATTTTGCAGAAAAATTCGTCGGTGGATCGGGCATTGGAGCGAAGCTTCTCTACGACGAGGTTTCACCAAAGGTCCGTTGGTCCGATCCGGAAAATAGTGTGGTTATTTGCTCCGGTCCATTGGGAGGATCGAGCGTATCCGGATCAGGCACATTTTCGGCTGTATCAAAAGGGCCAATGACAGAGCACGCAGGGACGAGCCAGGCGAATGGATTTTTTGGCGCCTACCTCAAGTTAGCGGGGTTCGACGGCATCCTCATCCAAGGAAAGGCGAGAAGGCCACGCTACCTCGTCATTCACGACGGAAAGGTGGAATTTGTCGATGCGAGCCACCTTTCCGGTCTGGATACCTTAGAGACGGAAGACAGGATACGGACGGAAGGAAATTACGGGAGAAGAGCGAGCATTTTTTGTATAGGACCTGCGGCTGAAAATGGGGTTCGTTTCGCAATTTTGTGTGGAGATGAGGGACACGTCGCTTCCAAGAATGGGATGGGGGCTGTATTTGCATCCAAGAATCTGAAGGCCCTCGTCGCCGTTCGAGGTTCGCATCCAGTTCCATTTTACAAAGAGGCGCTCTTGAAAGATTTGGCAGAACAGCTCTTGGAGAAAGCCATAAATTACAAAGGGGGAGTGATCCATCACTGGGGGACGGCGGGAGTTTTAAGCAATCTGTATGTTGCCGGGCAGCTTCCTGTGAAAAATTACACGACCAACGTCTTTCCCGCCCATGAGAAGCTAAATGGTCAGGCCATAAGGAAGACGATGCATCTGAGGCCTAAGCCCTGCTGGCGTTGTGGGATTAGGCATATGCATTTTGTGAAAGTTTTAGAGGGTCCTTATGCAGGATATGAAGGAGAGGAACCGGAATATGAGTGCGTCGCAGCCTTTGGCCCCCTGATTGGACAGGAGGACGTCGGGGCCATCGTCATGCTTTCAAATTTGGTCGATCGCCTTGGGATGGACGTGAATGAGACAGGGTGGGCTGTGGCCTGGGTTATGGAGTGTTACGAGCGCAAGATATTCACAAAAAAAGATACGGATGGCCTCGAGATGAATTGGGGGAATGTGGAAGAAGCGAAGAGGCTCATTCAGAAAATTGCTCGACGGGAAGGAATGGGTGAACTTCTTGGAGATGGGGTCATGAGGGCAGCCGAAAGGATAGGAGGCGAGGCTCGTGACTGTGCTGTCTATACCCAAAGAGGGGCGACCCCGAGGGGACACGATCATCGCGCTCGCTGGTCGGAGATGATGGATACTTGCCTTTCCACCACGGGCTCCCTTGAAGCGACCTCCGGAGGAGGGCCTCGCCCTGAAATATTTGGGTTTAACCCCGTTCAGGATCCTTTTGATCCAAAAGAGGCCGTCGATTCCAATGTATTAGTTAATGGGTATAGGATCTTTGAGGAGTCCCTTGGAATTTGCTATTTCAACACGGTCGACCCGATGCTCACGATCGATTGCGTAAATGCGGCTACAGGTTGGGCGCTCGATTTGCGGGCGGCTATCAATACAGGCCTCAGAACGATCCATCGATTGAGAATGTTCAACATGAGGGAAAATCAAGATATCCGTCGGGAGTCTCCTTCGAAACGATATGGCTCAGCTCCGCTGGACGGCCCCTGTGCTGGGAAGGATGTTTCACCTTATTGGGAAGAAATGCGGCAGAGATATTACAGAGGAATGGGATGGGATGACCAAACGGGCTGGCCCCTCCCAGAAACCTTGCGAAAGTTCCAGCTTGAGGAACTCATTTCGGATTTACCTCAAGAGGTTCGATGAAGGATAAAGAGGAAGAAGTCGAATTCGATTTGGTTCTTTACGGGTGGACCGGAGAATTATCCCCTGACGATCACCGTGGAGGAAAGTACAGGGTCGTTGCCCCGAAGGATAGTCTCCTGTGGAATTTCCTGGCGGATTGGGTTCGGAAGAGGCCAGAGATAGAAGATCATTTTTTTGACCCGGACAGAGAGGATTTTTGGAGCGATGTGTTTGTGACTCTAAACGGACGATACTTAAGCCGTAATGAGAACCCAAGAGTTAGCCAAGGCGACTCCGTCGCCCTGATTCGAGTTGCTGAGGGAGGATAGCTTATCCCCGTAAGATAAGACTTATCGTTGCCTTCTGAGAGATGTGCCCGAATCAGGATCTTAGGAGAGGTTCTGAGGTGATGAATTTGTGAGAATGAAAGAAATCGATCGGACCGAAGTCCGATAATGGACCTGCAGTAAGGAGAAGTCAGTATGAGGAAGATGGTCAGAGTGAATATGGGCAATGTCGTCTGGGAAATGGCCGACGTGCCAAAAGAATATGAAAGGCTCGGTGGAAGAGGACTGACCAGTACATTTGTCGCAAGAGAAGTTAATCCCCTTTGTCATCCGCTGGGAGCGAATAACAAACTCGTGATTGCTCCGGGGATCCTAACCGGAACAACAGCGCCGTGCACAGTAAGGATCTCTGTGGGAGCTAAAAGCCCTCTTACTGGTGGGATCAAGGAATCAAATTGCAGTGGGATAGCCGGACAAAAATTGGCTCGGCTGGGTTTGGCGGCAGTGGTTCTCGAGGGGAAACCAAAGACCGAGAACCTTCATGTCATTCATATCAGCAAGGAGGGAGTGACGATCCACTGCATGGATGAACTGAAGGGCAAGGGCAACTATGAGGTAGCGGCAGCCCTCAAAAAGAAATATGGGAATCATGTTGGCGTCGTCTCTATTGGTCCGGCGGGGGAGATGCTGATGTCCGCCGCCACGATAGCCATGACAGACCAAGATGGCCTCCCTGTCCGCCAAGCGGCCCGAGGAGGTATGGGCGCCGTCATGGGCTCCAAGGGCGTAAAGGCGATTGTCATAGACGACACAGGAGCACCCAGAACGGTTTCCGCGGCCAGTGGAGAAGCCTTTAAGAAGACGGTCAAAGGTTTCGCCACAGCGATCGCTCAGAGGCCGAGGGTTAAGGAGGGTCTCGCGAAATACGGTACCGCGCGCCTCATCGCCTTTGCAAATGAGGTCAATGCTCTTCCAACACGCAATTTTTCCAGTGGACAGTTTGAGGGAGTGGGTCGTATCAGCGGTGAGGCCTTGGCTGATATTATTGATGCCAGGGGAGGAAAGCGGGGTCACGCCTGCTATCCTGGCTGCGTTGTTCGTTGTTCCAATGTATATATGGACAAGGAGGGGAAATATCTCACTGCAGCGCTTGAGTACGAAACCATTGGGATGTTAGGATCGAACTGCGGCATAGATGATCTCGACATCATTGCCACTCTTGATCATCTTTGCGATGACTATGGACTTGATACGATTGAGTTGGGAGGTTCAATCGGCGTGGCCATGGAAGCCGGTGTCCTGTCTTTTAGCGATGGGTCTCGGGCAATTGAGCTTCTCCATGAGATTGGAAAGGGCACTCCCTTGGGCCGGATTCTGGGAAATGGAGTCGCAATAACAGGAAAGGTTTTTGGTGTCACCCGAGTGCCAGCCATTAAGCGACAGGGAATGCCAGCCTGGGATCCTAGGACAGCGATGGCAACCGGCCTAACCGTCATGACCTCCCCGCAGGGTGCTGACCACACCGCGGGCCGAGTGCCAGGCATTCGGGAGTTTGATTTTTTCAAACCGGGTACTACCGCACCTTTGTCCTTAGGCATGCAGTTAAGGGTTTGTGTCATGGACACGGTTGGGTTATGCATGTTTGCCGACGGGACACCTGAAAGTACTGAGTGGTTAGTGAAGCTCCTTTCGGCCTTTTACAACCAAGAGGTGAGCTCCGATGATTTAGTTGAATTGGGTAAAAGAATATTTGAAACGGAGCGGAACTTCAACTTGGCTGCCGGAATATCAAGGGTTGAGGATCGGTTGCCCGAATTCATGACAATGGAACCTCTGCCTCCAACCAAATCGCTCTTCACAGTGACCCAAGATGAGATAGACGAAACTTTCAGCTCACTAAAATACCAGAAAATTAAATTGTCCGAAACAGAAGGAGAGCATTTAATTTAGCATTGGCGGATCGGAGGTATCTTTTGAGATATTGACACCAACAAGGTGAAAGATTTTTTCAGAAAAGTTTCTCAAGATAAGAGATATCGTTTTAGAGTTATACAGACATCGAGGCCTGGATGGGAGCCTGATCCATAGGATTGACAAGGATGAAGGTAGGAGGCTTTGTTTTCCCCTGTTTTTTTGTGAACCAAAGTCTTCGATTAGGTGAATACGAACCTTGAGAATTTGCGTAAAACTGTTTGGTCATTTCCGTGATTATCTTCCTAGTGGCAGCGAAGGTCCTTTATTTTGGATTGAGCTAGAAGAGAGGTCCAGAGTCTCGGACCTGTTAACTCATTTGGGAATACCGGAAAAACAGCCTAAGGCTATTATCTGTAATCATCGCACAGGCAAAGAAGGCCAATTATTAAATGACGGTGATGTGGTTGCGATCTTTTCCCCGGTCTCGGGCGGATGAAGAAAGGCCGATCACAAAATGAAGTCGGCTTAGTTTTAACAGCAGTTTCTTTCGTTTTAAAGCGGATCAGTATTTCCAAAGGTTAGAAATGAAGGGGTAAGAAAGGAGGGATGATCGAATCAGAGACACATTTTTGTAAACTCGGGAAGGCACATTATCCGAGAAGGAAAGGAGGATTTTATGGCATTCAAGACTAAAACCATATGTTTCATTATTTTGATCGTAGGGATTACCCTGTGTGGAGGGATACGTTTTACTTTGGCCACCCCAGACTATCCAGAAAAACCCGTGAATGCGATTATTCCCTTTGCCGCAGGAGGGGCACCTGACCTACTCTTCAGACCTCTCTCAGAAGTGGCTCAAAAACACCTCGGGGTACCCATCGTTATCCTGAACAAACCAGCCGGAGGTGGCATAGCAGGAACCCAGGAGGTGGCACGGGCGAAGCCTGACGGTTACACGATTCTAATGAATTTTGGGGGAGGGGAACATCTGGTGTCTCCCTATCTTGAGAAAGTTCCTTTCGATACGCTGAAGGATTTTGAGGCAGTGGTCATGATCAGTTATTACCCCTCGGGGCTGTTCGTTAAAGCCGATTCGCCCTGGAAGACCCTTGAGGAATTCACTGAATATGCAAAGAAGAATCCCGGCACGATAAGATACAGCCACCCTGGGACAGCCACCATGAACCATCTTAATGCCTTGGCTTACGAAAAGATGGCAGGCGTAAGCATCAACGGCATTCCCACAGGGGGGGGAGGTCCAGCCCTTAACATGCTTTTGGGAGGGCATGTAGAAGCCGCCCAGATTGGTGTTCCAGTTGCCTGGCCTCAAGTACAAGGAGGTCAGATTCGATGTCTGGCTTACTCTCTCCCCAAAAGGAGTGAGATATACCCTGGTGCACCGACCTATGTTGAGAAAGGGTACGATCTACGGTTTGCAATCAATCAAGGCATTGCCGCCCCCAAGGGAACTCCCAAGGAGATCATCAAGAAGCTTCATGATGCATTCGCTGCGGCCTTTAAGGATAAAGATTTCCAGGAAGTCCTGGTAAAGGTGAGATTTGCTCCAAATTACATGAACTCGGAGGAGACAGCGAAATACATTAAAGAGATGTATCAATATTACGGAGAAATCATCAAGAAGTTGGGAGTGACCCTTAAGCAATAGAAGAGGTTGGCACCCATGGGCTTAAGCCCATGGGTATCCATGAATCACGATGGCCAACGACACGGATCCGGTTCCGAGTCGAGATGGGCTACAGGTTGTTTACCGATTCCTTGGCCTCTGTGCGTCTTTGCGACCTTTGAATTCATTTAATAAAAATCCGCCCAGGCAAAAGTCATAAGCCGGCGGTATTTGGGAGAGATTTAAACATAGGTCAGGCCAAACCGCAGCTAACGTATTAAATGTTTTTATGAGACGGCACGCTAGTTGCTTTTTTGAAAGCTTAGAGTTGAAGCATTCAAAGGTTATTTATTCTGGCCACAGTCAATGCGACATTCGGGCGGGTAGAGGGCAGCGGATCGAGTCATACCAGGCTACGTGCTTGTAAATGACCAGGAATACACAGGAGGAGGAGATGAGCGAACAACTGAGGGCAGGCCCTGAACTGGACCAGTTGATTCATACGAAAATCAAGGGGGCGAAAGGCACCCCGCCGTCGTACTCAACGGATATTGCCGAAGCATGGGAGCTGTGGAAAGGGAAAGGAGATAATCATGAAAAAATCGGAATCTTTTCGGTTATTCCATTGCATGCAATGTTTGGATATGTTTATTCAGGAGTTATTAAGGAGTCCATAATTGAGTAGACATATTACTCAGAAAATCTCCCC
>Ga0315274_10004378_pt1 | contig 20759 bp, 21 predicted proteins | sample YL17G02_20_MG_FD_203700 | JGI IMG/M metagenome (GOLD analysis project Ga0315274, IMG submission 203700) | Sediment microbial communities from Yellowstone Lake, YNP, Wyoming, USA - YL17G02_20 | ecosystem: Environmental > Aquatic > Freshwater > Lake > Sediment | place: USA: Wyoming | collected...
TCCTTGGAGTTCAAGCTTCAGCTTGTCGGCGCCCGGCTGCCGGCGGCGGAAACCCAAGCTGAAGCTTGAGCTCCAACAAGGGTTCATGCGAAGGAAACCAGCGGTCGTGCGTTAAGCCATGCGGCGATTCTCCCAACGCAGTCATCTGGTGACGTTGAGCGAGATCAACATCACCCCGCTGCTCGACCTCGCGTTCGTGCTGTTGATCATCTTCGTGATCACCACGCCGCTGCTGGAGCAGGGACTGGAGCTTAACCTGCCGGCCGGTGGCGGGGCGGACCGACCGATCGACCGGAACGATATCCGCACGGTGGACGTGAGGGCCGATGGGGCCTACGCGCTGGCGGGGCGGCGCATGACGCTGGCCGCGATCGAGAACGAACTGATCCGGACCTTTCGGACGAATCCGAAGATGGTGGTGTGGATCCGGGCCGACAAGGCCACGGCCTGGGAGAAGGTGCATGTCGTGATGGATATGTTGAGCAACCGCGGCATCACGCGGTATAATTTCCGGTCGGAACCTGTCCGAGCACGATGAATCGGGTGCAGAAGAAATGTCTGTTCGCGTCGGTGGCCCTGCACGGGCTGCTGGCCGGAATCATCGTCGTCGGCCCCGCCTTCCTGCCGCGCAAGCCGCAACCGCCGAACCTGCCGATCCTCACTGTTATTCCGAACAAGCTCATTGACGAAGCGTTCTACGGTGGTGGCAATCCGAACGGGCGGCTGCCTTCGGTTCAACCACCGGTGCAACAGCCCACGCCACCCGCGCCTGAACCGGCACCGGCCCAACCGACGCCCGCGCCGCAGCCCGAGCCGGAGCCGCCGTCGCCGAAAGCCGAGACTCCGCGGAAGAAAGAACCGGCACCGGTAGCCGAGGAGGTGAAGCCCACGGTCAAGGAGCCCGGAGACAAGCCCGTCCCGTCCAAGAGCGGCATCAAAGTCAACACGGACGTGGTTCGTCGCAAATCGGACGAAGGCAAGTCCGGCGCGAAGGCCCCGGTGCGCGCCGGATCGCAAACCCAGGGTCGTGCGGAGGCCAGAGCGGCGAGTCAGGCCGCCGCGCGTCTGCAGTCGGGGGTCAGCAGTGCGGTGAACCGGCTCTCCTCGAACCTTTCCTCGGGCACCAGCATCGAACCGTTTGGCCCCGGTGGCGGTGGCGAGGCGTACGCCAACTGGTTCCAGGCCGTGCAGAGTCTTTACGACGATGCCTGGCGCAACCCGACAGTTGGCACGGATGAACTGCCCACGGTTCGGGTCCGGGTGAAGGTGGCGCGCGACGGCACCGTGCTCGCGGACGACATTGTGACGCGCAGCGGCATCCGGGCGCTTGACCGATCGGTGGAGGGAGCTTTGGATCGGGTGCGCGCCCAAGGCTTGCCGGCGTTGCCCGACGGCGCCAAAGAGAGCGAGCGCACCTTTTACATCAACTTCATAAGCCCGAAACCTAGCCTCGGATGAATCCCACGTTGTTCCGCCCTCTCGTCGTTGTTACTCTTCTGGCCTCCCTGTTCGTCGCGTCGTTGCGGGCGGCGGAGCCGGAAATCGATGTTGTGCACCCCCAACAGGGCGTGCGGCTGGTGCCGATCGCCCTCGAGGGTTTCACCGGAGAAGTCCGGAGCACGCTGAAGTTCGACCTCGAAATCCAGGGTTTCGAAATTGTGCCATCGGACAAGGCGCAGTACCTGGTCAGCGGCAGCTACGGCTCGAGCCTGATCGGTTACCTGCAAGACCGCATCAGCAAGGTCTGGCTGCTGTCCAAGGAATACACCGGTGCCTCGGCCCGCCTCCAGGCGCACACCTTCGCCGATGAGATCGTGGAAAAGTTGATCCCCGGCCAGGCCGGCGTGGCGCGCACCCAGATCGCGTTTAAAGCGGCCACGCCGAGCCACAACAGCGAAATCTACCTCGCGGACTACGACGGCTACAACGCCCAGGCGGTCACGCGCGACAACACGATCTCGCGCGATCCGGCGTGGCTCCCCGGTTGCCGCGTCCTTTACTACACATCCTACATGTCGGGCAATCCGTTCATTTACTCGCACGAGCTTCAGACCCGCATGCGCAAGGTCGTGGCCGGCTTCAGCGGCTTGAACACCGGCGCCGCGCTCTCGCCGGACGGCCGGCGCGTGGCCATGATCCTCAGCAAAGCCGGCAGCCCGGACCTGTACGTGGCCGACGCCGACGGTGGCAACCTCAAACGGCTCACCACCACGAAGGAGGATGAGTCGTCGCCGTGCTGGTCGCCCGACGGCCAGACGATCTGTTTCGTGTCGCGGATGCGGGGCGTGGCGGAGCTCTACCGCATCCCGGCGGCGGGCGGGTCGATGGAGATGGTCCGCACCGGCATCCCGGGCAACCTGACCGAGCCGGACTGGTCGCCGGATGGCAAGACGATCGTGTTCACCGCACAGACCGGCGGGTTCGTGCTGGGCACCGTGCCGGCCGGGGGCGGTGCCGGAACGATCCTGCTCAAGCCGGGTTCCGGCGAGGCGATCCGCGGCGAAGACCCCTTCTGGGCTCCCAACTCGCGCACCGTGATCTTCACGCGGCGTGTGGGCGACCGGCGCGTCCTCTCTTTGCTTGACGTGATCAGCAAACAGGTCAAGGATGTCGGGCAAATTTCGGGAAGCTGTTCACAGCCCGCGTGGGCAAGGTAAGAGATTTTCTTCGGAAAGATTTTGCGATGAAACACTCACTCGTTCTCACACTGTTGGTCGTCAGTGCGGTCCTGTTCGTCGGTGCAGTGGGCTGCCAGCCCAGGGTCAAGAACCCCACGCCGATTCCCGGCGCCAAGGTTGGCGTCAAGCCCGAGGGAGGGCCAGAAGGGCCCGGCCAGGCGCCGATTGTGCGGGAGGGTTCGGGTGTTACCGGCCAACCGGTGGTGCAGCCGACGACGGCTCCCCCTCCTTCCGATGGCAACATCGCCTTGCCTACGGATCCCGACACCGGCATGAAGCGCGACGAGGTGTTCTTCAAAGCCAACACCGTGTATTTCGACTTCGATCGCTCGACCATCAAGTCAAGTGAGCGCGCGAAGATCGAGGCGGTCGCTAATCACCTCAAGTCCCAGCCGACGTACAAGGTGAAAGTGGAAGGCCATTGCGACGAGCGCGGGACGGAGGGCTACAACCTCTCCTTGGGTGAGCGGCGCGCCCTGGCGGTCCGGACCTATCTGGTGAATCTCGGCATCTCGGCCGACCGCGTCTATACCATCAGCTTCGGCGAAGCCCGCCCGGCGGTGGACGGCCACACGGAAGCGGCCTGGTCCAAGAACCGGCGCGGCGAGTTCATCCGGCTGCTGCCATAGTAGATGGCGGTGCCTTCCCTGGTTGGCGGAGCGGGGGGATTTGCCCCTTTACTAATCCTCCGCAGGGACGTAGCTTGCCCACTGGTTAGACTTATTCATTATGAACACCGTGATGTTGGCCATGCTGAACATGTGGGAGATCGTGGGGATTATTCTCGTGGTGGTCCTGCTGTTCGGCGCCAAGAAATTGCCGGAACTGGCGCGCGGCCTGGGCCAGGGGATCAAGGAATTCAAGAAGTCCGCCAAGGAGGATTCTGCTCCACCCGTGCCGCCCGCACCGCCCAAGGCCTGAGCCGACTTCCTCTGACTGCCTATGAGCCCGCTGCTGCTGGGAATGCTCAACACGCCGGAGATCATTCTGATCTTGGTGCTGGCCCTGGTGCTGTTTGGCGCGAAGAAGCTGCCTGAACTGGCCCGCGGCCTCGGCCATGGCATCAAGGAATTCAAGAAGGCGACGCGCGACGTGCAGGATGAATTGAACACCGCGATGAACGCCGAACCGCCCATCACCCCGTCCCAGTCGTCGCCGCCGGTTCCGATCCCGCCCGCGGCGGAACCTGCGCCTCCGCCCGCTACCGATGATTCGTTGGCGCAGACGGGGCCGCAGGCGGAGACCGTGCCGCCGTCTGAGCCGCCCAAGGCCTAGCGTGGCCCGGTTGCTACCCAGTCATGGCCACTGAGCCGGAGGATGTGCGCCCCGAGGCGGAGGAGGAGGAGGAAGGCGGTCCCGTCAAGACGTTCCTCGAGCACCTCGAAGACCTCCGGTGGGTGTTGATCAAGGCTGGGGCATCCCTCCTGGTCGGCATGGTGGCGTGTCTGGCGGCGGCGCCTCAGATCGTCGACTTCCTCACTTGGCCCTTGTACGCGGCCGTCGGCAACCAGATCAAGCTGGACTTCCTCAATCCGATCGGCGGGTTCGTGGTCTCGATGAAGATCGCCCTCTACGGCGGGATCACACTGGCCTTGCCGGCCATCCTGTATTTCATCGCGGCCTATGTGATGCCCGCCCTCAAGCGCAACGAGAAGACGTTCTTCCTCCGAGCCTTCATTATCGGCGGCGGCTTGTTCCTGCTCGGCGGGATGACCTGCTATTTCTGGGTGCTGCGGATGACGTTGAAAGCGACCGTGCAATACAACGCCTGGCTGCGCCTGCCAGCGAGCATCTGGCGCGCCGAGGACTATTTCCAGTTCGTCACCATGTTCATGCTGGGAATGGGGCTGAGCTTCGAGCTGCCCATCCTGATCCTGTCCCTCGTGAAGATCGGTGTGGTGCAGCATTCCTGGCTGACGAAAGGACGGCCGTACTTCTATCTGGCCGTGTTCGCGGTCGTCTCCTTCATCACGCCCGACTTCGTGAGCACCTTCTTCATCATGATTCCACTCGTGATCCTGATGGAGATCTGCATCGTGATCTCGTGGATCTGGGAGCGCCAGAAACGCGCTGCCGAAGCGCGCCTGGCCGCCCAGAGCTCGAAACAAGCGGGGTAGCGGTCATCCGTTCCGGCAGCACCCAAGTCCGCCCAACCGCACGCCGGACGCGATGGCGAGAGAGAACCCGCCGCAACCCGGCCAAGCGGCAGCTTCAGTGTCCCGTCGGCGCAGCCTGCGGCCGACCGGTTCCCTGGCGAAGGACCTGGTAAGCATCCACCGCCAACGGGCCGAACACTTCCGCCTTTCCGTCCGGCCAAAACACGGTGATCCGCTGCGCCTGTGTTGCTGGTCCCAGCCCGCACTGGACGCGAGGGTCGTTGCTGGATGCGTAGCTTTCGTGCGGTGCCACCGCCCTCCACCAGACGCGTTCTCCCGCTTCGATCCGCGCCTCCGCACCCACGGCGTCCAGCCCTTCTCGATTCAGCAGGCGGAACCCGATCCAATGCCCTTTCTTCTTCGCCACGTTCTTGAGGAGATGAAGTGGACGATCGCGATTGAAGACGACGACATCGATGTCGCCGTCGTTGTCTAGATCGCCGAACGCGGCGCCGCGGCCCGCCGCCAGCAGCGGCCGGGCGGTACCGGCGTTGGGAACTTCCGCGAACGCGCCGCCACCTGCGCCCCGGAACAGCGTGTCCGGCTCGGCGTAGAGGTCGCTTGGATCGAGATCGGTCACGCCTCGCTTGACGCGGCCGTTGGACACGTAGAGGTCGAGCTCGCCGTCGTGATCGAAGTCGAAGAAGCCGACGCCGAAACTCGTGAACGGCCAACTGGTGATGCCGGGTCCGCCGGGCTGGACGAAATCCACGAAGTAGCCGTTGGTGTTCATGAACAGGCGGTTGGCCTCGCCCACGAGATGCGTGACGAACAGGTCGCGCCAGCCGTCCTGGTTCAGGTCGGCGGTGGTCACGCCCATGCCGGCCTCGGACATGCCGAGCGCGTTCACCGCGCAACCGCGGATCATCGCTTCATCCACGAACCGGCCGCCGCCCTGGTTGATCCAAAGCTGGTTCGGCGAGGCGTCGTTGGCGATGAAGATGTCCACCTTCCCGTCGCGGTTGAAATCCACACACACCACGCCCAGGCCGTGGCCGTAAGCCTTGTCCAGGCCGGCCGCGAGCGTGACATTCTCGAACGTCCCATCGCCGCGGTTGTGGAACAGCGTGTCCATGGCCGGCGCCTTGTAGCTCAGCGGGGAACAATAATCCGGCAGGCCGCCACGTGAGAAGCAATCGGTCTCGACCTCTAGTGACCAGCGAAGGTAGTTGGCGACGACGAGGTCCAGCCAGCCGTCGCCGTCGTAGTCGAAGAACGCGCTGCTGACACCCCAGGTCGTCGCGGCCACGCCTGCAGACTGCGTGACGTCGGTGAAGGTCCCGTCTCCATTGTTCCGGTAGAGCAGGTTGGCCCCGACGTGAGTGATGAAGAGGTCCACGTCGCCGTCGTTATCGTAGTCGGCGCAGGCGCAGCCCATGCCGAACCGGCCGGTGCCCGCCACGCCGGCCTGCTCCGTGACGTCCGCGAACTTCCAGTCACCGAGATTGCGAAAGAGCTTGTGGGTCGGGCGTTGGGTGACCTCCGGATGCAGCGAGCCCGCCTGCACGCAAAAGAGATCGAGCAGGCCATCGCCGTCGTAGTCGAGCAACCCACCACCGCCGCCTTTGATTTCGGGCATCAGATAGCGTCCGGAGTGACCGGTCTGATAAGTAAACCGCACACCCGCCGAGGTGGCGACTTCTTCGAACCAGGGTTCAGTGAGGGCCTGGGGAGGCGGTGGAGCTGTCGCGGAAGAGCTGGTTGGCGAAGGAGACTGCGAGCAACCGGCCAGCAGCAGCCCGATCAGCCAGCCCGCAGCGAGTCCAACCTCGGCTCCCTTCATGAGTCCCCCGTCCCTCTGAGGGATACCACTTCGCATGAAAACGGCTTTCCCAGGTAGGGCGGATCTGTCCTCAGTCCGCCGCCTTGGATGAGGGGATTGCCCGACGGCGCGGTGGGGACACACGCGCCCTACCCATTTTCGGGGTAACCGATCCCGCCCGGAGGGGGCAAGGGCCACCGGGAGAAAGCGGCGCTGAAGACGCGCGCACTCCAAACGCTGGCGCGCCCTCGGAGCACTCGCGGCATCGCGAAGCGTCTGGAGTCGGTCCGATTCATCGGTGCTCCCAGGCCCATGTTCCCCATGCACATCCAGCCTCCGGAGGTCCGGGCTTTCCACGAATCGTACCGCGGCCGGTCCGTTCGCGCCCGGTTCATGGTCCCAGTTTCTGGTTCTCAGGAATCCCCTTGTCGCCATGAAGAGTCGCCGCCGCCGTCCTCCCGCGGTCGGGACGTGCAATTGGGCTGGGATTACCCCAGAGGTTGTGTCGTAGGGATGCATCGGCTCAAGGAGTCTGCGCCGGCGCGCGCAGGGCGCTCTCCAGCATGGGGAGGGTGGAGTTCGCGGGATCGAGCTTGCGAATCCGTTCGATGGCCGACCGGGCTTGGTTGGTGCGTGCGCCCTCCGTGTGGAGCTTGGCCAGGCGGACCTGAGCCGACACGAGGGCCGGCTCGAGCTGCGCTGCGGTTTCATAGCAGCGCAGGGCCTCGTCCGGGTGGTTGAGATTTCGCAGCCAGACGTCACCCATCTCCAACCGCAGGGTGCCATTCTTGGGATCACACCGGGCGGCGGCCTCCATGTCCGCGAGCGCCTCGCGATCCTTCTCGAGGCCGAGCAGCGCATTGGCCTTGGCCAGGTGAGCTGGGGCGGTGTCCGGGGCCAGCGCGATGGCTTGGTCCGCCCAGTTCAACGCCTCGTCGTCCTGCCCGCGCGCGTGACTGCTCGCGGAAAGGGCGATGAGGGCGGGAACACTCCGAGGATCGACGTCCAGAACCTGCCGCAGCAGCGGGGCCGCCTTCTCCGGGAGGCCGGCGGCCGTGAACGTGTTCGCGAGACTGATCTTCAGACTCAAGTTGGTGGACTGGAAGCTCAACGCCGTTTCGAGGAGGCGAACCGCCGCGGGCGCCCGCCCTTCTTGCAGGAGCTGACCGGCGATCTCCATTTGGTCGGGGAGGAGTTTCATGTGGACCGGGGCGGTTTCGCTCCAGGGATCGGGCATGGGATAGTGCCGCGCGTCCAGGCCGAGACTGAGGTGGAGTTGAGCGTCATCAAGCCGTCCCAGGTTGCGGTAGGCTTGGCCGAGCAGGTAATGGGCATTTCGGGCAGCCGGGTCGAGTTGCACCGCGCGTTCGAGATGACGGGCGGCCGCTGCCGGATCGCCTCGGCGGAGGAAGACTTCGCCCAAACCGGCATCTCCGCGCCACTCCCGGGGCGCCAGTTGGGTGAGGCGCTCAAACGCCTGCTGTGCCTCGTCCGTCCTGCCGGCACGCAACGTGGACTCGCCGAGGCGATAGAAGCCCTGGGGAGAACCGGGGAACTGCGCGGTCAGGCGCCGAAAGAGTTCCAGCGCCTGGTCCGGTTCACCCAGTTCCTGCGTGCAGACTGCCACGTAGAGGTGGGCCAGAGGTTCCTGGGGCGTCAGGCGGACCACATTTTCGAAGGTGGTCCTGGCTTCCGACCACAGATTGTTGGCGGCATAGACCAATCCCAGCGTGGCTTGGCGGCGCGGGTCCTGTGGGGCCTCGCGAACCCAGCGGACTTTCTCCTCCACATAGGACCGCAACTGGGGTTCAAGATCGTTGGGGTTGGCGGGCGTGGGGACGGTAACCGTGGGTCCAACGGTTCCGGACTTCAAAAGACCCCTCCACGCAATCACCCCCAGAAGCGCGAGAGCGATGCACACCGCTACTCCCATCCGTTTCTGGCGGAGGGAACGCAGCGTCTGCACAAGCTCGTTCACGGAGTCTCAGCCTTAACCAGGTAGTCGGGAGTTGGTTTTCCCCTCACTCCAGCCCGCTCCCATGGGGAGAGCAGTCGCTGAAACGATTCGCGCCGTGAACCCCTACACCGTAGCAGCCGACGTAAGGAGGCTCCAACTCCTTCCGCTCGGGATCGGATGAGCCTCCTTACGTCGGCTGCTAGGAGGTTCATGACGAGGGTCAGACTGAGGGGGAACCACACGTTCAACGGCATAGTTACGATTTAGCGTTGAAGGCCCAGGCCGGGGGTGCCCGAAGGCTGGCGAGGATTGACCGCGCCTGCGTCGCCCGCTCCCGGAACAGAAAGTGGTTCGCGAGCGCTCGCGAACCACTTTGAAGCGGACCGACGTTTTTGCAGAATAGTTGCCTAGAACCGGGTCGCGTTGGAGGTCTTGCTGGAGCTGCGTTCCTGGAGCCACTCCACGTCCTTGTTATTCGGAGAGTTTACACCGAGCGGCAGCAGTTGACCAAACTTGAGGACAGGCCTAGTCCGCGCATCCACCCATTTATGGACTTCGGAGTGACCATCGGCGAAAGAGAGTCCGCCAGCGTTGTTGTGGTAGGACGCCGGATAGTCAACAAGCACCAAGGAGCCCGGCAGGCGGGGATCGTAGCCCGTCATGTTCACGGCAAACCAGCCGTCGTTGATGCTGTCTTCGCGCTCATCAATGAACACCCAGCACCTGGCGGGTGAAGGACTTTGGATCTGGCTGTACTTCTCAAACTGGATATAGCCGGCCGTGTACGGGGCGGCGCGCTTTCCAAGGTAGGAATCCATGGAAATGCTGCGGACGCGCGGCATGCCCGTCTTGCCGTTGGAGAGGCTCCGGTCCGCCGGGCACTTGTAGATGCCGGGAGAGGCAGAGTACTTGCCCAACTGCGACATCATCATGCCGAGCCAGTTCGTGTTGTCCGGCGTGAAGGTGACGTTCAGCCACCCGGCGCACCATGTTGCATTGGTGAGATTCCAGTTGGATCCGCCATCGAGGTTGCCGGTGATCCTGTCGTTGTTGTCCTCGGCGTACATGATCCAAGCGAGGCCGAGCTGCTTGCCGTTGTTCAAACACATGATGCCTTGGGCCTTGGCCTTGGCCTTGGCGAGGGCCGGGAGCAACATGCCGGCGAGGATGGCGATGATGGCGATCACCACCAGCAGTTCGATGAGGGTAAACGCCCGTTTGAGAAGGGACTTGGCCTTCACGGGGGACTTCGATGGCTGAATCAACTCTTTCATAATACGTCGGTCGTTATCGTGCTTCCGCTACTTGGGCTAGCAGGTCGTGAAGCTACCGGCCAGCCGCGTCGCCGTCAACCTTTTCGTTTCATCGCAGCGCTCAATCTCCCGCTTCCCGTACCCGAGCCGCTGGGCGCCCACGGCGCCGCCTCTGAATGCTTCCGGGTCGAATCTAACCGGCGACCGAGCGGAAGGGAAGTGTGCGTCTGACTGCACACCACGGCCCAGTGCATCCCTAAGTTGTCAGTGAGGGTCGGGCGCATGTCCCCACCGCGCCGTTGGGCCATACCCTCACCCAGCACGGCGGACTGAGGACAGTCCCTACCCCAGAGTGGAACCGCCAACCTCGGGATGCACCACCACGGCCAGCAGTTCGGCCGGTACCGCAAAGGCGGTGACGCCAGACCAGCTCCCTCCCTGATCCGCAACCGGGTATGTTGAACGAGAAGAACATGTACGACTGGAGATTTGAGACCAGCGCTCCGCCAGCTTCCGGGATGGCGAACCACCCGGGCTGGGGCCGGGCCGGCCTGACCCTTCCCCTGCCTGCTGCTCCCCTTTCTCGCGGTTTCAGCTCACGAGCGCTGAATCGCCCGGGCCGCGATCTGACTACCAGCCCAGCGCGCGTGCTCCGCAATCAACGGGTCGGGGTCGCCAGCCGCGCGCTCCAACGCCGGCAGGGCCGAGGCGTCGCCGACGTTTCCCAGCGCCACGCAGACATTGCGGAGCAGGCCACGCCGCTTCGCGCGGAGGATCGGCGTCCCGGCGAAACGCTGCTTGAATCCCGGCTCGTCCAACGCCATCAACGCCAACATTGCGAGTTGACCCAGGTCGGAGCGCGCGTGCGATTTCATCAGCCGGCCCTCCCGGGCAAACCGGTTCCAGGGACAGGCCGCCAGGCAGTCGTCGCAGCCGAAGATGCGATCGCCCATGGCCGGGCGCAGTTCCACCGGGATCGGTCCCTTGAGCTCGATGGTGAGGTAGGAGATGCAGCGCCGGGCGTCGAGCTGGAACGGCGCGGTGATCGCCCGCGTCGGGCACGCCTCGAGGCACCGAACGCACGAACCGCAACGGTTCTTCTCCGGTTCGTCCGGTTCGAGCTCCAGGATGGTCAGAATCTCAGCGAGGAAAGACCAGTTCCCGACCGAGCGGCTGAGGAGGTTCGTGTGTTTGCCGACAAAACCGACGCCGGCGCGCTGGGCGAGGTCGCGCTCGGGAACCGGGCCGCTATCGACGTACCACCGGGAACGCGTCCCCGCTCCGCCCACTTGATCCACGAACGCGGTCAGGGCTCGCAACGCTTCGCTCAGCACGTCATGGTAGTCGGGGAACCGGGCGTAGCGGGCGACTTGGCCGGAGGCAGGAGGCTGGATGCCGGAACTCGGAGGTGTGGGGTCATGGTCGGGAGCTGAATTGAGGTGATAGGACACCGCCAGGCAAATGACGCTGCGAACGCCGGGCAGGACGAGTTGAAGGTTCGTCCGCTTGTCCGCCTGGCGGGCCAGGTAAGCCATCTCGCCATGGAAGCCGGCGGCCAGCCATTCACGGAATTGGCCGCTGTGGCTGGGCGTTGCCGCGGTGGTGAACCGACAAGCGTCGAAGCCGAGCTCCATCGCCCGCTGGCGGATCGCCAGCTTGACTTCGGCGCTCATGCTCGTTCCCGCTGGGCGAGCCGAAAGTGCTGGACGACGAGCTGTGCGATGTCTTTGGCCGGGCGCCTCTCCGTGTTCACCAGGAGGTCCGCCCGCCGATAGAACGGCTCGCGCTCCGCCAGGAGCTGGCGGAGCCGCGCCTGCGGATCCGGCGCCTGGAGCAAGGGTCGGTGCGCTTGGTGACGGACCCTTTCCCAGAGCGCTTCCGGTGAGGCCCAGAGGCAGACGACAAAGGCGTGCGTCTTGAGACTGGCCAGGTTGTCCGGGTTCGCTGCCAGCCCGCCGCCGGTGGCAACCACGATGTCGCGCCGGCGCTCGAGTTGGCGGACCACCTCCCGCTCGCAGGCGCGAAAGGCGGGTTCGCCGTCCTCGGCAAAGATGCGGGCGATGGATTTGCCGGCCAGGTTCTCGATCAGCCCGTCGGTGTCCAGAAACTCGAAGTAGAGCTGCGCCGACGCGAGGCGCCCGACGGATGACTTGCCGACGCCCATGAAGCCGATCAGGGCCAGGTTGTGGATCGGGCGCGCGTCGTTCACGGCTTTGGTGTAACGCATCGGGCGGGTCGGGGCACGCAGTTTCTGGGTGGGTGGGTGGGCACCCGAATCCTGAGCGAATGCGTGGCCTCCTTCGCGGAGTTTGTTGGGTGTCCACCCTTTAGGGTGCCCTTTCAGGCTCAAGCCTGGACACCAAACAACGCGACTCCCGAGTCCATCGCTAAGGATTCGGGGTGGGCAATGCGCCTCGCTGGCTGCTGGATGGAATTCCAGAATTTCGTTTTCAAAGCGCGTGCCGGGCGGTAATGCTTGGGCGTGTCCGAGTCGATGCCAGCCGGCGAGAAAGTCCTCCACGGTATTCCCGTCTCCGGCGGGGTTTGCCGGGGCAAGGTCCTCATATTGGGCAAGGGCCACGAAGGCGTCCCTCGCCGGCAGATCAACGAAGGAGAGGTCGCCCAGGAACTGCAGCGGTTCGAGCAGGCGCTGGTGCAGACCCGCCAGCAGATTCTCGAAATCCAGCACAAAGTCGGCGAGGCCATGGGCGCCCAGGACGCCGGTATTTTCGAAGCCCACCTGTTGGTGTTGGAAGACCCGACGCTCATTCAGGAGGTTAACCGGAAGGTGACCGAGCAACGGGTCAACGTGGAGGCCGCCTTCCACGACGTGGCTGAGCAATACGCCCAGACCCTCGGGGCGATCGACGACGAATACCTGCGCGAGCGGGCCGCGGACATGCGGGATGTCGGGACCCGGGTCCTGAACAATCTGCTGGGCCGGGCGGACGAGGCCGACCTCCGGAAGCTCAAGGAGCCCTGCATTATCATCGGCTACGATCTTTCGCCATCCGTCACCGCGCTCCTGGATAAACGGCTCGTGCTCGGTTTCGCCACGGACATCGGCGGTCGCACCTCCCACACCGCCATCATGGCGCGGTCGCTGCAAATCCCGGCCGTGGTGGGCCTGCGCGATGCCACCCGACAACTGGAAACCGGCCAGCAGGTGTTGCTCGATGGTTTCAACGGCGTGGTCGTCCTCAACCCCACTGACCAGGCGCTGTTCGAGTACGGCCAGATCATCCGCAAACACGTCGATCTGGACGCGAAGCTCCTTGAACTGCGCGACGAGCCCACCATCACGCTGGACGGGGCGCGGCTCACGCTCTCGGCGAACATGGAACGGTCAGGCGACGCCGAAGCCGTCAAGGGCTGTGGCGCGGAAGGTGTGGGGTTGTTCCGCACGGAGTTTCTCTTTCTGAACCGCAGCACCTTGCCGAGCGAAGAGGAGCAGTGCCAGGTTTACCGGGCGGTGGCCGCCGCCCTGAAGCCCCAGCCGCTCATCATCCGTACGCTGGATCTGGGCGGCGACAAGTTCGTATCGCATCTGGAAATGCCCGAGGAGCTCAATCCGTTCCTGGGCTGGCGGGCCATCCGGTTCTGCCTGCAGGAAACCGAGATCTTTCGCGCGCAGCTCCGCGCCATCCTCCGCGCCAGCGCCGAAGGCAATGTGAAGCTGATGTACCCGATGATCTCGGGGCTCGAGGAGCTGTGCCAGGCCAACCAGTTGGTGCAGCAGTACCAGGCCGAGTTGCAGGCCGAGCAGGTCCCGTTCGACGAGGCCATGGAAATCGGCGCGATGATCGAGATCCCGTCGGCAGCGCTGGTCGCGGACGCCCTCGCCAAGCGGGTCAAGTTCTTCAGCATCGGCACCAATGACCTGATCCAATACACGCTCGCCGTGGACCGCTTGAACGAGAAGATCACCCATCTCTACGAGCCGACCCACCCCGCCATCCTGCACCTCATCCAGGTGACTGTGGACGCCGCCCGGCGCCATAACCTCTGGGTGGGCGTCTGCGGTGAAATGGCCGGCGAGCCCGCCCTCGTGCCGCTGCTGCTGGGGTTGGGCGTGGCCAAGTTGAGCACCGCGGTCGCCGTGGTGCCGCAGATCAAGTTCCTCATCCGCCGGCTCAAGATGTCCGAGGCGCGTGAACTGGCCGAATTCGCCTTGAATTGCGAGTCCAGCTCGGAAATCCTCGCCCGCTCTGGAGCGCTGGCGCGCCAGGCCGCCCCGGTTCTGTTCGAAGACGAGGGCTGAGGGACCGGCCTGGCCGGAGTCGTGCCGCAAGCCGGGGAAGGCCGACACGGCCCGCGCGCAAGCCGATTGAACCGTTGCCGATGCGCCTGACATGAAAGTCATCATTCTTGCCGCCGGGTACGCCACGCGACTTTACCCTTTGACTCTCACCCAGCCCAAACCGCTCCTGCCGGTCGCGGGCAAGCCGATGATCGAATACGTACTCGACAACCTCGCGCCCATCAGCGGAGTGGAACGCGTCTTTGTGGTCACCAATGCCAAGTTCGCCGGCCACTTTCAGAAATGGGCTGATGCCTACCACGCAGGGCATCCCAAGCTTGATTTCACCATCGTCAACGACGGTTCGACCGACGACTCGAACAAGCTCGGCGCCATCGGCGACCTGCACCTCGTCCTGACCCGCGAGCAGATTGACGACGACCTGATCGTCGTGGCGGGCGACAACCTGTTCAGCCAGACCCTGGAAGGCTTCGGCCGGTATTGTCGGGAAGTGCAGGCGCCCGTGCTGGGGGTGTACGACGTGGGTGATCTCGAGCAGATCAAGAAATACAACGCCATCACGATCGACGCGAGCCATCGGATCACGTTCTTCGAGGAAAAACCCAAGCTGCCGACCAGCACCCTCACCGGCATCGCCCTCTATTACTACCCGAAGGAGATCGTGCCGTTGATCCGGCAGTACATCGCCGAGGGCAACCACCCCGACCAACCGGGCCGTCTCGTTCAGTGGCTCTATTCGCGCGTGCCGTTCTATACCTGGCTGGTGCCGGGGCTCTGGTACGACATCGGATCGAAGGACACACTGGAGGAGGCGAACCGGATCTTCGCCAAGAGGTAGGCGCCGCCCTCAGCCCTCGACCCGTGGCTGCGTTCGTCCGAACGCAGCGGATCTTCACCCACGGGAATTGGCCGCGGTTTCACGACCGCAGCCACGCAGGTCATGCTCCGTGATCCGGTTCTGATCCTTTTCGCCCCGGAACTGCGCATGGAAGAGTGGAAAGGCACTCAACCGACCTGACCCTCCGAAGTCGAGGTGAACGATGCGAACAGACCTCATTCAACTGATGGCCGTGGCGATGCTTGCCGTGGCTGGCCACGTCGGCGTCACCGCCGGAACACCCGGTTCGCCGGCGGCTGCCGCCGGCGGGCCGGCCTGCGCCGGACCCGCTGCGCTGGCCGCGACGCGGGACGGGAATCTACTGTTCATCGCCTGCGCCGGAGATTCTCGGGTCGCCATCTTCGACCTCGCCGCCAATGGCGTCACGCGCAGCATCCCGGTTCCAGCCTCGCCGTCGGGGCTTGTTCTCTCCCCCGATGGCACGCGGCTCTATGTCACCTGCGCCGCGGCCGCCAGCGTGGTCTGCGAAATCGAGGTGGCGACAGGCCGGATCCTGCGGCAGTTCCCGGCCGGGCATACGGCCCTGGCTCCGGTCTTAAGTCCTGATGGGCAAACACTCTATGTCTGCAACCGGTTCAACGATGAGGTCTCCTTCATCGGGCTCCGTGCCGGTCGGGCGTTCCGCCGGGTCAAGGTCCAACGCGAGCCGATCGCCGCGGCGTTGACGCCAGGGGGCGAGCACTTGCTCGTGGCGAATCACCTGCATGCCGGGCGTGCCGATGGCGATGTGGCGGCGGCGGCGATCGGTGTCATCGACACGTCCTCGGGCCGGGTCCTCAAGGACATCGCCCTGCCGAATGGCAGCGGGTTGCTGCGCGATCTCCGCATCTCTCCCGACGGCCAATATGCGTGTGTGACGCACGTCTTGGCACGGTTTCATTTCGTCCCCCGGACCGTGCACCTGGGCTGGATCAACCAGAATGCGATCAGCCTGATCGATCTGCGGTCCCTGACCCACCTCAGCACCGTGACGTTGGACGAGGTCTCGCGCGGCGCCGCCAACCCTTGGGCGGTGGCGTGGAGCACCGAAGGCGATCTCCTGTGTGTCACTCATGCGGGGACGCACGAACTCAGCGTCATCGACGCGCCGACGTTGCTCGACAAACTGAACCGGCTTCCGGCGCGGTTCGGCTTGCCAGGTCCCGCCCACGAGGAGCGGTTTGCGCATTACCAAATGCCACGACATGGGCCGGCCCGCTCCCGGGCGGAAGTGCCCAATGACTTTCGCTTCCTGAGCGGCATCCGCCGGCGCCTCAGCCTCGAAGGCTGGGGGCCACGGTCCATCGCGATCGTCGGGCGCCGAGCCTACGTCGCCCATTACTTCTCCGATTCGCTCGACGTGGTGGAACTCACGGCCGGACGCCCGGTGGGGACCCCGATCGCGTTGGGACCGCACAGGGAACCGTCCACCGTGCGCCAAGGCGAACGCTGGTTCAATGATGCCACCCTGTGTTCGCAGGGCTGGCAGAGCTGCGCCAGTTGTCACGATGACGATGGGCGGACCGACGGGCTCAACTGGGACCTCCTCAATGACGGGGCCCACAATCCCAAGAACACCCGGAGCCTCCTGCTCGCCCACCAGACGCCGCCGGTCATGTCGCTACGCGTCCGGAATGACGCGGCGACCGCGGTGCGCGCCGGCCTGCACCATATCCTGTTTGCCGACGCGCCGCCCGAAGTCCCCGAGGCCCTGGATGCGTATTTGCAGTCGCTGCGGCCGATTCCCAGTCCACGCCAGGTGAACGGCCATTTGTCCGCCTCCGCGAAGCGTGGCCAGCGCCTCTTCTTCAGCGCCAGGATTGGTTGCGCGGACTGCCACCCGCCGCCCCTGTTCACTGATCTCGCGGCCTACGACGTCGGCACGGCCGGCGACTATGACCGGCAGTCGGACCGCTTCGACACCCCGACCCTCGTGGAACTGTGGCGCACCGCCCCTTACCTGCACCACGGCTCCGCCGCCACGCTGCGCGAGGTGCTCACGACGAAGAACCCGAACGACCAGCACGGCGCCACCTCCCACCTGACGCCACGGGAAGTCGATGACTTGGTCGAATACCTGTTGTCGCTCTGAAATGCCTATTGACTTGAATGAGCCGTTTGTTAGTTTCACCGCTCCTTGAGCTTCGGGACTGAATGAAAACGTATCTACCGAAAGTGAACCTGGACCAGCGCCGGTGGCACGTGATCGACGCGAACGGCGCGGTGCTGGGCCGGTTGGCCGTCCAGGTAGCCAACGCCTTGCGCGGAAAGGACAAGCCGGTGTTTACCCCACACCTTGATGCGGGGGATTTCGTCGTGGTCATCAACGCCGAGAAGGTCGTCCTCACGGGCAAGAAGGAGACGGACAAGCGGTTCATGAGCTACTCCGGCTGGAAGGGCGGCGAGAGGTACCGGACGGTGGCCGAGGTGCGCGCCACGCATCCGGAGCGGCTGATCACCCACGCCGTCAAGGGCATGCTGCCCAAGAACCGCCTCGGGGCCACACTCCTGACCAAGCTCAAAGTCTATAAAGGTGGCGAACACCCGCACGCGGCCCAACAACCCCAGCCGCTCAAGGCCGCGAACTGATTTCCGCTTAACCCCAACGCAGAGACACTCCGATGGCTGAAGCTACCATTCAGGAATTCCTCGGCACCGGCCGCCGCAAAACCGCCGTCGCGCGCGTCCGGCTGTGCGCGGGCTCAGGCAAGGTTCTCGTCAATGGCCGCACGTTCGAAACCTACTTCCCGATGGAAGCGCTGCGCGTGCTGGCGACGCAGCCGCTCACGGTCACCGAGTCCACGAGCAAGTTCGACGTGTCCATCAATGTGCGCGGGGGTGGTCCCTCCGGCCAGGCGGGCGCGGTGCGTCATGGCATCGCCCGCGCGCTCCTCAAGGTGGACGCCAACCTGCGTCCCTCCCTGAAGGCGGAGGGCTTGCTGACCCGCGATCCGCGCATGAAGGAGCGCAAAAAGTACGGCCAGCCCGGCGCCCGCAAGCGGTTCCAGTACAGCAAGCGCTAATTCGCCTGGAAATTTGCCAACCCCGCGGGCGAACGCCGGCGGGGTTTTTGTTTTGGAGCGAAGGAGTGTTGGAGTGTTGAAGCAATGGAGTGATGGGATTCTGCAATTCATTATTCCATTACTCCAACACACCATTACTCCTTTACTCCTTTACTCCTTTACTCCTTTACTCCATTACTCCAACACCACAAATGAAGTCGAAGAAAGTTGCCATCGTGGGCGCCTCCGGCTACTCCGGCGAGGAGTTGGTCCGGCTGCTCCTGAACCATCCGCGCGTCGAGTTGACGGCCGTCACGTCGCGCCAGTCGGCCGGCCAGACCGTGGCGCAGGTGTTCCCCAAGTTTGCCAGTCATCCGCAGTCCCGCAGCCTCCGCTTCTCCGAGCCGAACGCGGAGTTGTTGGCCAGGCAGGCCGAGGTCGTGTTTCTCGCCCTGCCCCACGGCGTGGCGGCCGAGTACGCCGCTCCCTTGCTACAGGCGGGTTGCACGGTGATCGATCTCAGCGCCGACTTCCGGCTCAAAAGCGCCGCGACTTACAAGGAGTTTTACGCCCAAGACCACCCGGCGCCGGAGCTGTTGTCGAAGTCGGTTTACGGGCTGCCGGAAATCTACCGCGACGAGATTCGCGCGGCCCAACTCATCGCCTCGCCGGGTTGTTACCCCACCAGCATCCTGCTGCCGTTGATCCCCCTGCTTCGCGCCGGGCTGATTCAACCGCAGGGCCTCATCGCCGACTCACTCAGCGGCGTGAGCGGCGCGGGGCGCAAGGCCGAAGCGGACTACCTGTTCTGCGAGTGCAACGAAAGCGTGCGCCCCTACGGCGTGCCGAAGCACCGGCATCTCTCGGAAATCGAGGAACAACTGTCACTCGCCGCCGGCACACCCGTGGTCCTCCAGTTCACGCCGCATTTGATCCCGGTGAACCGCGGCATCCTGACCACGCTGTATGCGACGCCGGCGCGCGGCGCGGCCACAGCAGACGAACGAGCGTGGCTCGGTGAGCAGAGCGCGACCTGTTACCAGCAGGCTTATGGCCGGGAACCTTTCGTGCGGCTGCTCGAAGGGAAGGCGTTGCCCGACACCAAGAACGTGGTCGGCACGAACGTGATCGAGATCGCCTGGCGGCTGGATCCGCGCACGGGGCGGCTGCTCGTGATGAGCGCCGAGGACAACATCGTCAAAGGCGCCAGCGGCCAAGCCGTGCAGAGCCTGAACCTCCTCTGCGGCTTCCCGGAAACGACGGGACTCGTTTGATTGTGAAGCAATCCTTCCGAGTCATCGAAGGATCGATCCTCGCCCCGCGAGGCTTCCTGGCTAGCGGCGTCTTCTGCGACATCAAGCGCCTCGGCACCGGCAAGGGCTCCAACAAAGGTCCGAAGCGCGACCTGGCACTCCTCGTCTCCGAAGTGCCGGCCACGGTGGCGGGCATGTTCACGACCAACCAGGTGTGTGCCGCTCCGGTGAAAGTGTGTGCGCAACGCGTCAAGGGCGGCGTCGCCCAGGCCATCGTCATCAACTCCGGGAACGCGAACGCCTGCACCGGCCGCCAGGGCATGAAGGACGCACTCGAAATGACCGCGGTGGTTGCCCGCGAGTTGCACCTGCCGGCCGAACACGTCCTCGTCGGTTCCACCGGCCGGATCGGGGTCACCTTGCCGATGGCCAACGTGAGGCGCGGGATCCGGCAAGCCGTCCGTCTCCTGAGTTCAGAACCGGCGAGCGCCGATCACGCGACCGAGGCGATCATGACCAGCGACACTCAGCCCAAGCAGGTCGCGGTCGCCTTCACGCTCGGCGGGAAAACCGTCCGCCTCGGCGGCATCTGCAAGGGCGCCGGCATGATCCAGCCCGGCATGAGCCGCACCGGCGCGCGTCCCGCGGCCGTGCCGCTCCACGCCACGATGCTTGCGTTCCTGACCACAGACGCGGCCATCGACGCCAGACTGCTCCAACTCGCGCTCGAGGAAGCCGTGGCCCAAAGCTTCAACCGCATCACCGTGGACGGCGACATGAGTACGAACGACACGGTGCTCATCCTGGCCAACGGGCTGGCTGAAAATCCGAAGTCCGGAATCCGAGGTCCGAAGTCGAAAGACTTCGCGCTTTTCCAGTCCGCCCTCAACCATGTCTGTCTCGAGCTGGCCAGGAAGATCGTGCGCGACGGCGAAGGGGTGAGCCGCTTCGTCACCGTCCGCGTCAGCGGCGCCCGGAATTTTGCGGACGCCGACGCCGCGGCCCGAGCCGTGGCCAACAGCGCGCTGGTGAAGACAAGCTGGTTCGGGGGCGACCCGAATTGGGGGCGCATCATCGACGCGCTCGGCTACAGTCCGGCCTGGATCCTCGAGGACAAGGTGGATATCGGCTACGGCGCGCCGGGCGGTCCGAAGGTTCTTTGGAGTCTCAAGCGTGGCCAGCCCACGAAGGCCGCCTTCAAGGACCTTTGCGCCGCCGTGGCGGTGAAGGAGTTCGACCTGCACATCCGATTGAATCTCGGCCGGGCGGGCACCATCCTCTACGCCGCGGATCTGACCGAGGAGTACGTGGACTTCAACAAGGGCGACGTGAGCGATCCGAACGCGCTCGGCGGTTGAGTTAGGTGGTGAGCCCGAGCGCCGACCTCCCACCATGGACGCGCATCGCGCATCGGAACCAAGAACCCTGGCGTAGCGGCGTCTCGGAAGAGCGCCGCCATTCCTAGCCGAAATTTCATGGTTGAGGGGTATGGGGAAACGTAAGGCGTTGGTTTTCAAGCCAACGATCCCAAAGGTCTCCACTACATTTTTGACTTCGTCT
>Ga0315274_10004379_pt1 | contig 20758 bp, 18 predicted proteins | sample YL17G02_20_MG_FD_203700 | JGI IMG/M metagenome (GOLD analysis project Ga0315274, IMG submission 203700) | Sediment microbial communities from Yellowstone Lake, YNP, Wyoming, USA - YL17G02_20 | ecosystem: Environmental > Aquatic > Freshwater > Lake > Sediment | place: USA: Wyoming | collected...
CCCATCGAGTACGTCCAGCTCTCCAGCTTGAAGCCCGGCGCGCGTGAGTACGTCCTCCGGCATGAGCGCAGCCACGTCACCGTGGTGGATCGGCGTGGCCGGGAAGTTCCCTTGGTAGCAAGCGACGGCGTGGTCATCCCACTCGACAGCCAACCGCACGTCACCTCCAGCCATTTTGTACCCGAGCGACGAGCCGCCACAGCCGGCGAATAAGCTGACTACCGTGAAGCTCACTTCTTCGGCCACTGGTGATGGCAGGCCGGGCACTCCAACATCGGCACGTCCGCCGCGATGTCCTCGTCGTACTCCGGCGGCTCAGCAGGCGGCGGCGGATGCAGCATGGCTTGCGCCGTGATCAAGTGCTCGACTTCCGCGGACGAAAAGCCCGTCCCGAGCAGAGCAGTCGGGTCCATGCGTGCTGCGTCGAGCATGGCGATCAAGACATCGTTGTCCCAGCCACCGATCTCCACGAGCCGGTTATCAGCCAGCAAGTACGCCTCGGCCTCGGCTTCACTGCCGAAGGCGACGCCGCGGATCACCGGCACCATCCACTCGCCGTCAGCCCCCACCGTCACGCGACCGGGCGGTGGCTTGCCTTCGGCCTTCCGCTTCTGAAGCGTCTCCAGCCGGCCGTGGCCAGCGACGAGCTGCCCCGTGCGCTCGTCCACAAGGAGCGGCTGGACGAAGCCGAAGCGATCAACGCTGGCCCCCAAAGCATCGTGGTCATGCAACTTGGGATTGCGCGGCCAACGCGCTACCGACCCCAGCGGGACATATTCAATCCTGATTTCCCCGTTCATCGGCATTCACCCTACCACAAAGCAGCCGGCCTCAACGCGCACGCGCATCGCCGGCTGGAGAGCCCACGCGAGCTGATCGCTGTGGGAGATCACGACCACGCAGCGGTCAGCCGCAAGGTCACGCAGCGCCTCGGCCGCTGCCACCTGCCCGTCGACATCGAGCGCGTCGGCTACCTCGTCGAAGAACATCGTGCCAGCGTGGACACCGTGCGCCGCGCCAGCCACGTCGGCCAGCGCGAGCATGAGCGCGAGGTCGATGCGCCGCCGCTCGCCTGCGCTCGCACCCTTGTACCCGCGCCCGCCACCAGCACCGATCACGTCCAGGCTGAGAGAGTCGGCCAAGCCGCCGGTCTTCTTCTCGGTATACGGGTTCAGCTTGAGCCGCAGCCCTGGTGCCGCCACGCGCGACAGCCAGGCGTTCGCCGCGGCCTCCAGCCCTGACAGTGCGCCGGCCAAGACGTGCGCGCGCACGCCCTTCAGGCCGAGCACCCGCTCGCATGCCAGCAGCACCATGACCTCGCCGGATGCCTGCTCAGCCTTCGCCACCGCGTCCACCACGTCGGCCGCCAGCTTCTCAACCTCGGCCGCAGCGCGCGCGAGCTGGTCGGCAGCCTGCGACACCTGCCGCATCGTGGCCGCCGCGATGGCTGCGGCTTCTTCCTGCACGCGCATCTTCGCGCGGAGCGCGTCATGCTCCTCATCCAGCTCGGACAGCGCCGCCTCGATGTGGGTCATCTCCTCGCGCGCGGCAGCCTTGACCGACTGCGCTTGCTCGACCCACTCACTGACCTCGGCGCGCAGCTTCGCGCGCTTGGCCTCGGGCACCTTCTGCCCGCATGATGGGCACTCGGCACCTTCACCCAGCTTGGCCAGCCGCGCCTGCGCATTGCGCGCGTTGGCCTCCTGCTCGCCGCCGGCCCGGTCAAGCTGCCGGCGCTTGTCGATCAGAGCACTCGACTCGCGCTGCGCAGCATCGAGCATCCGGCGCAGGCCCGCCGTCTTCTCTGCGTCCACCTTCACCGTCGGGCGCACAGCGTTGAACACCTCGCGTGCATCAGCCGCACGCTTCTCGGCTTCCTGGTGCCGCGCCTGAAGTACCTCGGCCTGCCGACGTGCGGCCTCCTGCTTGGTCGTCGCGCCACGCAGGTCAGCGCGACAAGCATCGAGCGCGCCGTCAAAGCGGTCGAGCCCGAGCACTGTCTCCAGCAGGCGTTTGCGTTCGGCATCCGTGGCCAGCGTGAAGTGCGCCGCGTCCGCCGAGCTGAACACGCACGCTCGCCGCCACACGTCGAACGATCCAACCGTCCGCTCCAGTGCCGCTTGTGCCTTGGTCGCGTTCTCGTACTCCGGCCCGCCCTCCCACGACAGGACCGTCTTGGCGTTCTTCCGCGCACGCTCGACCAGCAGACCAGGGGCCAAGGTCAGGCGCACAAGGCACAGCTCGTCGCCGTGCGTTGGGTCGGCACCGCGCAGCGTCTTGCCCCACAGCGCCCAAGCCACGCCCTCGACGGTCGACGACTTGCCAGCACCGTTCGCTCCGGTGATCAGCACCACGCCGCGCTCGGGCAAGTTGAGCCGCGCCGTTGCTTGGAAGCTGGTGAAGCCGGCGAGCTGGATGGACTGGACGTTCATGGCGTCGGCCCAAGCTCGCGCACCGTGCCTGCGTACTTGCGCTCCTCTGGCGTGGTCGACGCGAGCACCTGAATCCTCCCGACCTTTCTGCGTTCAGGAGGAAAGTAGAACCAGGCGTACTCGGTAGCGTCGGTCCCACCGCCCGTGAAGCTCGGCCGGTTGGGCAGCACGAAGATGTCCGGCGTGTCCTCACGGAAGGCCAACGAGCGCGCCTGACTCGCGATGAAGTTGATCCGCAAGAGCAGGAACGTGTGAGCGGCGATGGCGCGGCACTGCTTATAGAACTCGAACGCCAGCGAGTACGGCGGGTTGGTGATGGCCACGTTGAAGTCGTGCAGGCCGGTCGGCCCAAGGAAGTCCTCGGGACAGAACAGGTGCGTGACCAGCGGCGCGAGCGCCTGCGTACACTCGGCCCGCTTCTCGACGGCGGTCCACTCCACGTCACCGCGCATGGTGTGCGCGATGATCGAGCCGTTGCCTGCCGCCGGTTCGATCCACCGCCCGCCCGGCAGCTCGCCGCCGACCGCCTCCAGCAGCCGACGCACGCACCAGGGCGGGGTCATGTACGCGTCGTCGGGCAGACGCACATCACTGCGGTTGGTCGCGCTCACATGGCCTCCTTGAGATACCCGCGCACGCGCTCCAGCACAGCGTCTCGATGCCCGTCCACCATCGGCAACTCCATGGCGTTGACGAACCGAGTCACCGCCTCATCGAGCGTGGACGCCGTGCCGGCTGCACTCGCCGCCGAGCGTGCCGCGGCTTCTGACTCACCCTTGTCGGCCTGGACCTCGCCGTCAGTCACACCGCCGCTCTCCTTCGCCTCGGTGAGCCAGGCCATCGCCGACGGCATGTCATCGGGCGCGGCGCGCACGCGCGCGAACACGGTGCAGCCCGGCGCAACCTTGGCCACCTCGTCACGCGCCACGAAGCGTGGGCCAGGGATCTCCTGCCACGACAAGCCGCGCTCGCTGTCGTAGATGGCCAGCGTGCCGTAGCCCTCGGGACCGGGGTTGTCGAACCCGGTCGGCGCGAGCGTGCCCACCTGCATGACGTGCTGCCCCTCGCTGATCTTCCACTCCTTGCGAGCGTGCCAGTTGCCGGCCACCACCACGTCGTAGTCGGTCGCCGCCCTGGCCAGCTCCATGAGCGGGATGGCATCGAGCGCGCCGAACAGCCAAGGCGGCGTCTTCTCGTCGATGACCCCCAAGTGGATACCGAGCACTCGGTGCTTGGAAGGGAACGGCACCGGCGGCACCGCGGCGCGTAACCACTCGCGCGCGTCACCAGGGCGGAACGGCACGAGCGACAGCAGCACGTCACCCACCCGGTAGGGCATCGGGTTCTCCACCACGGTGATGCCCTCGACGGCAAGCGGCCCGAGCGCGTGGTCGCCAAGCGAAGTGCTGGCCTGGTCATGGTTGCCGACGAGCAGAAACACGGGTCCGTTGAAATTCAGGAGCGCATCGCGCACCGCGGCGATCACCTGTGGCTCCGGTCGCATCGTGTCGAACAGGTCGCCGAGCACGACGAACGCCTCACAGCCCGCCTTGCGCGCGGCATCTGTCGCAGCCAGCAACGCGTCAAGGATCAGGCGGCAGCGTCGGTTGATCCCCGACTGTGCAGACCCACCCCAACGCGCGTGGTTGGCGCAGTGGACATCGGCCACGAAGGCAATCTTGCTCACTTGAGCAGCTTCGCGATCTTGGCGACGAACTCCTCGCCCTCACGCTTGGTCGGCCAGGTGTCTTCGTGCTTCCACGCAGCCGGGTTCCCGACGATCGACTTCAGCATCCTCGACAGGACCTCCATCTCGACCGCCGAGAACGTCACCGCGTTCAGCCGGAAGTCCTCGAAGGCTTCCCACGCGAGCGGGCAACGCGCCTTGACGAAGGTCGCCATCGCCTCGGCGAACACCCGGATCTCGTACTGTGCGTGCCGGTCCATCCGCAGCGAGAGGAAGTGCAGCAGGTTGTGGAGATCGATCTTCCAGTACCAGCGCGTGTAGGCCGAGAGCGGCAGGTTGATGCGCGCCAGCTCCTTGGACATGCCGTTGTCGAGGCGCGCCTTGTACATGGCGAACGCGCCGGCTGCCTCGCGTTGAAAGACCCGCTGATGCATGTCCCCCTCGTCCATCACGCCCGACCGGCCCTGCTTGTTGTCGCCCGACTGGTACTGAATCTGCTCCTGCTGCGGCACGTAGAACAGCTCGGGCAGCGCCGAGTACCGGGCGCTCACCTCGTTCACGCTAGCCGTCCTGTGTCTGATCCACTGGCGCGCGACGAAGATGGGCATCTGGCAGTGGAACTTAAACTCGACCATTTCGAACGGAGTGGTGTGCCGGTTGCGGTAGAGGTACCGGATGAGCGCCCGGTCCTTCGCTTCATCCGGCTCCTGCCGGTCACGCTGGTAGCTCACGCGCGCAGCTTGCAGGATCGCCTGGTCGTCGCCCATGCAGTCGACCAGCTCGACGAAGCCGTGGTCGAGGCACTTGATGGTCCCATCCGGTTGGGTGTCCATCGGCACGGTTGGCCGGTCGTGGTTGGCCTCCTTGTAGAGATTTTCGATGCAAGCGGGGCAGCCGTCCACTGGCTCCAAGGTCGCGCGTCGCTCGTGGCTATGCTCGCTCATGCCCGTCTCCCTGTGACGATGCGTAGGCGCACGCCGTTCGCCGTGCGGACCTCGCGCGCGGGTGCGATGCGCGTGGCCTTGCGGTTGTAGATTTCTCGGTTGCGCGGTGGCAGCTTGAACGCGCACGGCTGCTCCTTCCCGTGCTCGGCCAGCTCGTGCATGGCGCGCCCGGCCGGGCCAAGGAAGGATGCGATGCAGGTCGGGTGCTCGCAGTAGTACCGCTCGTGCGGCACCAGCCAACGCGGCAGCGGGCGCACGATGTAGTAGCCCGCCGTGCAGACCACCAGCGTCACGGCTACCAGCCCGACCTTGACCAGCACCAGCGTCATGCAGCAGCCGTAGGCTTCTTGCGCACGCGCTCGCGCACAGCCGCCTCCAACTTGGCGCGCAGCTCCGGGTTGCCGGCCAGCACGGCACCAACCGCCTCACGCCCCTGCGCCAGCTTCTCCCCGGCGAACGAGTACCACGACCCGGCCTTGTCGACCACCTCCAGCGCCTCGGCCACGACCAGCAGGTCCAGGTCCCGGTCGATGCCCTTGCCAAAGGTTATGTCGAACTCGGCCTCACGAAACGGCGGGGCCAGCTTGTTCTTGACCACCTTGGCCCGCGTGTGGACGCCGGTCGTAACCTTGTCCTCACCGACCTTGCCGATGCGGCGCACGTCGATGCGGACGCTGGCGTAGAACTTGAGCGCGTTGCCGCCGCTTGTCGTCTCCGGGCTGCCGTAGAGCACGCCGATCTTCATGCGGATCTGGTTGATGAAGATGACCAGCGCGTTGGACTTGAACGTCACGCCGGTCAGCTTGCGCATGGCCTGCGACATCAGCCGAGCCTGAAGCCCCATGTGCGCGTCGCCCATGTCGCCGTCGATCTCGGCCTTGGGCACAAGCGCCGCCACCGAGTCGACCACGACCACGCCCGCCCCGGCTTCGATCAGCCGCTCCACCATGTCGAGCCCCTGCTCGCCGTTGTCGGGTTGCGACAACAGAAGGTCGTCGGTGACCACGCCGAGCGCCTTGGCGTAGCCCACGTCGAGCGCATGCTCAGCATCGACGAAGCCGCAGACCAACCCGCGCTTCTGCGCCTCGGCCATCGCATGCAGGGCCAGCGTGGTCTTGCCGCTGTTGTGGACCACGAACCCGTCAGCCACATAGTTATTGAAGGGTGACTCCATCCGCAGGTCAAAGGTGCGCCGGCTGCCGACCGGCACGACCGAAGCCACTACGTCGGGCACCGCCGCGAACCGCAGGTTGTTGTGTCGCTCCAGCGCGTGCAGTCGGCCGTGCTCCTCCGGCGTGATGACCATGAGATTACTAAGCATGTCGTTGGTGTGGTCCTCGTCCTTGTGATGGACGTGCTGCTCGCGCTCCAAGAACCGCAACCCTTCCAGCTCACAGGCGTTGAGCCGCCGAACGTACTCGTCCAGTGACAGCCGGTTCATCTCGGCCTCGACCACCGCCCGCGAGCGCGCAAGCCGGTAGTACGTGTACTCATACCCGCGCCCCTTCGAGCGCCCGGCGTTCGGCCGGACGACCTTCACACCCGCGACCGGATGCGCCGCGACGTACAGATAGACACGCTCACGTTCCGGCTCGGTGAGCTGGTCAACTTCGGCCTTCCGGTAAGGCGTGTTGTTGTGAACCATCACGCGCTGCCCCGGCTCCAACGTCGCCAACTCCACGTAGGCTTCACCCGTGAAGAACTTATGCTCAGCGGTAGCGACCACGCGCTGCCCGCCCAGCGTGACCAGCTCGAAGCATGGCTTCTCCCCCGTTGCCACCACGTCCACGATGGGGTTCTGAAACACGCGACCGTCCTCGTTGATCGAGGCTGCGAAGAATCGCGCTCCCACCGTCGCCGGACGCAGGTACTTGCCACGCCCGTCACCACTCGCGTGCCGCCCGTGGAACCGCTCCCACAGACGCTCGATGGTCCCACCCTTGTGGTTGGCACGGTGCCCGTCCGGCATCCGCACCTCGTAGGACACGAACGTCCCAGCGTCCAGGCAGGACTCAGGACCGTACACCTCCACGATGCGCCCGAGCGGGAAGCCGCCGACACCGAGCGCATGGTCGAGCGCCATTGACCCCGTGCTCACCACGTCCACCGGCTGTATCTCGGTATCGCCTAGCCGCTGCAACGTCGCAGCGAGATCCTTGCCGAGCCCCTTGCGTACTACGTCAAGCACGCGCGCTACGTCATCACGAGCCATCGTGTCCTCCGGTGCGACCGCGAAAGAAAAGCGCCCCGTATTCCCGCCAGCCGGGACCACACTGGTTACCACTCGTCACCGCAATGGAGGCGGCAACGCGCCAGGCTACTCGGTGAACTCCGCGTCGATGGAGTCCTGCGCACGCGCCGTCTTGGCCCCGCTCGCAGGCGCGGCACCACCAGCCGCGTCGCCACCCGTCGCGGGCGTGAGCCCGAACAGCGCGGCGATCTCCTCGGGGGACAGGACGCGCGCGAACTGCGCCGTGTCGGCCTGCTCCTCGATCCAGCGCGTCGTGGTCGCGGCATCGACGTTCAGCGGCGTGGGCTTCTTGGCCGCGAGAATCTTGTACCGCGTGTCCTCCTTGCCGGTGCCCTCGCGCTCGATGGCGATGTCGAAGCCGTTGACCGGATCGGTGAAGTCACCGCCCAGCCCGAACTCCGACGACGACTGCTTGCGGATCTTCAGCAAGTCCTCGAAGATCCCCTTGCCGATGCCGAGCACGCGCGGCCCGCGGTCGGGGTTCTTGCGGTCGATCACGTTGACGAAGATGCGCAGGCCGGGCCACAGCTCCGACGCGCGCGCCTTGTCCGCGGACGAACCCGAGCGGTTCAGCGTCTCGGCCTTCTCGCACGCCGGGCACGGACGCTTGGCGAGCTGGCGCGGGCACGCGAACACCGTCGCCCGCTGCTGCCCCGGCATGCGGATGAAGTGCTGGCTCGTCTTCACGAACGGCGAACCCGCCGACGGATCCTTCGGCGGCAGAACGCGGATGATGTTGCGCCCCACCTCCAGCTTCATGTAGTCCGCGGTGTTCAGCTCCTGGGCTTCCTTGTCCGCGTTTTCCATCGACCAACCACCGTGCTTCACCAGATTGCTCATGTCATTTCTCCTTCACTCGATGCAGGGTTCAGGTTGCAGGTTCGGGTTGTACTACTACTTCCGCCGAAGAAACTCGGCGTCATTGTGCTGCTTGCGGATGCTCGGGTCGCCATCCATCTCGGCGCGCATGGTCGCACCCAGGCTGATCAGCATGTCCTTCTTCGCACGCACCGCCTCGGCCACGCCAGAGATACGGACCTTCTCGACCTCGGCTTCGATGGACGTGAGCTTGGCGATCTCTATGTCGGGGTGCCGCTCGACCGCCGCATCGATCATCGACTCCGTGACCTTGCCCTCGGCAGCCAGCATTTCCCGGCACTCGATGCGCAGCTTGGCCTCGGTCCTGTCCAGCACCATCTTGGCCTTCAGGTGCTCGCGCAGCGCGTCGGCGTAGCGTGCGTTCCAGTAGGCCAGCGCGGCTGGCAGCTCGACGTACTCCTCGTTGATCGCGAGCGGCTCCACGCTCACGCTCTTGCGTAGGAACTCGTCCACCTCCATGTCGAACAGCTTGGCCATCACGCCTCCCTACCCCTGTCTTGCCCGGTTCGGTTTACGTTTTCACTTCTTCGAGCGCGCCCCAGGACTGCCCGACCTTGGCATCCGCCACAAGCGGCACCCCGTTGGGGATCTTCCACCGGGTCATCATGCCAGGCACCTCTGACAGTACGGTCGCCACGAAGTCGTTGCGGACCTCCATGACGATGGAGTCGTAGACGGTGAGCCCGACGCGCACCGGCAGCTTGTGCCGCTTCACCCAGCGCACCACGTCAGTCAGGCTGGCCAGGGTCAGCTCAGCCGCCCCTCCTTGCACTGGACTATTCATCGCGGCCCGCTCGGCGTGCCCACGCCGGCCGTCATCCTGATCAGCCACGCCGTGCAGGTAGCGACGCCGCCCGAGCTGGTCGAACAGCGGCACCCACACGAAGCCGTGCTTGCGCGCGTGCGTGATCTGCCCCTTGAGCCAGGCGTTCAGCGTGGAGAACTCCCCGAGGATGGCATCGATCAGCGCCTGCGCGATGGCCACCTGCTCGTCGGTGGGGTTCTGCGTCTTGAAGATGTCGCACGCCAGCGAGCGCGCGTGCTTGCCGTAGGCCACGGCGAAGTTCACCGTCTGCCCGCACACAACAGGCACGCCTCCATCACGGACCAGGACATAGGTGCTCGGCACCGACAGACACGCCACCTCACCGTCGTAGTCCTCGACCTCACACTTCAGGTGGCCGCGCCCGTTAGAGCCTGTCGAACCGCTCTTGTCGCGAACAGTCAGCCGATGCGTCGTACCCTTACCCGCCATCGGAACAAGCCGCGTCTTGCGCCCTGTGACTGCGGCAACTGCCTGGAGTACATCCGCGTTCTGCTGCTCGATGGAAAAGTACGTGTAAGACCGATCAAGTGCGCTTGCATCCCAATGCTGCGCCTCCTCCAAAATCACTTCGCGTCGGGTCACGTTGAGCTGTACCCACCAATGCGGAAACTTCTTTTCGTCGAGCAAGTCGAGCACGTCTTCCGACAGACCAGGCGATAGCGTAAAGCAGTGGGTGCCGTTACTCCACACACGCTCGGTGTACTCGCAACCCTTGAGCAGAACGCGCATGCGCTGAATCTTCCGTAACTTGGTGAAGCCAAGGCGCACGCGCCGCGTCGGTGAAATCGTGCCGTCTGCTTGCACCGCAACGGCCAACCTGTAGAGGTAATTCTCCTCCACGCCGCCGTCGAAATCAGCACCCTGCCCAACCCCTGCGTTCTCCCAGGAACCGTAATCGGGCAGCTTCTCCGGTATGCACACGAACGGCGTGCCGTCATCCTTGAACGCCAGCATCCGGTGGTCCGGCGTCACGCGAAGATCCATACCCTCATTCTTCAGGTGTACCAACTTGCCTGACGGATGCTTCTTCGTGAACACCTCCAACGGTTTGACCCACTCTAACGAAACGTCGCCGCGCTTACGCGGAGTCGCCTGCGCGACTTCTTCCCCATCCGACAAGTCGACGATCCGCTTCCAACCTACCCTGGTCAGCACCTCCGTGTCAGGATGGAAGCACTTGGCCGCGCTGCGCTCCTTGCCCTTCTTGGGCACGTCCTCGGGCTTCATCCGCCACACGGTCGGTGCGACGAGCTGCGCGGTGCGGTAGTGGAAATCCACGCCCGACCTGAAGATGTCGATCATCTTCTTGTCGCCCGACTGCGACGCCATCACGCGCAGCTCGATCTGCGACTGGTCGAACTCGACCAGCGTCCAGCCCGCCTCGGCCGCGAAGCAGTTGCGCGCCATCACGCCCTCCTCGTCCTCGGCGCGCGGGATGTTCATGAGGTTCGGCTTCTCGCATGACGGCCGACCCGTCTCCGTGCCGTGCGGCTTGATGGACGGGTGGAAGCGATCATCAGACCGAATCCACTGCACGAGCCCGGCCTTACCCAGCTTGAACGGCTTGCCGACCGCGGCCTCACCGCCGTCGGCGTAGGTGCCGCGCAGCTTCTCGTACTTGCGCCACACCAGCATGTCCTCGATGACCGGATGCAATCCGCGCATCGACTCCAGCGCATCTGCGTCGGTCGAGTCCTTGCCGGTCTTCGTGGCGTGCTGCGACGGCAGACCGAGCCGCTTGAACAGCAGCTCGGCCACCTGATCGCGTGAGCCGGGGTGGATGTTGTACGGCTGGAACCGCGCGAGTACGGCGCGCTGCTTGGTGTCGCACCAGCGCGCCAGCGTTTCCGCAGCCGACCGGCTGGCCCCGATGCCCCACTGCTCCATGCAGGCGAACGTCGGGATGATGTCCTTCACGATGGTCTGCCACACGCGCGTGAGGTTCGGCTCGCCGGCCAGCCGCGCCTCCAGCAGCTCGGCCAGCAGCGCCTCGCTCATCGTGTCGCGTGCGTTGTACCGCAGCAACGGGACGCGCGGCACGGTCGCGAACGCCCACGAGCGGGTCGGCCACTCGTCGCGGATGCCGCGCGCCACAGGCGGGTCGAGCGGTGGCGGCCCGCCGAACAGCGTGCCCTGCCCCGACAGCAGCTCCTTGGCTTGCGCCCTGGCCTGCTCAGCACCCGACTGGATCAGCTCGTCGGCTTCCTCCTTGTGCCCGCCCATCCCGACCAGCTCGGTGACGACCTCCAGCCGCGTGTCCGAACCGGAGTCGAGCAGCGCGCGCACGAGCCCGGTGTCGAACTCGATCCGCACGCTCAGCGGGTCCACCCCGAGCGCACACGCCATCGCGCTCACGTCGAACTTGACGTGCTGCCCGGCGAGCGGGAGCGTCGTCACCCAGGCGCGCAGCTCCTCGCGCATGGCGGGATCTTCGACGGCTGCGCCGTCGAACACGTAGACGTGCTCAGGCGCTTCGACCGAGGCGAACGCCACGCACAGTAGCGTGAACTCTGGCTCCCACAGAAGCCCGGCCGTCTCCACGTCGAACAGGACGTAGCGCGCGGCATCCAGCGAAGCGAGCGCGCGGCGCGCCTCGTCGACCGTCGACAGCACCGTGGCGAAGGCGTGCTGGTGCCGCGGCCGAGGGATAGGCGACGTGAGCGCCCAGTGAAGGTCAGCCTCGAACGCCGCCTTGATGAAACGATTGCGCGACGTGGCTGCCGGGTTCGACAGCAGGTAGACCGGCGTCGGCGTGTCGCCCATCAGCCAGCCGTAGCCGCGCCGCACGGACATCATCGGTGGCGCGCGCCCGAGCAGCGAGTAGGCCGCGATGCTGCCGAGCGCCACCACGCGCTCGGGCTGCACTTCGAGAAGCGTCTGCGCCATGAAGCCGCGGCAGGCGTCGGTGTACTTGAGCAGCTTCACCCGGTCCTTGTCGCTAGCCATCACGCCGTGGCAGCGCAGCCCATTGTCGAACGCCACTGGCCCGGCCCACAGCTTGCTCACGAGCCGGCGCAGGTAGCCGCCGGCCGTGCCGATCATCGGCCGGCCCGCCAGATCCTCGTCACGGCCCGGCATCTCGCCCACGAGCAGCAGCCCACCAGGGTCGCCCTCGGGCGGCACGCAGACCGTGCGGATACCCTTCTGCCCCGACAACGGGCAGCGCCGACACGAGTGGTCAAGGCCAAGCGGCTTGACGCGCTCGACCGCCGCAAGCGGCGTGTCGGGGTAAAGGGCTAGGTGCTCAATGGCCAAAGGCACGTCCCATCAGGCCGGCCACACCTTCTCGGGGTGCGCCTCGACGGTGCGCCGGATGCGGTCCTCCAGGTTGACCACCACACGCAGCGCCGGCACTTGGTCCTTCAGCTTCGTGGCCTCGACAATCAGCACCTCGATCTCGTGGCACCCCTTGAGCAGCGCCAGCGCGTGCAGCGCGCCGACGACCGTCTTGGCCTTCGACAGCTCGTCAGGCAGGTCGCCAGCTTCACCGGCCGGTGCAGGCGCGCGGCTTGTCGGCGGGACCAGCGGCGGGTTCGGCGCAGTGCCGCCGGCCCAGGTCGGCAGCGGGTCGGGCGCGGGACCGAACGGATCATCATCCTCCGGCAGCTTGGCGCTCGGCCCAGCCGGCATCGAAGCGTCAGCAAACTCGGCCTCGACCTGCTCGACCGGCGCAGGCGTGGTCACGATCTCCGGCAGCGGCGCGCCGGCCATGACCGCGGGGTGTGGCTCCTCATGGTGGACGTTGCCGTTCCGGTGCGGCATCGGCGTGTAGCGTTCAGCCTGCTCGCCGTGCGGAACAGCGACAGCCACCAGTGAGCCGAGCGAGAGCGCGTCCAACACGCGATGCGCATCCTCCAACGAGAGCCCGATGATGGTCAGCTCCTCATCCTGAAAGTGAACCATGTGGATGCGGCCGAGCACTTCGGCATCGGCCTCGAACGAGTGCAGCTTTGTGATCGCCATGTACCCTCCGTCTTACCCGATAGGTGTGACGTTTGCGTTCTCCAGGCTCGCGAGCGCCTGCTCCTCCAACCACGCGCGCGGCACCTCGTCGGGATCAACCCTTGGCCCGAGGCGCACCGAGCCGGCGCGCTGTCCTTCCAGGCGCAGGCGCATCGCAAGCGCCCAGCCTTCCGCCCAAGCGTCGCCGTCGAGGATCACGCAGACCGGGCGCGGCGCGGCAAGCAGCTCCTGCACCTGCCACTCGCTCGCCTTGCCCAGCAGTGCGACCGCGCGCGGCCACAGCGCGATGGCATCCATTACGCCCTCAACCACGATGACCGGCTCGTCCGTCTCCAGCAGCAGCGCGCCGTGGTGGTACAGCACCTCGCCGCGGTTCATGCCGGGCGGGTAGAGGTAGGGCTGCTCGGCGCGCTTCTCCCACGCACGACCAACCCAGCCGACCCAGCCACCCTGCATGTCCAGCACCGGTACGATCACGCGCCCGTAGTGCCGGCCGAACGCACACGCCCCGATGCTGGCCGCCGACCACATGTCCGGCCCGACGTTGCGCCCGAGCAGGTAGTCACGCGCTGGCGCGAGCGAGAGCGCCTCTCGTCCCTCCGGGTCGGCCAGTGACACGAAGCCCTCGGGCGGTCCCAGGTTCGGTGGCGGCCCATCCTTCTCCGGCACCGGCGCAGTGTCCAGCCCGTCGAGCATATCGTCGGGCAACCGGCCCTTCGCATCGCACTTCCAGCAGCGGTAGAACGGGGGCTTGATGCCGAGCGACCGCCGCTTGTCCGGTTTGCCTGTGGCGATCTCGCAGACCGGGCAGTGGACACGAAACCACCCACTCGGCGCGGCGCGCCCTGCGCTGCGCAGCGCCTCAAGCACCAGCCGGTGAACGTCGCCGCTCAAGCCAGCCCCCACAGCACGCACATCGAACCATCGGCTTCCACTTCCCGCCGGACGAACAGCGAAGCAGCCTTGGCGATCTCACGCAGGATGTGCCGGTCGGTGTAGCCGGTCAGCTCGACGAGCTGCGCGAGCGTCGAGCTGCCGGCCTGTCGGAGTGCAGACACGAGGATCGATGCTGTGCCTTCACCATCCATCGCGCGGCAGCGCAAGCACGCGAGCGCCTCCTTCTTGCGACGCCCGCACTCGCAACGCTCGCCACGCACATGCACCCGTTCTTGGACGCCGCGCCTAGCGTTCCACTCGCGGTCACGGATGGCTTCGCAAGGCCGACAGTACAGATGTACGCCGTCACGCCGCCCAGCATGCCGGTAGAACGCGGCGCGCGGCTGCCATAGCCCGCACCGACCCATGCAGAAGAACTGCCCACCATCCGGCGACGGCGGCCTGTGGCGCGCGAATGCGCGGCAGTAACCGGAGCGGTGCGCCCATTCCTTTTTCGCCTTTGTCGAGCACGCCTTGCAGAGCTGCGCATAACCGCGCCGCTGAGAAGGTGCCGCCCAGAATGACCCGACAGGTTGCCAGCCACAACCGGAGCAGCGCAGCCACGGACCCAGCTCGGCCATCGTCGGCGTCGGCAGCAGCGCCGGCAGGCAGGCCACCGCAACTACCACGTCTGCACCGACACCGGGGCCATGCGCGCGGTTGCGAACTCGATAGGCAGCGGCCCGACCGTGAAGCGCCCGCGCCCCGTCCGATTCTTGGCCACGAAGTAGCGCATGCCGTCGTCGCCTGGGTTGAGGGTGATCACGAGGTCGGCCGAACGAACCTTGTGCATCGAGTCGGAGACGTGTTGAAGGTCCAGCACGTCGGCGTCACCGCGCTTCGGGCGTGAAGCCTGCGAAGCAGTCCACACCCACTTGCCTGTCTCGATGGCGTAGACGCGCAGCCCTTCGTACACCACACGCATCGCCTGGTACTCGCCGTGCTCTGCGCCACCGACCTTCTTCGGCGCGGTCAGCTTGTCGGCGTAGTCGACAATCAGCACGTCCATCGGGCGGCCCATCCGCTCCTCCTCGAAGCGCACCCACTGCTTGATGTCGTCGACCGTCGTGACGTGCGGGGTCATCTCCTTGAGGATGCCGATGCCCAGCTTCATCGTCATCAGTCGACGCTTCGCTTCCTCCATGGAGCCGTCGAGGATCGCGTTGATCGGCAGGTCGGTCAGATTGGCTTTGATGCGCGCCAACCAGTAGGGCTCGGCCAGCTCCAGCGTAACGACGCCCACGGTCATGCCCAGGCGCAGCGCAGTCCCGGCTGCATGCGCGAGAGCCATGGACTTGCCGGCACCCGAACCGCCGATGAAGAATCCGAGCTGACCCCGCGCCATCCCGCCGTCGAGCGCGTCGTCGAGATCCGCAATGCCGCACGGGCAACGCGTCGCGTGCCGGATGCGCTCGATGGACGAGAACGAACCCGCGCCGATCAGCACCCCGCCCGTCGTGTCGGCGATGCCGATCTGCGCGGCCTGCTGAAGCATGTCCGTGACCTTCGTGAAGTCACCGTGGCTGGCAAACTTGTCGGTCGCCGTGACGATGGCGCGCATCTGCGCGCGCCGCTGAAGGATCGGTGACACCTCCGCCGTGATGCTCTCGGTCGAGGATCGCTTGCTGTCCTCGGCGGCATCGAGGAAGTCGGACACCGCGCCCATCTGCTCGAACGTGATCTTGCCGTCGTCCACCATGCGACGAAGCCGCTGCACCACCAGCAACGCGCTCGCCGGCCCGCGCCCGATGTCACGCGCGATGGCGTGCGCCGCGCTCACCGCAAGGCGCGCAGCCTCAGAAGCGAAGGCATCGGGCTCCAGTACGTGCGCCGTCGAGCCGTAGAACACCGGACTGGTACAAGCAAGCCACACGACCGCGCGCTCGAACGCGGGCGTGAATGGGTAAGGCTCGACGGTGGGTCTTTTATCAGCAGCCACTCCATCCCCCTATTGCCAGATCCACACGCCGTTTGCGGCAGCGCGGTTCAGGCTCTCCTGCGTCTCGCGCGTCTGCGCCTTCGCCTCTGTCACCAACCCGTCGTACAAGCCGGGCGGAAAGATCCGGTCGGCGATGGTCTGCATCTCCGCGACCGACTGCGCCCAGGCCATCTCAAACCGCATCGCGTAGTAGCGCGCCGACAGCTCGCGCGCGGCTGGCGCGATGACCAGGGAACCGCCCATCCCGTTGCCGCTCTCTTGCTCGAACCAACCCGACTTCGCCAGGCGTGCTTCGAGGAACATCCAGGCTAGCGTTGGTGGCTGGACAGCACGGCCCTTCGGCGTGTAGTCGCACCACACGGCGCACGACCAGGCAGCCCAAGCCACCGGAGCGATCTGCTTTTCCCGCAGCGCCCGAGCTGCCGCGACCAGCGCGGGGAACAGCTTGGACTTCTCGACCGCCCCGCGCGCGGTCAGCACGCCAGACTTCTTGCCGAACCGCGCCTGAACCGCCCCGCGGTAGGCGGCGACCAACAGCCCGGCCAGCGTGGCATCCGACATGTCGGCCTTCAGCTTGGGCGGATCAGGCACGACCGCCGGGGGTGTGACATGGTGGCCAGGGTGCGGAACCGCCGCCAGGTAGACCTGCGCGCCACGGTTCTCCTCCGGCCGCGCCAGCACGCCGGCAGCCGCCAGCGGGTCGGGACCGGCAGGTGGCCCGCCACCGCCTCCTCCGGTGACAGCCGCAGCTTCAGGGTGGCCTTCGGCTCGGTTCTCCCCCGGAGGGTTATTGGTCGCGCCGGCCTCGGCGCGCTTATCAACATCCGTTAGGATGTTTGATTGCTCTTGTTCTCCCGTAGGGAGATTGGGATCGGGTTTGAATTCGGGGTGGATCGGTTTTGAATTCCTGGGTCGACCAGCGCCAGGACGCGCCCCGCCACGCTTCGGCTTGTCGGTCAACCAGTTACGTGTGACCGCGGGCACGCGCACGTCACCCTGGAAATCAGGCTTCGGGCTGCCGTAGAGCCTGCGCTGGTAGCAGAGCACGGCCTGCCCGTCACGCTGCCGTATGACCTTCCAGGGCTCAGCCAGCGGCCGGAGCAGGCGCGCGGTCTGAAGCCGGGCGATGGCCCTCTTGGCCTGCGCAGACGAGCAGTGCAGCTTGCGCGCCAGCCAGCCCGCCCCGCTCCAAAGGACGCCCGTGTGCCGGGCGGCCCGCGAGCTGTCGCGGACCTCGCACTGAAGGCACCAGGCGCGCCAGGCAAGCGGTCCAAGCTCCTTGCGCAGCCAGGCAGCCGAGACGGGAACCTGTCCGCTCCAAGGGCTTTCAGCCCACAACCTGCGCGGCGGTTCGGGTGTGGTGTTCAGCTTGCGGTTCAGGCCGAGCTGCTGGACCAGAGCATCGCCGAGGTAGTGCCGGGCGAGCGCGCTCATGGGATGCAGGCGCGCGTGCTGTGTGTGAAGGTGTGCCGAACAGCGGACATGCGAAAACCCTCCGATGCTTTGCGATGGGGTCGTGTCGGACCTTGGGGGGTATGCCGGTTCTTTCTAGGCGTGCGCGACCTTGGGTACTACAAAGCGCACGACCGTGCTGAAACCAACACGCCCCCACCGCAAAACCGCGGAGGGTTTAGTACCCAAAGTCTTAGTCAGCGACGCACCCCAATGCGACCCGACCTATGTTTGACGGCAGTTGCCTAGCCCGCCGTCGATCAATCTATTGCCCGATTGCCGACCCGTTAGCACCTAAAATCGTCACCTGCCCGGTCGCCGCCGACTCGACCACGACCTCATGCCCTTCCTTCAGGAAGGCACGCTGGCGCGCTTTCGCGTGCTTTTCCAACCACTTATTACCCCTGTCGAGGATGTCGTAGACCTCGAACTCAGCCTTTTTCCCGCCGTCGGTTCTCATGCCGCGGCCGATGCGTTGGAGCGAGGCGATGGTCGACTTGCCCCCGGCTGCGACGATCACCGAGGCCAGCGACGGAATGTCCACGCCCTGCTGGAACACCACCGAGGCAATCAGCGCGTCCAGCTCGCCGCGCTCCAGGCGCGCCGTTGCCGCGCGCCGCTCGTCAGTGTCGTCGGCACCGAACACGAACTCCGTGCGGACGCCGGCCTTGTTGAGCGCGACCGCAAGCAGTCGCCCGTGGTCGACCTCCTTGACGAACACCAGCGCCGGCTTCGCGGCGCGCCGCGTGGCCTCGACGACCAGCCGGTTGCGCGGCACGGAGTTGACGACCAGATCGCGGTACGCATCGTTCCACGTCGGCGTGAAACCGGACGCCTGCATGCACGGCAGCATGCGGATGCGCGGGCGCGCGATCACACCACGCTCGATCAACACGTCGGGCTTGAGCCGGAAGATCACCGGCCCGGTCGCCGCCACCGCGAGCAGGCTGCGCTTGTCACCGCGCGCAAGCGGGGTGCCGGACATGCCGATGCGGAAGTAGGCCGACGACGCCTTCATGGCCACGCGCCAGAAGGAGTCGGCCGGCAGCACATGGCAATTCGACACACCGAGCCCTTCAGCGAAGTAGGTGTGCTCCCCCTCTACTTCGAGGTTGTAGACAAGACCGTCTGGACACACTCCTCCAAACGTTCCGTCACCACCCGATTCCAGAACCTCAACACTGTCCACCCGATTCCACGAAGTCGCCCGTCCCGCCGCGCGTCCTGCGCCTTGCGCTTCCCGTAGTGGCTCGGACCATCCACACGGCGCGTCGTCTCGACCAGCACCGGTACTTCGCACTGTCCGCATGGAAACGGCTTCCTCATGAGACAGGCAGAGCACGTTCACACCGCCTGTCAATTCTCCTGCGGGCACCCATCCAGAGGTCGTCCAGAATCGGTGGTTCGGTGTGCAGGTGATCGCGCGGCGGCCACCGTCGAGAATGATGCGAACCAAAGCTGACGGCCGGCGGACCCACAGCCGCGACACGCGGCGCATCGACCGGATCTGTGTGACGGGATCGAAAGATGGCACGCTGTCACCGACGCAGATCTCCTCGATCCGCACGCCGCCGACTCTCGTCCCAGCGGGGAAGCACTCGTCGATGATCAGCCCGAGCGCCCCGCCGACCAGCTTCGTGGCGCGCGCGACCACGCCCGACTCCAGCGAGGCAAGCGCCCGCGCAACAGTCTGGAACGTGGCCACCGTGAACCGCTCCTCGGACCACTCGCCGTCGCCCACGCGCCCAGCCTTCCGGCCGGTGCGCTTCTCGTAGCGCGCGGCGGTCTGCTCCAGCAGGTCGACGTTCGGCACCAGGAACAGCCAGCGCGTCGGCATCAGCAGCGACAGCGCGATGGCGATCTCCGTCTTACCGCCGGCCGTCGGAATCCACAGGATGCCGTGCCCGGCAGAAGCCGCGCGCTTCACCGCGTCGAGCTGGTAGTCGTGCAGCCACGATAGGTCAGCGGTCGGGTCTTCCTGGCAGGGTCGAGCGCGCCGGTCGAGCAGCTCGATGGTGATGCCGCACTCGGCCGCACCCTTCTTCACGATGGGCAGGAGTCCGCTCGGGAACGCGTCGGTGAGCTGGTTGTAGAGCCGGACGCGCCCGTCACCCTGCGCCCGCCGCCGGCCGTAGGCGAACTTCGCCCGCTCATCGTCGAAGGCCAGGTACTCCGAGAGCCAGGTCTTCTCAGCCGGCTCGGCCTTCGTGACGCGCGTGTGCAGGTTCGTTCGCTCAAGCCACATAGATCTCCGTTCCCGGCAGCGACGGCACGCATCGGCGGCCGGACAGGAACGCCCGGTACTCGTCGAACTTGTGCCGGTCATAGCCGCCCCACTTTTCCCAATACGCGCGGCGGGCGCGCCGCCACCGCTTGCGCCGCCGTTCTGCCGTCGAGCTGCGGCGGTGGAACGCGAGCCCTTCACCCTTGCTCCAGTGGCGCTCGAAGTCCTGCCACGAGCCGCAGCGCAGACACTCGGCTGGACCGAGCTGCTCCATGCCCACGCCGTTGTCAGCGAACTCGGCATCGAGCGGGCCGTCGCAGAACTGACAGCAGCCGGCTGGCCCGTAGAACCGGCTGGTGCGCCTCGGTGCGATCCTGCCCGACAGCTCTGCGACCGTGGCGCACGCCGCGGCCAGCTTGCGACCGTGCCGTGACACCGCTACTTCGCCGCCGATGCCACCAGCCCGAACAGCTTGGACGCAGCCGGCCCGAGGTACACCGCGACCGACTTGGCCTCGACATACCACGACCGCCCGACCTGAAACCCGTTCAGCTCCTTGCGCTCGATCAGGTCGTAGATCGTGGTCACGTCGCGACCGATCAGCCGCGCGACCTCCGGTGCGGGCAGGTAGCCCTTCGCCCGCATGATGTCCGACTGCTTGACCTTCACCGGCTTGATCTTCAGGGTCATGTGCTTCGCTCCTCTCAGTTGATTATGGCGTTTCGGTTTTTCATGTCAATCAGGAATCGCCGAGCAGGCGCAGCAGCCCGGTCGTCATGTCACCGCTGCCGAGCTTCTTGAGCTGCCGCTTGGCCGCTGCGAACTCGTCACGCGCCGTAAAGCGCAGCTCCAGCACGTACTCGCCCGGCGGTGCATCCACGTCGGCCGGCACGTCGACCGCCTGGCCGAGCAGGTCATCCGCGGTCGTGTGCCGCGCAGCAGCCAGCAGGTCGTCGATTTCTTCCGACGAGAAGCCGGTGTAGAGCAGCTCCTCCATCTTCCAGCCGGACGCCGACAGGTCCGTGATGATCTGGCTGGCCACCGCCAGGTCGACATCACCGCGCAGCCGGTTCATCGCCAGGCGCAGCGCCTCGGCATGATCGGGCGGCATGTTTTCGAGCACGACGCCGGGCACCTCGACCATGCCCTCCTCGCTGGCCGCGCGCGTGCGGTGATGGCCGTCGATGATCTCGTAGCCGGCGGTGCGCCGGGCGACGAGCACCGG
>Ga0315274_10004380_pt1 | contig 20757 bp, 13 predicted proteins | sample YL17G02_20_MG_FD_203700 | JGI IMG/M metagenome (GOLD analysis project Ga0315274, IMG submission 203700) | Sediment microbial communities from Yellowstone Lake, YNP, Wyoming, USA - YL17G02_20 | ecosystem: Environmental > Aquatic > Freshwater > Lake > Sediment | place: USA: Wyoming | collected...
CAATCCGCTGACGCTGTACAAGGGAAGCGAGATTCTGGAAATGGCGCGGCGCGAACCAGCCGTGTGGGCCGACATCGAGGAATACCAGAACGACTATCTGGCCAAGCCGAAGGCGATTTACGATTTCTGGAACGCGCTGCACGAGCTGTGCCAGTACGATTGCTTCGGCCGCGAGGAGATGGAGGCGTTTACGCACAACGAGTATCTTCGCGGCCATCCGGACATGCTTCAGATGCTCGTGCGCTTGTTGAAGCCGCTGTACTACTACGATTCGAATCTTTCGGCGGCCAAGGACCGCTACATTCGCGAACTCCAAGACCGCATCTTCGCGCTCGAGCACCCGTCGCTGCGACAGTTGCTTTCGCAGGCCGCGCGGAAAGTGCGAAGTCGTCGGCGGCGCTGAAGGTTCGTAGTTGCTCACGACGCTTTCGGCGTCACCCGGAGAGGGATGAGAAGTTCGTAGTAGCGCCGCAAGGCGCGTTTTCGCGCGACCGGAATCCTTGCTCCAGGCCCCGTGTTTCAACGCGCCTTGCGGCGCTACTACGAACTCACTCTCAGCGTAGTCCCCGCTTCAGCGGGTCTCTTTCCGCTCGAAGCGACGGCACGAGCGCAAGATCATTCCCAGTTGACCGCAAGAACGGTCTCCGGGAACAATACGGGCGGTTCACAAGAAGGCTGTTGCTCGACGATTCCGGCTGGAGGGGACGACATGCCTGAGTTGCGTCAAGACCCGGTGACGCGCGAATGGGTCATCATTGCCACGGAGCGGGCCAAGCGACCCACGGAATTCCAGGGCCAGGGAGACACCACGCGCGCCGTCTGCCTGTTGTCGCAGCGCGATGCCTGCCCATTCTGCGACGGCAACGAAGGCAAGACGCCCCCCGAGATCGTGGCCTATCGCAAACCCGGCACCGCGGCCAACTCGCGCGGCTGGTGGATTCGGGTTGTCCCCAATCGTTTCCCCGCGCTGAAAATCGAGGGCGGCATCGAGCGCCGCGAAGTCGAGAATTTCTTTCGCTTGATGGACGGCGTCGGCGCCCACGAGGTCGTCATCGAAACCCCCGAACACTGCGACACCATCGGCATTATGGACGACCACCAGGCCGAAGAGGTCGTTCAAATGTATCTCGACCGTTTTCTCGATCTCAAGGGCGACAAGCGGATGGAGAACATCACCTGTTTTCGCAACCGAGGCAACCTCGCCGGCGCCTCGCTCCTCCATCCCCACTCGCAACTGATCGCCACGCCCATGGTTCCCAATCTGCTTCGCCATCAGCTCGAAATGACCTTCCGCTACTATGACGATCACGGCAAGTGCGTCTATTGCGAGATGACGCGCACGGAACTCGCCGACGGCCGCCGCATCGTTTACACGAACGACGACTATGTGGCCTACACGCCGTTCGCCTCGCGCGTCCCTTTCGAGACGTGGATCGTTCCGCGCGAGCACCGGTCGGCGTTCGAGGGCATCTCGCGCAACCAGTGCAAGGCGCTCGGCCGCACGCTGAACGCCGTGCTGGGGATGGTGTTTCGAAAGCTGAACGACCCCGACTACAACTACGTCATTCGGACTGAGCCGCTGCGCGAAGACCACAGCAGCTACTTCCACTGGTCGCTGCACATTTTGCCGCGCCTGACCACGTCGGCAGGCTTTGAGATGGGTTCGGGGATGTACATCAATCCGATGCCGCCGGAGAAGGCCGCCGAGTTTCTGCGGTCGTCGTAGCGGATGTAGCCGCTGACGTGAGGAGGCGGAAGCGCGCCGAGCGAGGATAGTCCCCTTCGCAAGGGTCCGCCTCCTCACGTCGGCGGCTACACTTCACGGCGACGAATGCGAGCCATCCCACTCGACCCGCGAAAATCGCCCGTCCACGAAACGCACGAAGACGTTCGTCGGGCTGTCCAACGGTTCATCGAAATGGAAAACGATCCGCCGGACGCACAATTCCGGCTGACGGCCATACATTTCATTCTCGCCGAACTCGATGCGATACCCCGGAACGGAATGGATGCGGCCTTTTTCGAGAATCCCCCGCCAAGTGTTGTGCAGAGCGATCAACCCGAACGGGCCGGAGAAGTAAGGCGGCCCCAGCGCCGTCGTCACCAGCGTGTGTTCATCGGTCCGTTCCACGCGCGACGTGGCCTGGCGTCCGGGAACGAGATGGGGGGAAAGGGTCAGCACGTGGAGTTCGAAAGGACGGTCCGGATAGCGGAGTTCCAGCACGTTCTTGAGCGAGTAGGCCAGCAGCGGAAGGTCCAGGACATAGATTCGCGCACCGTCGCGGACCTCGCCGACGGCCTCCGCCCCCTCGGCCAGCAGCCGGTGCGCCGTGCGGCCTCCGAGAATCAGCAGCGCGTTGCCGGGTTGAATGGCAACGACCGAGAGCGCGACGGCCAGGATCGGGACGGCTTTGCGCCAGCGCGGACGGCAAAGCCATCGCGGACGCCCCCTCTCCATCACACGCGACCAGAGGGCCAATAAAACGATGCACATGCCCGCCGCCGGAAAGTAGAAATACAGGTTGGTGATCAGAAGCGGCGCGGTCGGGGCCAGACCCAGCGCAATCCACGCCAGAGCGAAGTAGCCGCGCCGTCGCCACTCATCGTCGCGGTGTCCGCGCAGGAGTCGAAACAGCGCCACGGCGATGGCGGCAACCAGAACCAACAAAACGCCCAGAACCGCTGGGTGCCGCATGAGGACCCTGTCGGCGGGGAACAGTAAAGGAAGCTGAAAGACCATGTTGAAGAAGACGCAGACCACCTTGGCCAGCGCCCAGACAACAAATTGCGGTTCGGACGGCGGATGATAATAAAACGACGGTGGAGGCAAGGGAAAGCCGCCGAGGCTTTCATAACGCACCACCAGATAGCCGGCCACAACCAGCGCATAGGGAACCAGCAACCACACGGACACTCGCGGGCGGGGGAGGAGCCACAGCCACGCGGCAAACGCCAGAAACGGAAAGATGGCGGCGTTTTCCTTGCAGAACAAGCTCACCGCGACGGCCGCAAGCGATAGCGCATACAGTCCCCACGCGCCCGTTCGGCCAAAACGCAACCATCCCCACAGAGCGATCATCATTCCCAGCGCCGGCAGCAGTTCCGTCCGGCCCGACAACCAGCAAACCGCCGGGACGTGGGAGTGCGTCACGCCGAACAGCAGCGCTCCGTAGGCGGCCAGAGAGCGCCGGTCGTCGAGGAGTTCGCGCAGAACGGCATAAAAGGCCGCCACGACTCCCAGGTGCAGCAGGAGATTGGTCAGATGATAGCCCCACGCCTGAAATCCCCACAAGGCGCGATCTGCCAGGAGCGACAACAGAAACAGCGGACGAAAATAGCGCACGACGAATCCTTGAAACGCCGGCGGCTGCCACCCGTCGTGGATCAGCTCGCTGCGGATAACGAAATTCCGCATGAGGCCCGACCACGACCATCCCGACTTCGCCGCGTTGCGGAGATTGAAGTAGTCGTCAAAAAGGAAATCGCCGAACAGGATGGGCGAAAACGCAACGGCAATCGCAAGCAGGTACAGGGCGAAGCGATGGCGGCCTAACGGCGATGTGAAAGTGGTCGTGTTCCTGTTTCCGTTGTCGCCGGGAGAAAGATACAAAGCGGGAGTCCTTTTGGAGTGCGTCTTCGAACGCGGCGCGGGCCGCTCAACATCGGCTCACAGATTCTTTGACGGGCCGAGTCCCCAAAAAGATGACATCACCCACGACGAGGCCGGCTGTGACCGGGGGAGCTGCCACAAGCAGGTTGTCGAGCCAACCGCGTTCAATGGCCTTCGCGGGGACAAGAACCTTTTGACAAGATAACAGGATGCACCGGATTGTCGGCGATCCTGTCCATCCGTCCGCCCCATCCCGCCCCTTTGCTCCCTTGCTGTTCAAACAGAAAACCCGAACCTGGGCCGCGGCCCATACAGCCTGTTGCTTCTTCGAGGTCGCCCAGAGGTGTCCGACAATGAGCAACGAATGTCACCCGGAGGCTTCGTCGTCGCCGCATGTCAGGGTTCTGATTCACAGGATTTCCTTCTCGATTCGCCGGATGGTTTCGCGCCGCCACATCACAGCCAATCCGGTGCATCCTGTTATCCTGTCAAAAAGGACTTACGTTCTTCCAACCGTTAAACGCCCGTGGTTGTCGAGCCAACCGCGTTCCTGTGTTCGGCCATCATGCGACAGCGGGGGCGGCCTTGTCCACTTCTTTCACCGTCGTCGAATAGGCCTTCATTTGAAGGGGCGAGCGGCCCGTTTCGATGCAGTAGTCCTCAAATGTCTGGAAATTCGGTTGCGTCCACATAGGCCGGCCGAAAATCTCGTGCATGGCGATTTCAAGACCATATTTCATAAAGTGGCGGTGGTGGCGGCGCAGGATCGGGTTGGGCGAAAACAGCATCCGCCACAGCTCTTTGGGATGCCAGTAGAACCGGCGCATCATGTCCTGATGGGCGCGCGTGATCTTGCCGGGGTCGGGTTCTTCGGCCGTCGGCATCACGGCCTGAAGTTGGTCGTACTTCGACCAATCGGTGACCTGGATGCGCCCGAGTTGCTTCATCTCATCAAAATACTTCGTTCCCGGATAGGGCGTGGCGACGTTGAGACCGAAGTGGTCCACGTAGGGCCGGACAAACTTCATCAGCGCGTCGCGGTCGGCGGCGGTTTCGTCCCAGTGGCCGATGAGCAGCGTGGCGAGTAACATCAGCTTGTGTTGCTTGACCAGTTGCATGGCGCGCAGGTTTTGCTCGGCGGTCGCCTTTTTGTTCAGGCTGTTCAGCGTCGAATCGCGGTGATACTCGATGCCGAGCATGATCTGATAGACGCCCACTTCGCGCAGCTCATCGAGCAGATCGGCGTCGCGAACGATGATGTCGGCGCGCGACTGAATCCAGTAGTGGCAATTGGTTCGCTTGCGCTTTCGCAGCTCAGCGATGAAGCCCTCGGTGCGTTCGCGCGTCATGTTGAAAATGTCGTCGCCGACAAAAAACGTGTCGCGATTGTATTTCTCTTTGAGCAGCTCGATCTCATCCACGATCTTTTCGGGACTTCGCCCCCGCCATCGCCCGCGCCACAGGATCGGCTCGCTGCAGAACGTGCAGCGATAGGCACAGCCGCGCGAAAAGGTCATACACCACGCGCGCGCCCCTTCGCTCGGCAGGCCATTGTAAGGATGGTCCATGTTGATGCGGTGATAGGCGGGCATCGGCAGCGCATCGAGGTTTGGGATGAGCGGCCGTTCGCCCGTGAAAACGAACTGGCCGTCGGGAGTGAAATAGGCGAGACCGAGAACCTTGGAGAAGTCCTCTTCGCCGCGCGCAAGCGCCCTGGCAAACTCGGTGAACGTCACCTCGCCTTCGCCGACGCAGATGTAGTCGAACTGCGGACATTCGAGCATCGTCTCGCGCGGACTGCCCGAGGGATGGGCGCCGCCGATGATGATCTTGCACGCGGGATGAACCGCTTTGATCAGCCGCGCGGCGTTCATCGCGTCGGGCGCGAAGTAGGTGCAGTGCATCGAAAGGCCGACCAGGTCGGGTTTCATCTTCTTGATCAGCGCCTCGAGGTCGTGCCAGGGCCGTTCGGCGCACGTGCCGTCGAAGAACTCGAAGTCCACGTTCTCCCCCTCCAGATACGCCATCAGCGACAGAAACGCGGTGCTGGGAATCCAGCCCTTGAAGACGCCCCACACCAGATGGGGCGGGTCAATCAACAGCAGTCTCATGCTTTGCCACCTTATTATTCACGTCGTTGCAGCGTCGTTGCTGCAACCCTGAATCAGATACAATCGAGTATCGGAGAACGTCTCCCGATTCAAGGGCAGAATCGCAAAACCACGCTTGACCTGTCATCATCCCGTCAAACATGGTTTGGCGAAAGCATGATTGTGAACCGACGCAGAGGCATGCCAACAGAAATGACCGAACGCCACCGCCAGGAAGTCCTCAACGTCCTCCTCGCGCAGTTGCTCCAGGAACGGGGCGTGATCAGCGCGCCCGAGCAGATTCTCGACGTGAGCACAATCCCGCGCCGCAAGATGCCCGACGTGCTGGTCAGCTATCGCGGCTTGCGAATGCTGATCGAAGGCGAAGTGGGCGATCGGTCGGACGCCAAAGGGCGCGCCCTGGAAGCGGCCCGCAAGCGCGTCACGGACGGCATCGCCCACATGGGTGTGGCGGTCGTCTATCCGGCCGATCTCCGAACGACGGAATTCGATCGTCTCAAGCCCGCTCTCGCGGCGGCCAAACTGCTCGTGGCAATTTCGACGGAGTCGGGCGAAACCGCCTTCTCCGAAGGCGATGCGGATTTTCTCGAAACCGCCTTGCGTCATGCTTTCGATCAATTGCTCCGCGAAGACATCATCACGCGGGCCGCCGCCATGCTCCATTCGGGCATCGAGTGGTTCGCCCGCACCTGCGCGCCGAAATTCGGAATTGTCGGGAAGATGGCCCGGGTACTGGGCATCCCCGAAGTGCCCGGCGTACGAATCGGCGAGGCGGGAAGAACGATTTTCCCCGAACGGGAAGCCGTGGCCGTCGGCCGGATTGGCGCGCTGGTCGTGTTGAATGCCATGATTTTTCAGGAGGTTCTGGCCGACGACCGGCCCGACGTGAAACATCTTACGGACTTTTTTCCCGTCGCCCGATTTCAGCATTGCAAGATGTGCGACAACTTTTGCGAGCACTGGGACTACATTTACACCCACCTCAATTACTATCCCATTTTCCATGTGGCGCGGGAAATCATTCGGGCGCAGGGCTCCTATCGCTATAGCCTGGAGGCCGTGGAAAAACTCGCCCAGACGGCCCACGAGATTGTCACTATGCGCGTTCCGCTTCGCCACGACCTGATGGGGCGCGTTTATCACCGCTTGTTGGCGGACGCGAAGTTTTTGGGAACGTACTACACGAGCATTCCCGCCGCCGCGCTGCTACTGAAACTCGCGCTTCGGGCCGACGCCTGGCCTGAACAGTGGCACGATCTGTCGCAAGTCGGCCGATTGCGCATCGCCGATCTTGCCTGCGGCACGGGCACGCTTCTCATGGCCGCTGCCGACGCGATCACCGACAACCACATCAGCGCCTCGGCCCGCAAGGGCGAACGAATTGATTTTGAAACCCTTCAGAAGGTGCTGGCGGAAAACATCCTTTTCGGCTACGACGTGCTGCCGTCGGCCATTCATCTCACGGCTTCAACGCTGGCTCTGCGCGCGCCCCATATTGCGTTCGACAAGATGAATCTGTTCAGTCTGCCGATGGGCGGTCCGGAACTCCGTCTCGGAAGCGTTGACTTTCTCACGGGCCGCCAGTGCCAGATGACGCTCGACCTGTTCGGCTCGCTGCCGGCGACGCAGCAAGTGTCGGCGGAGTCGGTGCGGGAAGTGGCTCTGGCCGAAATTCCCGACCTCGACCTTTGCGTGATGAACCCGCCGTTCACGCGAAGCGTCGGCGGCAACCTTCTGTTCGGCTCGGTTCCCGAGAAAGAACGCGGCCTGATGCAGGACAAGCTTAAAGCGCTTGTCCGGAAGCCCAAAAACGGCGTGCGGATTTTTGCCAACATCACGGCGGGCCTGGGCTCGGTGTTTGTCGCCGTGGCCGACCGCTACGTCAAACCCGGCGGGCGTATGGCGCTGGTTTTGCCCAAAGCGGTTCTATCGGGCGTGGCGTGGGAACCCACACGTCAGTTGCTCGCGCAAAAGTATCAGCTCGAATATATCATCGGCAGCCACGATCCGCAGCGCTGGAACTTTTCGGAGAGCACCGACTTGAGCGAAGTGCTGGTTGTCGCAAGGAAGAACGACGGGCAAAAATCCCGCCGCGCTCCGAAAGTCGTTGCGATCAATTTCTGGAAGAATCTTTCCACCATTTTCGAATCGCTGACCGTGGCGCAGACGTTGTCCAGAAACGATCCGCCGGACCTGGCATCCGGGCAGGGCGCGCTGGAGATTTCGCACGGCGGACAGAAACTCGGCGAGGCTGTATCCGTTGGATGGAAGGATTTGAAGGACGCCTCAAACTGGCTTTTGCCGTGTGCCTTTGCCCAGTCCGACCTCACGCGCGTGGCCGGTCACCTTTTGCGGGGCCGTCTATGGCTGCCGGGGCATGGGAAAGTGCAAGAGATTTCGCTTTGCGCTTTGTCGGAACTCGGCTCGTTGGGGCCGGATTGTCGCGATATTCATGATGGTTTCTCCCGCAGTCTGAAGGTCACGCCCTACCCGGCATTTTGGAGCCACGATGCCGAAGCCGTTTACACGATGGCCCAGCAACCCAATGCGCACCTCATGCCGCTTCCCAAAGCCAAGGAGGGGCGCAACCTGCGCAAAGTCGAAGACCTGTGGCCCTTGGCGGGGCCTTTGGTGCTCGTGGAACGGATGCACTTGAATTCGCAAAAGCTGACCGCCGTCCGTTTGGCGGAGCCAGTTCTCTCCAACACCTGGTGGCCCTTCACGCCGAAGAAACGCCACTCAAGCGCGCAGCGACAAAAAGCGCTCGTCTTTTGGCTGAATTCCACTTTGGGCGTGTTGATGCTGGTTTCTCACAGAGAAGAAACACGGGGCTCGTGGGTAAAGTTTAAGAAGCCGGTGCTTTCGGCCATGCCGGTTTTGGATTTGGCTTCTCTATCGCAGTCCCAATTGCGGCAGCTGGCAGCGGCGTATGACCGGCTGTGTAACCAGACGCTTCTTCCGCTCCCTCAGATGGCCAGCGACGACGTGCGCGCCGAGATTGACGCGGCGATTGCCAAGGCGCTCCGTCTTCCCGACTTTTCGATGCTCCGGGAAATGCTCGCTCGCGAACCGGTGGTTTGCCTGAGGCCGCTCTGAAATGGCCCTGTCTTCCCCAGTGTATTCATTCTGAGCCGCACGAGAGCTTTTTGCGGAAGCGAACCGTCGGGGAGATGGCAACCAGGCTGGACGGAATCCGGCGACATCATCTCTATCCTGTGAGATTGACAACATCGCCTCGGGGGTGGATCAGAGCACTTGAAATGTGTCGCTTGTTTCCTCCACAAAGGAAACAACAGGCGCAGGTGGAGGGCCGAAGGACAGGATTTGCACGACCGTCCGAAAACTCAATAAGGAGATACCGATGAAGCGGCAACTCACACGACGGAGTTTCATCAGCAAGATCGGACGCGCGGGGGTCGCGGTGGCGGTCTTGCCGAAGGCCCTTGGCGCGGCCGAAGAAGGCGGCAAGACCGTAACGCTGGCGTTTGTGGGATGCGCCCACATCCACACGCCCGGATTCGTCAAGTTGCTCGCGGGCCGCAAAGACGTGAAGGTGAAGTCGGTGTGGGATTACGACGCGGCGCGCGCCGAAAAACGCGCCAAAGAGCTCGGCGCGGCGGTGGTCAAGAACCCCGACGACGTCTGGTCAGACGGCGAAGTGGCCGGCGTCGTGATTTGCTCCGAGACCAATCGCCACCGCGACCTCGTTCTGGCCGCCGCCAAGGCGCGCAAACACATGTTTGTCGAAAAACCCCTCGGCATCACGGGCCAAGAGAGCAAGGAAATGGCCGACGCCATCGAGAAGGCGGGGCTGCTGTTCACCACCGGCTACTTTATGCGCACGGCGCCGCAGCACCTTTTCCTCAAGGATCAAGTCGCCAAGGGCAACTTCGGCAAGATCACGCGCGTGCGCGGCTCGAACTGCCACAACGGCTCGCTCGGCGGCTGGTTCGACACCGAGTGGCGCTGGATGGCCGACCCGAAGATCGCGGGCGTCGGCGCGTTCGGCGACCTCGGCACCCACTCGCTCGACATTCTGATGTGGCTGATGGGCGACGTCGAGTCGGTCACCGCCGACATCAGGGTCATCACCGGCCGCTATGGCGACTGCGACGAATCGGGCGAGGCACTCATGCGCTTCAAATCCGGCGTCACCGGCACCCTCGCCGGCGGATGGGTGGACGTGGCCAATCCGGTCACGCTGCTGATAAGCGGCACGGAAGGCCATGCCGTCATCGTGAACGGCGACCTCTTTTTCCAGAGCGCGAAAGTCGAGGGCGCCGACGGCAAGAAGCCCTGGAAGGACCTGCCCGAAGCCCAGCCCGCGCCGATGCACCTGTTCGTGGATTCGATTGCGGGCAAGAAGGGCCTGCCGCTGGTCGCGCCGCGCGAAGCCGCCGCGCGGGTGGCCGTGATGGAGGCCATGTATCAGGCCGCGCGCGACCGCAAGTGGGTTGCGGTAGCGTAGGGAAAGTGAATGGACCGCGGTCTCTCCATACGAGAGGTCTATCGAGCCGTTGCGGAATTTGCCGACAGCGGTCGCTCGTTCGCCGTGGCGACGGTTTTGCGGGCCGAAGGTTCGACGCCTCAGAAGGCCGGCGCAAAAGCGGCGATTGAAGCGAACGGAAAGATCTGGGGCACGATCGGCGGCGGGTCGGTGGAAGCTGAAGCGCAGCGCCGCGCGATCGAGGCGTGCAGGACGCGACAGCCAGTGGTGTTTGACTTTTTCCTGGAAGGCGGTCGCGCGGCGGACGCCGAGCCGATCTGCGGCGGGATGATGCGCGTTCTCATTGATCCGACGGCCGCGAAGGATCGCGCGGCGTACGGCCAGGCGGCCGAGGCGCTTCGCTTGCGCAAGCGGGGTGTTCTGATCACTACAGTCCGCGCTCATGCGGGAGTTGAAGAGTTCGTAGTGCCGCCTTCAGGCGGTGAACCCGCTAGAGCGGGAACTACGAACAAAGCACCCGCTGAAGCGGGCACTGCGAACATGGAAGTGAAAGTGCAGTGGCTCGCGGAAGAAGAACTGCGTGCCGAAATCGGTTTCCCGGATGCCAACGCCGTTCGCGCGTGCCTGGTCCGCGAGACACCGCAAGCCTTTGTCGGCGACCCGCAACCATCGGGTGCGCGCATCGAAGTTCTCGTCGAGCCGATCGTGCCCTGGCCGCTGTTGCTGATCGCCGGCGGCGGCCACGTCGGCCAGGCATTGGCGCGACAGGCGGTTCTCATCGGCTTCGACGTTGTGGTCGTGGACGACCGGCCCGAATTCACCGATCCGGCGCTCTTCCCCGAAGGCGTGACGACGCGCTGCGGCGACATCGCCAAAGAAATCGCCGGCTCTCCCATCGCTGCCGACACCCACGTTGTGATCGTCACGCGCGGCCACCGGAACGACGCCGAGGCGCTGGCGGCCTGCATCCACAAGCCGGCTGCCTATATCGGCATGATCGGAAGCAGGCGGAAGGTGGCCTTGATGCGAGGGCATTTCATCGAGACGGGTTTGGCGACCGAAGAAGAGCTCAACCGGGTGTTCGCGCCGATTGGTTTGGACATCGGCGCTGTGACGGTTCCCGAGATCGCCACAAGCATCGCCGCTCAGTTGATTGCGGTGAGAAGGAAGAACCAAGCTAAAGTGTGACTCCGAACGACCGTTCGTAGTGCCGCCCTCAGGCGGTCAAAGGCCCCGCTGAGGTGGGAACTGCGAGCGAAAAGGACCAATCTGAAGCGTGAAGCCCAGTCGTGAGATTTGCACCATTGTTCTCGCCGCCGGAGAGTCGCGCCGGATGGGCGCGCAGAAGCTGCTCCTGCCGTTCGGCGGCGCGACCGTCATCACGCATATCGTGGACCAGATTCTCCGCAGCGCCGTCCGCAAGGTTTACGTCGTTGTCGGACACGAAGGCGAGCGCGTGGCCGCGCAATTGTCCAACTGGCCCGTTTCGATCGTCGCCAACCCCGATTACAGAAGCGGCATGTTGAGCTCGGTCCGATGCGGGCTGCGCACGCTCGCGCAAGAATGCGACGCGATCATGGTGACGCTCGGCGACCTCCCTGGCATCACCACCGGCCTGATTGACGAAATGGTACGCGTCTTCGCCACAACCGAGAAAGGGATTCTTGTGCCGCTGTACGACGGCCGGCGCGGCCACCCCGTTCTGTTCTCGATCGGCTATCGCGACGAAATCCTGACGCGCTATGACGACGCGGGACTTCGCGGCCTGCTGCGCGCTCACCCCGACGACGTTTTCGAACTCAACGTTTCTTCGCCCGCCGTGCTCTCCGACATGGACTTCCCGGAGGACTACCAGCGGGAACTTCGACGCTCTGGCCCAGAGACTTGAGGAACGCGCAAGCCAACCGCGGCGTAACCCCGACTACATTTCCTTCTCGGCCAGCTTCACGACTTCCTTCAGCTCTCGAATCGTATTCGTCGCCGCTTTGTACAATCCTTCCGCCGCTTCGCGGGCGGTTCGCCGCGAAACCGTGTAGGGATCGTTGACCACTTCCTCTTCGACGACCTTGACCCATTCCGGCGGGAGCGCCTCGATGCCGCTCAGCGCTCCCGCGAGTCCTCCTGCGATGTAGCCTTTGCAGTCGGTGTCGCGGCCAAGATTGACGGCGTACAGAATTGCCTCTTTTGGCCGCCCCTTGGCCATGTAGAAACAGGCCAGTCCGCCCGACATCACTTCGACCGCGTTGGAGATGGGGCGGCCTTTGTACTTCTCGTCGAAAAGCGGCCTCAACTCTTTCCAATCCTTGGCTGCCCTTGCCCATTCCAGGCCTTGCGTGACCTCCTTCAGCGGCTCTTCGGACAAGTACGAAAGCGCGGTCGCAATCACGCTGTCCACCGTGGCGTTGGGCTTGAGCGCCTCGGCGCCGGCGCCAGCTATGCCCGCGCAGACCTCCAGCGCGTAATTCCCCTTCACGCCGCGAACGTCCTTGATCCTTCCCAGATCAAAAGCGTCCTGCGCGGCTTGGGCGGGATTGCAGGCGTTCACCATTCCAACCGGCAGAATCATTTTCGTCGTTCCAATGAAACCCGGCCACGCCGCCCATCGCCCCACCTCCCAGGGCGGCATACCCGATTTCAAGGACTCGTAGATCACCTGATCCTGGGGACCGAGCAGATAGCCGAATTTGGCGGGATCAATATCGCTTTTCCAGGTCTCGGCCAGATCGCCGATTGTGATTCGGCCGCCCTTCCTGAGAATGGCGCTGGTGCAGAGCCGATGGCGCTCCTGGCCGTCTTCGGTCATGCCCGGCGGTCGGTGGTGGGCATGATAGACAAAAATCGTTCCGTCTTTTTGCTTGCTGCGCCGGTCTTGCTTGTCCTGCGGCAACAGGCGGTCAACAAGACCGAATCGCTTCTCGATCTCCGTGTAGCTCAGGCCTTCGGTCACGTCGCCCATCGAATTGGCAATCGTGACCGCGGCCTCGCAGCCGTAGATCTTGGAGAAAAGCCTTGTTGCGGATGTGGTGGACGCGGCCTCGACCGAAACGGCGGACGACAGCAGTAGAAGGGCGGCGGTTGCCCAGAGCGTCTGTTTTCCGGTGGCTGTTTTCACGAGTCTCCTCCCATCAGAATGGCGTGACCCTCAAGCGCAACTCCGCGCCGGGCTTCAATTCCACCGGCAGCCCTTCCTGCAACTCGCCCCCGGTCAGCGTTTTCTCGGAACCGCCTGCCGCGTCGCGCACCACATAACGGCGCCCGGCCTCGGTCGTGAACCATTCGGGGAACTGGTTGATGCGCGCATAGTCGAGCGGCAGGTGCATGTTAGTCCTGTGGCGCGGCTTGTCGAAAAGCAGACGACCGCTCCACGGCTGGTCGGCGGCGAGGCTCAGGCAAACGGCGTCGCCGTCGCGCACCGCCCCGACCCGGACATCGGCGCGCCAGGGCCGAACGGCCGCGCCCTGCGTCCGCCACAAAGCGTACATGATGGAAGTGCGCGCGAAATTGCCGTCGCCGTGCCAGCCTTCGATCACGCCGTCGCTTTTCTGAATCGCCCACATCGCGCGGATTTCGCTGTCAATCCATTCGCCGGCCGACGGAATCGGTTCGCGATTGAACAGGTTGATCGCCCCTTCGATCGAATCGGCATAGCCGTCCGACCCGCCCCAGTTATAGCCCGTGTAGTGCTCCTTCAGGTTGCCGAGGACTTTGCGAACAGCGGCGCGATAGGCTTCGGTCTTGTCGAGAAGATAGACCGCATAGAAGGCGTCGTAGTCATAGCCCCAGGTGTCGCAGATGCCCTTCGCGTGCTCGCCCGTCTGAGGCGAGATGGACGTGTAAAGCTGCCCATGCTCGTTCCGAGCGATCTCGAGAATGCGATCGAGCATTTCGTGAATCGGCTTCTCGTAGGCCTTCTTCTTTTCGGGAGCGGCGAACGAGACCGCCAGGTAGAGTTCCGACAGGCCATTGACGACCTCGCAGCCGTGATCCACCAGACGCAGGCTCTTGAAATCGCGCGTGGGATGATTGTTGCCGAGCAAAAAATAGTCGCCCAGGCGGATCGCCCAATCGAGATACTTGCGGTCGCCGGTCATCCAGAACAGGCGGCTGCACGCCTGAAGGAGGTTGCCGTTGACCTCGACGTTGAGCGTCGGAATCTTGCCAAACGGCGTGTCAATGGGCGCCTCTTTCCAAACGTCCTCCATGATGCCCAGCATCCGCTCGGACCACGGACTGGGGCCGAGCCACTCGGTCAGGGGGATGAGGCCGTCTTTGACGTACTCGGAGCTGCCGAAGATGATGGCGTCGAGATTGGGTTTCTCGGTCGCAAAGTCTTGCTTCGAGAAGAGGAAATCGTCGGGCAGACGGCCCAGGCGGCTCGTCACCCGCGTCTCGGTGCGCAGCATGTCGAGCATCCGGCCCTCGAAAAGCGCGCGGTCGGTGATGGCGCACGTGAGCACCATGAAGGGATAGTTGTCGGCGGCCGAGTCCTTGGCGTTCCAGAGGTCGCGGCTTTCTTTGAGGTTTCGCGGGATGAGGCCGGTCTTGGGGTCGGCGTGAGCGAGCCAGCCGTCCACGAAACGGCGGCAGCGAAAGAAAGCTTCGGCGGCGCGGCGGGCGTTTTGCTCCGCTTGGCGGAAGAGCGCCTGCTGGCGCAGATCGGCATTCGGAGCGGCGGACGGCGACGGTTCGCGGTCCCAGAGCTTTCGCATCTCAGGAAACGCTTCGGTGTTGGGCGGCGCGGTCTTGAGCGTGATCTTCGAAGCGGACTCCTTCGGATCGGCGGTCGTAGGCCGAGCGGCGCCCGGCTCGGTTGCGACCAGGCGCACCTCGGCGAGGAAGGCGGCCTTTCCCGCGCCCGACTTGAGCGACACTTCGTAGCGTTCGCTCGTCAGGCCGTCTGGCATTGGCGCGCGCAGCCAGCGATAGCCGTCATAGCCGCCCGACTGCAAAGGCACTTCGCGCCCATTGACCGTCATCACGGCTTCGCGCGCGTCGTTTTTCGCGCCCCAGAGAAGTTCAATTGCGTGGCCGGACTGCGGCGGAACGCCGATGACGAGAGCGAGGTTAGCGTCGCCCAGGAAACGGTAGCGCATGCCCCTGTATTCCTGGCTGCCGTCGTCAAAGCGCATCCACGCAAGAACCGCTGTTTCCGAAGTCGAGGCCACGCCGGCCTGGCCCCGGCCGGCGGCCAACAGCCCGATGATCGCCCCCACTGCTATCCGACCCCTGCCAGACGCGCGCATAGAAGGCCTCCTGCAAGACGAATTGGAGTATTCCTGCTCGGCATTCATCTCCGGCAAATGCCGTGAGAAAGATCCCAGACTCGCCGAGCAAGTCAAGTTCGGCGATGCGCGGATGTACGTTCCCCTTTGGGAAAGCGAAGAGATTCTTTGGCCGTTGCCCGCCGCCGCCCACGCCGACCTCACCGTCCTCGCCGACCTCACCGTCCATACTGTCCGTGCCGTCCATGCCGTCCGTGTCGTCCACAGAAAACACAAATCCCTCGGAAATCGGCGAATTTCCCAACAGTTCCCTGTTGCGCCTCTCGCGCTCTCGCGACAGTCTTCGCTCCAGCCGTTTCTCGGCCAGTCGAACAAATCGCCGCAAGGAGTCGCGCGATGAACAGAAGACACTTCGCAACGGGGCTGACGGCGCTGGGCGCATTGGGCCTTTCCGGTCGAAAAGGATCGGGCGCCAGTGACACAAAAGCGGCAATACCAAAAGTGAGAATCCCGATGAAAATCACCAAGATCGAGACGCTGCCCGTGGACCGCTACCTGTTCGTCAAAGTCCATACCAACGAGGGCATCACCGGCCTGGGCGAGTCGGGCGCGTGGGGATTCCTCGAAGCCTCCGAGAAAGTCGTCGAGACTTTCAGGAGCTACCTGGTCGGCCAGGACCCGCTGCGGATCGAACACCACTGGCAATACCTTTACCGTTCGAGCCACTTTCGGGGATCGGCGATCATGGGCGCGCTGAGCGCCGTGGACATTGCGCTGTGGGACATCGCCGGCAAGTACTTCGGCGTTCCCTGCTATCAGCTGCTGGGCGGGAAGTGCCGCGACAAGGCCCGGGTCTATTGCCACGTGACGGGCAACACGAAAGAGAAACTGGTCGGCGGTTGCGTCGAGGCCAAGAAGCGAGGGTTCACCGCCGTCGGCCATCTCACTCCTTTTCTCGACGAATCGCGCGACGTGCCCTACTTCAAAACCCACGCCGAGAAGATGCGCGATGCCATTGACACCGTGCGGCGCTATCGCGAGGCGGTGGGAACCGACGTGGACCTCTGCCTCGAAATCCACCGGCGGCTGACTCCCGCCGAAGCGATTGTTCTCGCCCAGGGAATCGAACAATACCATCCCTACTTCTACGAAGACCCCATCCTGCCCGACAATTTCGACGAGATGGAACTGGTGGCAAAGAGCATTCGTATTCCCATCGCCACGGGCGAGCGGCTGCTCACGATCCACGAGTTCGAGATGCTGCTCAAGCGCGGCGCGGTGCAATACGTCCGGCCCGACGTCTGCCTGGCCGGCGGCCTGACCCACTGCAAGAAAATCGCGGCGCTGGCAGAGGCCCACTACGTCGGCGTGGTTCCCCACAATCCGCTCAGCCCGGTCAGCACCGCCGCCTGCGTGCAGCTGGCCGCGTGCATCCCCAACTTCGCTTTGCAGGAGTATCCCGGCGGCGAGGACCGGCCGCCCAAGAGCGAAATCGTCAGGGGCGCGCTCAAGGTGGAAAACGGTTTCCTGATGATTCCCGACGCTCCCGGCATCGGCGTCGAGCTGGCCGAGGACGCGCGGGAACGGTTTCCGTTTAAGCCGCGCGGCATCGCGACGCGCCTCGGCGCCGACGGCGCCGTCGTGGATCAGTGAGCGGTTTGGGACAAAGCCATTTTGATAGGGGTAGGGAGAATCGGTTGGCCGATTCCCCCTCCCTCCGAACCGGACGTGCGGGTCTCCCGTCTATGAAAGTGGGCCGGGTCAAGGGGAAAGTCAGGGTGGATGCATGGACGTCGCTCCGGACCGTTGACACGGCAGGGACGGTGTTGTAGAGGTGGCAATGCCCCGCGGGAGGATAGGGCAACGCTGGCCTGCGACGAGCTCAGTCGAGGCGGAAGCGACCCGCCTGCGAGGCCGACCCTGGCTGCGCCGAAGGCTACGCCGAGGCGAGAGCCCCTGCGGCGAGGCGAAGGCCCGAGCGCCCAGCGGGGTGACCGAGTAGGAAGCCGGGCCAAGGGGTTCGGCTCTTTGTTTTCCGGGTCCCTGCTCGGTCGAAAAAGCGATACATCCATCTCTCTCCACCCATCTACTCGAGGTCGTGTGCCTCCCATAATCATGCGGGGAGGCGGCGCCCCATACACACTCTCCTGAGGCACTTGCAGAAGTCGGAGCGCCGGCGGCCTCGCCGGTGTTTTTCCGTCGTTTTGGGGCTGAATCCTGGCCTAAAATACCGGCGAGGCCGCCGGCGCTCCGAGGTGTGCCTCGTTCTGCAAAAGGCTCTCCTTGCAGTGCACGTCCAAACCGATGTACCGTTCCATTGGGCTGTACCTCCTCGCTTCGTCTTCTGTGGCGCATTACGCGACCACCTTTCTGCGACGGCTTTACCACATACCGTTCTTGGAGGACAGCCCACTTGCATCATTACAAATTCGGGTGAAGCCCCCCGACGGGCGGACGGGCGGCTGACTCAGGAAAGCGCTTGACAATCGTGACGGCAGCGGCAGTGGCTTGCGGTTGGAAGCAGTGCAGATGATCTGAGCGAGGCGGGCGGACCGCGTTCCCGCCGAAAATGCCTCGCGGTCAAAGGAGACGGACAATGGAGAACCACGTTTCGAGACGCGCCTTTGTGAAGACGGGCGTGGCGGTGGGCGCGAGCCTGACGATTCTGAAGTCGGGCGTCCTCCGTGGGGCCAACGCGCCCAGCAACACGCTCAACGTCGCCGTCGTCGGCTGCGGCGGCCGCGGCCGGTCGAACCTCAACTCGGTCAAGAGCGAGAACATCGTCGCGCTGTGCGACGTCAACGAGCAGAATCTGGCGTCGGCGGCCAAGAGTTTCCCCCAGGCCAAAACTTACACCGACTGGCGGAAGTGTCTTGACCAGAAAGACATTGACGCCGTCGCCTGCTCGACCTGCGACCACACCCACGCGTTCGTCAACGTCTGGGCCATGAATCGCGGCAAGCACGTCTATTGCGAAAAACCGCTGGCCAATTCGGTGTATGAAGCGCGCGTCGTCCGCGAGACCTATCTCAAGCGCAAGGACAAGATTGCCACCCAGATGGGCACGCAAATCCACGCCACGGAAAACTACCGGCGCGTGGTCGAACTCGTCAAGCAGGGGGCGATCGGCGCTCCCAAGGAAGCCCACGCTTTTTGCACGCGCATGCCCGAAGGCGGCAGCTATCTGCCCGGCACGGGCGTGCCCGCGCACATTCAATGGGACCTGTGGCTTGGCCCCTCGCCCTACCATCCGTACAACGACGGCTATGTCGGAAGCTGCCTGAAGTGGAACCGCTTCTGGGATTTCGGCAGCGGCCAGATCGGCGACATGGGCAGCCACATCATGGACCTCGCCTACTGGGCCTACGACCTGCGTTTCCCGACGTCGTGCGAGGCGCAGGGGCCGCCGGTGAACCCTGACACCTGCCCCCAGTGGCTGACGGCGAAATGGGAACATCCGGCGCGCGGCGACCGCCCGGCGGTCACGGTCTTTTGGTATGACGGCGGCAAGAAGCCCAAAATGCCGTCGCCGCTTTTCGACCCCGAGAAAGTCTTCAAGGGCGTTTTCTTCAAGGGCGACAAAGGGACGCTCGTCACCGACTACGGCTACCGTATCCTCTTTCCTGACGGCGACATGACCAATTTCCAGACGCCGAAGAAAGAGCAGCTGATCCCGCCTTCGCTCGGCCAGCACGAGGAGTGGATTGAAGCCTGCAAGGGCAACAAGACCACGCTCTGCAACTTCGACTACTCCGGGGCGCTCGTTGAGCACAATCTACTGGCGCTGGTGGCCTATCGCGTCGGCAAGAAGCTCCAGTGGGACGCCGAGAATCTCCGGGCGACCAACGCGCCCGAAGCCGATCAGTACATTAAGAAGACGTACCGCGAGGGGTGGACGCTGAACGGGTAAAACCCGCGCTTGTGGCGAGCAGGTGTTCAGTGTTCTCACAGTGTTCGTAGTCCCACTTCAGTGGGTTGTTGTCTATTCAAGAGACCCACTGAAGTGGGGACTACGAGCCGTGCGGCTGGATTTGCAGAGCACTTCTCGCACTCGTTCTGCGAGACGTTCTCAGATCTTGAAGAAGATTCTCTTTCCGTAGAAGAAAAATAGGATATACCAGATCGCGCCGAGGACCAGGCAGGCCTGCAACACGCTTCCCCAGGGGCCCAGGGCCGTGACCAGCGGCTTGCTGAACGCCAGAATGGCGTTGTTGATCCATCCTCGAAACAGCTGAAAGATGATGTAGGCCGCGATCGAGTTCATGCCCACGACGACCAGAGGCAACGTCCACCGCTTATAGCCCAACACCTCGACGATCCAGTAGAAGAGCAGCAAGAACAGAATGACCCAGCCCGCCGAGTAGAGCGTGAACGAGGCCGTCCAGATTCGTTTGATGATCGGGACGACGGGACTCAAGGCCAGTCCCGCGGCCATCAGAGCGATTGTGGCGATGGCGAGGGCCTTCATCACCTGTTTCTGGGACAGGTCGCTCGCGACCAGTCGGCCGCACATCACCCCGAAAATGATCGTGGCCGTCGAGGGGATCGCGTTCATCACGACATAGTAGCCGGTGCAGTTTCTGCCCAGCAGCCATCTGTCGAAGGCGGAACCGAGATTCACGTTGCCCTTCGCCCACGGCCCTTCGGGTCCGTTGCCCGGATAGAGAACCCAAACCAGCGTGTAGAGGATCAGGATCAACGCGGCGGTCACTCCCTGGACCGTGTAGCTTCGATTCAACACGAAGAACGCGAGAAAATAGCCGATGGCGATCTGTGGAAGAACGTTGATGAGCGTGATCATCGGACGGCCCTCTTGGACGGAGGTAAAGAAGGCCGCAATGAGAATCAGAAAGATGGCGCGTTTGGCGACGTGGCCGAACACCCGCGTGTGCGATTCGCCCAACGACCGCCGTCGGGCATAGGCCAACGGCATGGCCACTCCGACCATGAACATGAACGCCGGCTGAATCAGGTCCCAATAGACGCAGCCTTTCCAGGGAACGTGGTCGGTGTGTCGAGCCAGGAAACCCAGGATCGCATGGCCCTGGAACGCGGAGAGGCCGAATCCGACCGAGATCAGCGAGATCATGATCGCGCCGCGATAGGCGTCTAATGACACGAGACGCTGGGAGGCTTTTGCGGATAAGGTTTCGGGCATGGATTGTTCCCCCTGAAGTTTTGGTGGTGTCACGAGAGATGGTGCGGCTGTCTTGCCGCTTTCAATCGCGCAAACCGTGGCGAAGGGAAAAGAGAAGGTCAACAACAGGTTCATTCTCGCAAGCGCCGGGGCGGGTCACGGGAACGAGCGCATCTTGATGCCGCTGGCAGCCAGCCCGTCATTGCGAGGAGCCGTTTTGTGGCGACGAA
>Ga0315274_10004382_pt1 | contig 20748 bp, 14 predicted proteins | sample YL17G02_20_MG_FD_203700 | JGI IMG/M metagenome (GOLD analysis project Ga0315274, IMG submission 203700) | Sediment microbial communities from Yellowstone Lake, YNP, Wyoming, USA - YL17G02_20 | ecosystem: Environmental > Aquatic > Freshwater > Lake > Sediment | place: USA: Wyoming | collected...
ACGGGTACGCATAGCAGGCCTCCTTTGTCCAAGATGATGCCTACTAGCGTGCCCGTTCTTGCCTGTCTTGTCAAGGTCCCAACGCTGGCGAAAAGACCTCGATTAATGTGCCATTGTCAAACTAACAAGCTTCGGGATATCCTTGACAGTATGCCAGAATATCGACTGATTATCGCAACTCACATTCCGTTGAAAATAGCTCTCAGAGATGTCAAGACAGACTTTCCTGGTTCGTTCACTAATGTTGCATTCCGGGGTATAGGAGAGAAAGGTGCAAATGATCTACTGAAGTCGCGAGAAGAAACAAACGGAATAGAATATACGCCTGATGCGCTTGATCGGGCGTATACACTGTCGTGTGGCCACCCTTTCTTCGTACGGCACTTGGGCGAAGAAATCCTTGGCATTCTCCGAGAATCCGACAGGAACAAAGTGCAGAGAATAGATGTCGACAACGCATTTGCTCTGGTCTTGGAAAGTTGTGGAACTTGTCTACTCAACGACTATAGTGAGGGTACGGACACATTCCACAGGCAAATGCTACACAAGTTGGCTGAAGATGATACGAGAGCGCTTGAGGATCTGCGCGAGCTTATGCTCTCTGCGGGGCTGGGAGCATCTGAATTCACTTGCCACTACTACGATTTGATTGATATGGGACTCCTAGTGCCCGACGATGAACAAGGAAAGAAGAAACCTCACTTTGCGAATGAGTTCCTCAAAGCGTATATTACACAGCTCCTTGGACTTGACTATAACTTGCCAGATGCTGAATAGAATTAGGAGTACTGAAGAAGCCTTTGAATCTGAATGACCTGCTCAGAAACCCCACCTTGATTGGAGGGCTGAGGGATTGACCGACCGTCGTCTCATCGAAGTAGCGTTCCCCTTGAAGCAGACCTCGCTGGATTCCGTGCACGAGAAGAACGTGCGGCACGGACATATCAGCACGTTGCACATCTGGCCCGCACGGCGGCCACTGGCGGCGTGCCGTGCGGCGCTAATCGCTACCCTGCTGCCCGACCCCGGCGATGAGGCCGAGCGGAACGAGATATTGGAACGGCTGGGCGGTAAGGTCAAAACCACCGTCAAGACGAAGACGCTGTCCGACGGACAGATAGAGGAAAGCATCGTGGAGGAGACCGAAGGCGGTATCCTCCACTGGGGGCGCGAGTCCGGTCCCGACCTGGATTGGTTCCGTGAAAAGATCCGCGAGGCCTACGGCGGACGGGCACCCAAGGTGCTGGACCCCTTTGCCGGCGGCGGCGCGATCCCGCTGGAGGCGATGCGCCTGGGTTGCGAGGCGACTGCGGTGGACATCAACCCGGTGGCCTGGTTCATCCTCAAATGCACGTTGGAGTACCCCCAGCGGTTGGCCGGGCAGACGCGCCCGCTACCCCATTTTGTGCTGAAGGACCGCGACTTCATGAAGGGCTTTCTCAAGTCCAGGGGTTTCTCCGGCGCCGCGTTGCATGAGCAGCTAGAGAAGCTGGGATTGGGCGATGAGGATGCCCCCGTGCAGATGCTGCCGGGCCTGGAGACGGCGACGGTTGACCTGGAGGCGGACCTGGCCTGGCACGTGCGGGCCTGGGGTAAATGGGTGCTGGACCGCGCCCGCGAGGATCTGGAACCCTACTATCCTACGGTGGACGGCAAGCCCTCGGTGGCTTATCTGTGGGCGCGGACGGTGACGTGCAAGAACTGCCGGGCGACGGTGCCGCTGCTCAAGACGCGCTGGCTCGCCAGGAGGGGCAGAAAGCGTGTAGTGCTGACGATAGAGCCGAACGCTGATGAAACCGGCATAGTTTTTGGAATTGATGAGAACCCTCCCAAGGGTAAAGATGTGGGGCAGGGAACGATGTCCCGCGCTGGGGCAACCTGCCCTTGCTGCAATGCTATTATGACAATGGAGGACATCCGGCTGGAGGGACGGGCTGGACGGTTGGGCAAGGTACTCACAGCTGTAATCGTCGAAGGGAGAAAGGGCAAGGATTATCGCTTGCCCACCGAAGATGAGAAGATAAAGGCTGCTGAGGCAGAGAACCGGATAAAGCCGGTTTTCGACCAGATCCCATTTGGGGTGCCTGATGAGTCCCTTCCGATAGGTCGCACATCGGGCAACTCGGGATTCCGTGTCATTCTGTATGGGATAGACAGGTGGTATAAGTTGTTCGCCCCTCGTCAGCTCTTGGTGCTGGGCACGCTGGTGAGGTATACACGTCATCTCCGCAGAGAAATGGACTTGGTCGGGTATCCTCCTAAGTGGGTGGAAGCAGTAACATGCAACCTGGCAATCTGTGTCGACCGCATTGCCGACCGGAATAGCACTTTGGCGTGGTGGCAAACAAGTGCTCAGAAGGTTGGGCCCACCTTCACCCGTTGGGCTCTTCCCATGACTTGGGATTTTGTGGAAGTCTGTCCTTGGATTGACGCCAGCGGAGGCTATTTGCAGGCGGTTGATTGGGCCTCGGAGGTCATAGAGCATCTGAGTCATCAGGCTTTTGTGAGATCGCGATCCCACATACGACAGGCATCAGCCACTGTACCGATAACCAGCAAGTATGATGTGGTAGTCACAGATCCGCCATACTATGACGCCATTGCATACTCTGACTTGATGGACTTCTATTACATCTGGCTCCGTCGGACCCTACATGGTCTATCTACGGAATTAGACGAGGCTTTCTCGAACCCTCTCTCTCCGAAGTGGGATCATGTGAACAAGGATGGCGAGCTGATTGATGACCCAAGCCGCTTCGGAGGAGATTCTTCCAAGTCAAAGACTGTGTACGAGGACGGCATGTTCCGTGCTTTCCGTGCCTGCAACCAAGCCCTGGAGGAGGACGGCAGACTTGTCATAGCCTTTGCGCATAAGCAACCGGACGCTTGGGAGACTCTGGTTTCAGCTATCATCCGTGCTGGATCTGTTGTCGATGGGAGTTGGCCCATTCAGACTGAACGCGTGGGGCGCATGCATGCTCTTGCCTCGGCGTCACTTTCTTCTTCGGTTTGGTTGGTTTGTAGAAAGCGATCTACAAACGCCCGTCCAGGCTGGGATAACCGCGTACTGGTGGAGATGCGCGAGAACATCGTCAAGCGGCTGCACACCTTCTGGGATGCGGGCATCCGCGGGCCGGACTTTGTCTGGGCCGCCACCGGTCCGGCGCTGGAGGCCTACAGCCAGTATCCCGTGGTCAAGAAGGCCAACGAGCCGGGCCAGGTGATGACGGTCAGCGAGTTTCTGGGACACGTGCGGCGCATGGTGGTAGACTTTGTCGTGGGCCGCGTTCTCTCCGGTGATGGCGTGGAGGCTGTCACCGGGCTCGATGATGTGACCACCTATTATCTGCTGCACCGCCACGATTTTGGCATGGAGGAAGCGCCTGCCGGGGCCGCCATCCTCTACGCCATCTCCTGCAACCTGTCCGACCGGGACCTGGCGGATCGCTACCATCTGTTGGAGCAGCGCGGCAGCTCGCTCCGGTTGCTCCCTTGGACCAAGCGCAAGCAGGCGGGCTACGACCCGGTGCTTGACGCGCCGGAATCGCAAGGTGCAGAAGCATTGCCGCTGCCGGGCTTTGAGGTTCCCGAGCCTGAACTGCGCGAGCTTCCGCTCGTCGACCAAGTGCACCGGCTGATGCACCTGTGGCGGGCCGGCGACGTCACCAAGGTGGACGTCTATCTCGATGCACGCGGCCTGCGTCGTAGTCCCTTGTTCCACCAACTGCTGCAGGCCCTCATCGAGCTGGCACCGGCCGGCAGCGAGGAACGGGCGTTGCTGGAGAGCATCAGCAAGCATGTGGATATGAAAACCGGCATGCAAGCCGGCGCTCAACTGATCCTTGATCAATCAAGCAATGGGGAAGGGTAACAGTCGGCGCATTCGCTGTTACGTGGGAGGTTACGATGAATAATTTGAAGTGGAAACCCTGGCATCAGGTCGTAGACCTGCGCGATGACCTCAGAACAGGGGAACTTTCGCTGGCCGTTTTCGCCGCCGATCTGTACGAGGTGGCGATGCAGCAAGGGCGGCGACTTATCTACGAGGACCCGGCCGAGTTCTTTGCCCTCACCTATCCCACGTACAATCTGCGTGAACTGGCCCGCGACGTGGTCCTGCGCTTGGCTGGGCAGAGCGACAGAGCCATCCGCCAGTTGGAATTGACCTACGGCGGTGGCAAAACCCACGCCCTCATCATGCTGTTTCATCTGGTCAACGATCCAGCTCATCTACCCGATCTGCCCGCCGTCCAGGAGTTCATCCAGCACATCGGGGTCCAGCCGCCGCAAGCGCGGGTCGTCATACTGCCTTTCGACAAGCTGGACGTCGAGAAGGGTATGGAGGTGCGCAGCCCAGACGGCGACCTGCGCTGGCTCAAGCACCCGTGGAGCGCCATGGCCTTCCAGATCGCCGGTGCGGACGGTCTGCGCATCCTTCACGCCGAGGGCAAGGACGCCGAGCGGGAGAGCGCCCCGGCGGAGAACCTACTACTGGAACTGCTCCACATCCCAGAGGAACAGGGGCTATCGCTGCTAATCCTGATCGACGAGGTGCTGATGTATGCCCGTGAGAAGGTAGGCTTGCAGCCGGAGTGGCGAGGGCGGTTGCTCAACTTCTTCCAGTACCTCACCCAGGCGGTGACCAAGGTGGATCGTTGCGCGATGGTCGCCTCGCTGCTGGCCACCGACCCCCGCAAGAGCGACAAGTTGGGCAAAGAGCTCACCCAGGAGATCTATGCCACCTTCCGCCGCGAGCGCGAAGAAGGCGTCCAGCCGGTACTCAAAGAAGACGTCGCCGAGGTGTTGCGACGCCGCTTCTTCACACCGGAATCCATCAAGAATCCGGATGCGTTCAGGCCGCACGTTCTTGCAGCCCTAAAGGGGATCACAGCCCTGGACGAACAGACAGCCAATGAAGGCAAGGTTGCTGAAGCCCGTTTCCTGCAGAGCTACCCCTTCCATCCCGATCTGACCGAGGTCTTGTACACCAAGTGGACGAACCTGGAGGGTTTCCAGCGCACGCGGGGTGTGCTGCGCACCTTCGCCCTGGCACTGCGCGATGCAGAGCAATGGGACACGGCGCCGCTCGTCGGGGCCAACGTCTTTCTAACTGCTCCCGGTATGGTAGGGCTTTCGGAAGCAGCCCGAGAACTGACCGGGATTGCTGAGACGGAGGAATACGAGGGCAAGCGCCAGGAGTGGTCGGCGATTCTGCTTGGCGAGTTGGGAAAGGCTCGAGAGATCCAGCAGCAAGAGAATCTATCACAGCGCGAGGTCGAGCAAGCAGTCCTGGCCACGTTCCTGCACTCCCAACCCATCGGGCAGAAGGCACTGACCAGAGAGCTATTCGTACTGTCGGGCCAGACCCGCCCTGACAAGATCGTACTGGAGAAAGCATTGCGGCGGTGGACGGAGGTCTCGTGGTTCCTGGATGAGGACGTGCTACAGGAAGAGTTGCAGGCAGTCGAGGCAGACACCCTGCCCCGGGCCTGGCGGCTGGGATCGCGTCCTAATCTGACGCAGATGCACCATGACGCCTGCCAGAACCGCGTCTCGCCGGAATTGGTGGATGTGCAGTTGCTGGGGGAAATTGAGCGGCTTGGCAGCCTCACTGCTGGAGCCAAGGGGGCGGGGGTGAAGGTTCACAATCTGCCCAATAGCCCCAGCCAGGTGGCGGATGATGGCGAGTTCCACTATGTTGTCCTGCCACCGGAGGCTGCCTGTGATCCCGGCGACCCCAGCGAGCTTGCACGACGGTTCTGGACCGAAACCACCAGCCCGGAAAAGCCCCGGGTCAACAAGAATGCACTGGTATTGGTCGCCCCGTCCCCCAGCGGCCTGGAACAGGCCCGCCAGGGCGTCCTTGGCTACCTGGGTTGGCAGGAGGTCCAGGCTCAACTCAAGAAGCAAGGCCTGTCCGGGAGCGATCCGCTGCGTTGGCAGATGCTGCTGGCCAAGCTGAGCGCAGCACAGAAGGCTATCCCTGGCGCGATCCGGCAGGCGTATACCACGGTCATCACGTTCTCGGAGCAAGGAGAGGTAGAGGCGTTCAAGGTGAGCGTAGGGAGTGAAGCGCTCTTTGTTATCATCAAGGCCGATGCACGCGCGCGCATTCAGGAGACGGCTATCAGCGCCGAGGCATTGCTCCCTGGAGGTCCGTACGAGTTGTGGCATGCGGGTGAAACCTCGCGTTGGCTCAAGGACTTGGTGGGAGCATTTGCAGAGCACCCCCATTTACCCAAGATGCTCAACCGTCAGGCTATCCTGGATACCCTGATCCAGGGCTGCGTGGAGGGCACTTTTGTCTTTCGCTTGCAGCGCCCCGACGGCTCTCTGCGCACCTTCTGGCGCCATCGGCCGGAAGACGCGCTGTTGAAAGAGCCGGGTATGGAGGTGGTGCTTCCCGAAGCGGCTACGCTCTCCACACTCTCTTCCTCGCTGTTGATTCCCGGTACGCTGCCGGGATTGTGGGGGCAGGAAGACATCACGATGCAGGCCATCTATGACTACTTCGCCGGCGGGAACGTGGTGCAGATTCAGCAGGACGGCTACGAAGAGCTGGTTACCATCCCTGCGGCTCCGCACCAAGTGGTGGACGAAGCGGTCAAGAGTGCCGTCGCGAACGGCAAGCTGTGGCTGCTCTCTGGCCCCGCCAGCATCTGGCTTGAGGAGATACCGGCGGGAGTGCTATCCCCCGATGCCCACCTGCTACCACCGCCCGGTGCGATTTCACCGGCGGACTTGCTGCAGGCCAATCTTCCTGAGGCGTGGTCGGGTAAAGTCACCACGGCGTTGGCTATCGTCACTGCGCTATCCAAGCGAGCGGGGAAGAACCTGCCGTGGCCGCTTGTGCGTAGGGCCCTCGACGACGCGTTCAAGTACAACTACCTGGAGCGGACCCTGGATTCTGGCCCCTGGCCGTGCGAATATCCCGGCGCGCAACATATCAAGGTGCGGGTGCCTGCCGCACCGCCCAAGCCGCCGGTCGGGCCGCCGCCAGGCACGCGAGTCGCAGAGGCCGAACTCGAGATCCACCAACTCCAGGATCTGGCGGATGCTATAGGGGATCTGGGCAAGGCGACGGCGGGCTATGACCTCAAGCTACACGTACACATCGAGCTAAGCGGCAACCCTCCCGACGCGGTGATGGAGCAGGCTAACGAGATACTGGGCGGGGTCTCTGGAGAGCTGCTGCTGAAGTGAAGTCTCGCGGCGCCTGGGCCGAGAGACTTGCTTGAAGGACTATACGACTTGCTTGGGCAGCCACGGTGGCGCGTTGCTGGGCCAGTGGGTATCAGGTAGAGATCCGGCTGTTGAGGGTGGAGTAGGCCGTGGTTGACACTGTCTTGCGGAGAGAAAAGCACGACCCAACTCGACCGTGAGCTAGGCATCGGCACGGGCTGCCTGTCTCGCTGGAACCGGTTCGTTGAGGAAGGTGTACACGCCTTCCCCGGCCGCGGTGGCTGATGCCGGACCAAGAACGGGTGCGCTCACCGGAGCGAGAGAATAAGATCCTGCGCCAGGAGTGGGACATTCCAAAAAGAGGACGGTCGCCATCTTCTCGCACCTCGGCCCATGAGACTCCAGTTCATCGTCGACCAGCGGGGTGAGTTCCCGGTCATGCGCGTGTGTGGAGTGCTGTGAGTGTCGCCCAGCGGCTGCTACGCCTGACATCAACGGCCTCCCAGTGTGCAAGATGGCAGACCAAGAGCTGGTCAAGCAGATCGAAGCCGCGTACCATGACAACCACGGCATCTACAGCAGCCCGCGCACCCCCCGTGAGCTGGATGAGCAGGCCGTAGCCTGCGGGCCAGGCAGGTATCGGCAAGAGCGAATCTGCGTTTGGCTACCTGCCCACGAAACCGGGGAAGGGTTATATCGAAGCCATCCTCTAGGAATATGGTCACCTGTACAAAATCTCTGCCTCAAACCGCAGCTCTTCACTGCTTGCCCCATCGTTCCTTGATTTCTCTCTAGTTCATCTAGATCAACTTCAGACTCTATGCTCAACAATCCTGGCAGGAGCGGCAGGGCAAAGTGCAAGTAGCTATACATCCCATCCACACGGTCCGTTGGCTGAGTGAGGCTGAGTATCGCTGCGCATAGATCCTGGTCGAGGGGCAGCAACGATGTCCTCATCAGTAGCTCGGTCAAGATGCCGAACCCGGGGTTAATCCACCCATACACAGATCGTTGAAGCCAATGCCGCAATGCTTCAGCGCAAACTCATTCAGGGAGAACATGATCTGAGAGCGCTCATTGCGGATGTTCTCGCTACTGCCGAAGACCCGTTCGGCCCGTTCACTCCCCCAGAACCGCTCTTCCAGAGTCGCTAACTCAGGTTGCAGTTTCGCATCGGCTCCGGCGAGGCATTCCTTGAGGGCTTGGAAGCCGCGTTTGTAGTCCATACCCTCTCCTCCAGTGGGTAATTCCGAAACGAGGCGGACAACCGATGGTTCTGGGCGTCTCTTCGGCGCAGAAGGGGGCTCGAACTCGACCAGAATCCCCAACGGGTCAACATCTAGAATGACGATGCCTCGATTTCGCCACATCCGCACATCGGCTTCCGGCAGACCGGGCCACACGGCATAGGCGGTGCGAGCGAAGCGACTTCCGGCGACCTGGTCGAACAGGAAGCGGAAGTCCGGGTCGGCCAGGTTGTAGCCGAGGAATAGCACCGTGTTGCGGCGGAACGCACGCTGGACCTCGTCCACCAGTGGCTCTTTGTCTCGGTCGCACAGCAGGTCAGAGTGGTCGCGGTCGGTCACGATGAGCGTGTCCGGCTGCTGTGAATCGCCGTAGAGTTTGATAAGCGTAGGACGGTCGGGGTTGATGAAGCTCACATCGCTGCCACGCACGACGCGGTTGATGGCGATGTTCGCCTCCTGGAAAGCCCGTTCCAGCATATTGTCGTAGGCAGTGATGATAATCGTTTCGATCTGCCGCTCTCTGACCAGTGCAATAATGTGTCGGTGGAAAGGCTGCAGCGACTTGCCGGTGGTGTCGAGCGCGTCGCGAATGAAGGCAGTGAGCTTCCAGCAGTTGCCGGGCTGGCTGACCCGCTGGGCTACCTCCGCCAGCGAGAGTGATTCATCCAACCCGTTACGGTAGGCCAGTTCGCAGGCCAGGTCGGCGCGTGAAGGGAGGCCAGTAACAGTGGGGAGCAAGTCGGCGCCAATGAAGAGGGCCAACTGTCCTCGTTCCAAGTGCTCCAGAAGCAGTTCTCGATATCGTTCTTGGCTCATAGCTGCATTACCTCTCCGCTGCGCTTCTCTCGCTGGCCGACGTCATTCCGGCAGCCAGCCAGTCTCCAATTCCCAGACCGAAACCCACAGTTATCCCAACCACAACGCCTCCTGTATCCTGAGCCATCCAGCCGCCGATTGCGCCACTCAGTGCATAGAGCAGGAATCTTCGAAACGGAGCAGAGAAGAGAATCTGCTCCATCAATCCCTCGACTCCACTGATGGTGCGGCGATAGTCATTGAGTGAGTACGACACAAAGGAGATGAACTCACCCAACAAGCTTAAGAACATTCTCAAAGCAGGTAGGACTATCATGAACAGAGCCGAGAGCAGTCCACTGAGCAGATTGACCTCTGCCAAGACCGGTCCGATTGCCAGGGGTATGCCTAACCACAATACCTCGGTGACATCCCTCGCGAGTGTAGTCGCTCCCGATAGCTCATCTGCGGCCATAACCAGAACTACAGTCCACAGCGTCCCCGCCAACCCGCCCAGGAAAGGCTTGATCTTGAGTGAGAAATGATCCAGTGAGTCCCACAATAGGGCGTCAAAGAGACGCGCTTTGCCACTGTATGCCGGTGGGTAACGTGCCCACCACCGTCCGATGGCTATGCTGGTCGCCAACAGAATCGCGATTCCCAACTTGGCACTGCCGACGTCTGCCACCAGCCCGCCGATCACAGCACCTAGCCCAGCGCTCAATAGTGCAACAGCCGCCGGCCGGTCAATACCGTAGCGCCCCCAGTGGGGGATGACCAGCGCAGATAACGCCAGGATCAGAAGCATGCCATTGGTGACCCACAGACAATCGTCAGCAGTGAAGGTGATCAATCCCAACAAGGGCAAGTAGGGGAGCATAGCAGCGAGGATCAGATAGGGGTGATTAGCAAGCCTGCCACCCAGTAGCAGTAGCAACAACGTGACAGTCACCCCTTCGAACCAACCCAGATTGACGATTAACAGCCAAGTACAGAGAGACGCAACTGTGCAGACGGTGACACAGCCACGGAAACCACGGGAAAGGGAGAGAACAGGCAAACGCGAAAACAACCGCTCTGACAAGATCAATGTGGTCAGCCAGACGATTCCGGCTATTCCCCAGAATAACCAGGAATTTGCTGTCAGCCGCTGACTCGGAGTCAGAACCAGCAACAGCCAGTATACTAGCGCTCCGACTACCAGCAGTGGGGTCGCTTCATCCCGGTGGCGCAGCCGTTCGGCAGCTCGAGGGGCCAAAAGCTCCAAGTTTTCCCAAACGACATCTCGTGCTGCATCGACTGGATCATGGCGAGCTCGACTCAGGATGCCAAAAGCCTTTGGATGCCCCGACGTACCCAGCGCGGTTGCTGCACGGGCACGTACTTCGGCGTCGGTGTCGCGAATCCTCTCGGACAGGAGCACCATAGTGTGTTCTGCGCCTAGTACTTGGGCAGCCCTTTGGTGAACCTCGCGTTGGAGAGAGGATGGCATCAAGAACAAGATCCCCTCAACCGGCACTCCCTTATTCATAGCCCGCTCTAGCCAGACAGTCGGTTCCACACCATGCTGGAGCGCGCTCCGCGCCATCAACGCCAATTCGTCCGGCCCCGGCCGCAGGTAGGGATTGTCCCACCGAGCATGCATAGCCCGCACCTTCTCTGGCCCAGGCAGGTGTCTGAAACTACGCCAGTTGTGCAGCTCAGCCCGCAGTACATCTTGAGTTACTTTGGCCTCCAGCTCGGCAGGATCTTTTATCCAGGCTAGAATGCGTGGGCACAGGACTTCGTGGACTAGTTCGTAGCGTGCCTCGCCCTGTTGCTCAGACAATCGAACCAGACGATGGGAGCGGTCCAGCTGCCGAAGGATCTCGATAGTGGTTTCCTCTTCGAGACCGGCCAGCCGGGCGATTTCTCTGGATGGCAGCATCGTTCTGGCACCGTGGGCGGTGACCATAGCTTTGAGCACAGCCCTAACCTGGTGTGGGCTTGCTTCGCTCTCAACTACACTCTCTAGATGGTCGCTCAAGAGACGTTCCACGCCACCTAGAGCATAATAGCGGGCCAAGCGGAAGGTCTTGTCCCCTGTGCTAACCAAATCCCGGTAGAGAGCATCGCACGCAATCTGCAGATCAGTCGGCTCGACAAAACCATTGTCGCAGTTCAGATCTTTCAACAGCTGCTCTGTCAAGGCTGCCTCGTATCTCAGGCCAAAGAGCCGGGCTGGCTCCTCAATCGCCTCTCGGGCTTCTTCTTGGGTCAATGGTCGGAGACGGTAACGGTGGGCGAAGATATCGGGCAGACAAGGTCGCAGAGTATGCAGATGTGCGAGAAAATCCTCGCGCAGGGAGAGGACAATGTGAACCGAAGCATCAGGTAGCCGCAAGCAATTTGCCAACTCCTCGGCCAGGCGGTTAGGCGTTTCTGCGCCTGGCAAGGTAAATGTCTCTTCGAGCTGATCAAGTAGAAGGACAACAGTGCGTTGCCGTCGCTGTGCCAGACTGGACAGCAATGCATCCAGTCGGGCTTGATCTCCCACACTGGGGACGTCCTGACACAACGTGGCCTGCCGGATAGCCCAGATAGGATCGGCGCCGGGCCGGATGTAGATGGGCAGAAAGCCCTGACCGCGCAGACGTGGCATGAGGCCTGCCTGTAGCACTGAAGTCTTACCAACTCCCGAGGGGCCGAAACAGACGGTGAGCCGTTCAGAGACGACCCATTCGCCCAAATCTCGGACAGCAATAGCTCGCCCGAAGAAGCGCGCAACGTCGGCCTTTGTATCTGCATAATAGTCCAGGAACTTATAAGGCTGACCAGAAGACGGAGCGACAACTTCCTCAGGCTGGATCGCGACTTGGGACGCTTCGGCCCAGGCCTTCACGAGTTGCTGAACCCAGTCCCGTGGATTGGCCACTGTGATGCCAACTCCCTGGTTTTCCCAGTACCGCAGATCTCCTTCGGCTAGGGTATCTTGGAGAACAGCGTAGTAGGAGCGGCGATAGCGTCCCACATCGTAGGTTGTCTGATGGCAGATATCCTTGACCCTCGAATCCTCCAAGTTACAGCCCAAGAAGCAGACAGTGTACGCCGCGAACCAGGCGCGTAGCAGGTGAGGTAACCAAGGCGGCTCAGAAACCCGGAAGGGAGACAGAGTCAGCCAAGTCACCCGGCTTTCGTCCGCCGCGGGTTGGATGTCGGTCGGAGATACCACATCTACGATGCGGCCCACCTGTCGCCAGGCAGCGACGAGATGCGGGGCATCTCCCAGTACCACGACCTTTCGGAAGGGCAGTCGCGCCAGATTCTGGCAAGTGGGTATTGCGTCAGCGGATTCAATGACCTCACGGCCCAGAAAAAGGAGTACATTCTGCCGCTGAAGTTGTTCAATTAACCCTTGCATCAGTAACCTCTTCACAAGACCCCGAGTGGGTAGCTGTCATTTCTCAACGCCCAGCAGGGAAGAGGCTAATAGGCTGGATACTACCCCTACCCCACACCGAAATCCGGCGGCTTCAGCTTGATTTGGAGGCAAGCTAAGGCGATACATGCAGCAGGCATCTCTTGGAACGTTCATCCACGAGCCCCCACGTATCACACGGTTTCCTCGAGCCTGCGGATTCTCACGGCCGTCATCCGCGTCATAGGGATATTCCTTTTTCAGGCTGCTGGTCCATTCCAATATATTGCCCGCCATGTCTACTACGCCATAGGGGCTATCTCCTTGAGGGGAGAAATATCCCACTGGTGTAGGACCTCGACCAATAAGCTCGGTTCGAACATTGCACCTGGTGTTGTCAAACGTGTTCCCCCACGGATATAGTCTCCCATCGGCACCTCGGGCTGCCTTCTCCCACTCGGCTTCGCTCAGCAACCGCCGTCCGGCCCAGTGTGCATAAGCCCAGGCTTCATACCAGGAGACACCCATTACGGGAAGATTCGGCCAGTTTGGCCATATCTCTTTTTCCCAGAAAGTTGGTTGAGTACGGTCTGCATGCCGCAGCCACGACCGACCCTCCTGCGTCCAGTATTGCTTGTATTGGTAGCCGCCAGCCGCGATGAACTGGGCATACATCTCATTGGTCACCGGGTACTTCTCCACCAAGAAAGCATCCAGATCAACATAGTGAGGTTCTTCACTGTCGTACATTCCTCCCATAATGAACTTGCCCGCTGGCACCAAGCGTAGATCGTCGGAGGTGTCAAGGATGGCTCGGGCCTGGGGTGAACCCACATAGTACAATGCCTGATGGACGGCTACCCGCACGTGCGGCGAAGGCTCGCTCATCCTGGCCCGGAGGACCTCCAGGGCCTGGGGTACAGGACAGCCAGCCAGGGCCCACACAGCGTGCATGCGCAGGGACTCCTCAGGAGATCCCAAGGCCGGGGCCAGGATTGGCCAAATCTCCAACCCGGCCTCGGCAGCGCGGCGCCCCCAGTAGGCCGGCGCCAGTCCCTCGCGCAACGCGGCCCGCAGCATCAGCTTCGTGTCCTCCTGATCCAAGTGGAGGTAGGGGTTCTCACGCTGTTGGTGGACGTAGGTCACCTTCTCTCGCTCGGGCAGTACCCGCAGCTGTTCCCAGGCTGTCCGCTCCTCGCGCAGCAGGTCTCGAGCCACTTTGGCCTGTCGTTCGGGCGTGCCGATGGGATCGCGCACCTTTTCCAGTAGTACCTCATGGGCCAGCTCATAGCGGCGCTCGCCGCCCCACTCCAGGCTGCGTACCAGACGGGCGTCTAGCAGACCGTTCAGTGCAGCCCGCCTCTCGGCCGTATCCCTCTCTGCGCTACCCAACACCTCCTCTGGCCGGAGCGGTAGCTTGGTCTCCCGACCGTTAGCCATCCGCCTGAGCAGCTCCACTGCTGTCTCGCACAGCTCAGGGGGCAGTTGGACCAGGGCAAAATCAACGTACTCGGCCAGGATGCACCGTGTGCCGCCCAGCGCCTCGTAGGCTGCCAGCGTGATATGCCCCTCCCTATCCCGTGCCAGGTAGAGCCGGTCGCACACGATCTGGAGTTGGGCCGGGGCCACACCCTCCGATTCCAAGTCGGCCAACAACCGCTCGACCAGGGATTCGTCAATCGGTGCACCGACACGGGCTGGCGGCTGGGCGATGGCCTCGCGGGCTTCGTCACGGCCCAGCGGCGTGAGGCGCGCTGTGTGGTCAAAGAGGCCCGGCACCCGGTCGGTCCACTCGTGCAGCTCGGCGGCATAGTCCTCTCGCAGCGAGAGCACCCAGCGGACCTCCCCAGCCGTGTCGTGCAGTGCCTGGGCCAGCGCCGCCACCCACCGCTCCCGCACCGCCGGGGCCAGGGCGGTGAAACACTCCTCGACCTGGTCGAGAACGACGATCGGCACCTTGCCCTTCAGCTCCCCTGCCGCCCGAATGAAGAGGCCCAGATCGGCAATCCCTGCCAAGATCGTCCGGTCAGCTGTGTCCAGCTTGGCCTCCACCGCGGCCCGCAGAGACTCGATCGGGTCATCCATCGGCCGGGCGTAGACGGGCCATCCGTCGCGGACCTCCAGGCGAGGCAGCACCCCAGCCAGGAGGAGCGAGGTCTTCCCCACTCCCGACTGTCCAAAGAGAACGACCAGCGGCTCGGCCAGAACCCGCGCCGCCAACTCATCGGCCCACCGGTCCCGCCCGAAGAAGAGGTCGGTGTCATCTGCGGTGTAGAAATCGAGGAACTTGTAGGGGCGGCGTCCCAGCAGCGGGCCGGAGCCGGGCAGCGTGTCGGCAGGGGGCGGTGGCAGCTTGACCACTGCTTGCCCTAGCCTTTCGAGCCAAGCAACAGGGTCCGCGACAACCATAGGGGTAACACCCCACTCCACCCACGCCGCTGCCTCGGACCCTGTCCGTGCCAGGGCGCACTCCCGGCGGTGGCACGGGCTGATGTCCGCGGTGATAGCTTCGTGAAAGCGCTGCCACTGCAAGGCTGAAGGGTTCACATTCACCCACAGGAGCACCTGCGTCGCTGCCCAGATCCGCAATTGCTGGACCATCAGGGGGTGAGCTCGGAAGAAGATGGCGTGATCTTCCTCGTTGAGCACCAGCGAATCGGGCTGACTAGCGGTGCCGTAGGGCTTGAGCAGTAGCACCCGGCTCCGGTCAGCGTAGGGGAAATCGGAGTCGCAGATGACGACAGTGGGGGAGCGGCAGTTTGCGCAGAGGGCATTGACCATGTGGTCATCGTAGCCGAAGTCGACGACGCGGTCCACGGGCAGCGCAGCCACAGCGCGCTGCAATGGCGTGGCGCATTGATCTTTTTCTAGCCAGGCCTTTAGCCGGGCGACGAGCTGTTGCCGACTTGTTAGCGCCTGGTAGTAGCGGGCCACGGCCGGGAGGGAGCGGTCCGACTTACGCGGCGGGTAGGCACACTCGATGGCGAGGGTCTGGGCCAGGCCATTGAGATCGGCCGCCGGTCCCAGCAGCAGAGTGCAGTTGCCGCGGGCGATCTGCTCCACCATCTTCATGGATAGTACCATGGTTTTCCCCTCTCTATTCGCCCTCCTCCGCGGATGGCCTTCCACCGCTCGTCTTTGAGCGCTTAAGAGCGGGAGGAACTGGCGAAAAAGCCCTGGTAGTAGCGCTCGAAATCGGCTTCGCGCCGTTGCAGGCTCTGGATGATCTGAACTGCCTGACGGAACGCCTCCATCCTGGCCCAGCAGTCAAGGTCTTGCTCTCAGATAGCCTGTTCTACAAAGCGCTCGCACAAGAACACCCTGCTTCCCAACCCCACAATTGGGTCCCCGCCCGCTTGACTCTCGTAATTGCTTGCTTTATAGCTTCTCGACTTTAGAATAACGTGAAAAGCCCGGCATAGCCGAGTTTCAGGCCAAAGCCCTCTTCCAAATGAATGCAGACCGTCAAACGGCCTTTTTCTTCTGCTTCTGGCCCCTTCTTCACCACCGGGTATCGCTCTCGGCGCTTCTGAGACTGTCCTCTGGGCCAGCCAGGCAGCTTTCTGCGCAGTTTCGGCGCTTGCGCCGGTGTACGAATCGTCGCCAAAACGCCTCCCATCCCCTGGAAGACTCGCCCCGGTGTCAGGTTGATCCGCCGCTTTGCCAGGGCAACGGCCTGCCGGTGACAACGCTGCCGGCCAGCCGCAGTTCCCAGGTGACCACATGACCACTACCCGGCCCAGTTATCTGGGATCCTCGCAGCCTGCTCCTTCGGCAAAATGACGACATTGGGCACTGATCATGGGATAGAGCCCAATCCTACAAGAGGGCAATTCGATCCGATGCTGAGGCTTCTCGTTGTCATAGGCATTGGTATCTCCTGCTTCCAATGACGCCATCAAAGAAGGCCCCAGCAGGGATTGTGCAACAGGCGATACTAGAAACATGCGAATTGCCTACCAACGTGGACGAGAACCCTAGCCTTGGATCGCCCATCTCGGCCAAGATATCGCCAGCCATAGCCATCTCTCTTGCAGAGAGTCTGCCCGAGCGGATCAACTGAGTGAGGTTAGCCCATGCCGAGTCCACAATCTGTCTGCCTATTTCCGCAATGGCTTGTCCCGCTAGAGCTAGCTTCTGAAGGTGTCTACCTTCAACATGAGCGATACCCCACTGCGATGGTGGGCATACTACCTGGACAGCCTCAGGTGCCGCACCTAGACGCGCTTGCACGATGAAGAGAGAAAGGGTGGACCGCAGATAGACTTCATGCCATATGTCAGAATCCTCTGTCAGCAACTCAACCCCGATGCGGGGATGCTCCCTTTGCGAAGATAGGTAACGTGCAGCAAAGAACTCTTGAAGAGTCAAGTGAGCAAAGCTATACTTGTCAGCAGCACGCTCTACCCTCAGAGACAAAACGGGCCAACCGTCCGCCAGAATGCCCGCTGGCAGGGGGTTGGCTCTACGTTGTCTACGGCGTCCTCCACGGTATGCGCACGATGAAGCGGGTCAGGTTATGGCAGTTCCCGTCAATAGTATAGCGGTGACTGGTATATGGGTGGTGAACAAAAGACTGGAATCTGGCCCCCTCCCAGGACATAAGAGGAAGGGATGGGCCAGCGCTGGCCCGAGACCAGGCTCAACTCCTTCGCCGCGCCAGGCTGGTATAGCTGTATGCGCGTGGCGATGTCATACTGGCGGGGCAGGCCGTCGAACGCCCGCGCCAACCTTTCGGCATCCGGCGCCGGGCAGTGGTTCGGCTCGCCATACGCCCGCTCGTACTTCCTCAGGCCGGGGAAGGACTCATCCTGCCGCTTGCAGTAGTAAGCGCCTGGCGGCCGGCTTCACCGAGACGTACCGCGCGGCGTGTCCTGAGGATACCCTCGCCGTGGGGCGCGGGCTGGACCGGCAGCTGCTTGAAGTCTCTTGCCCGATACACACAAAACAGGCATAATACACACGACCTGGCAGGAGGTGGAACGGTGCGAGGGATGGTATGTACGAGTGTGGCGGTGGACTGGCAGTTGATCGCCGAGGCGCTGGAACTGACCGGGCTCAAGACCAAGAAAGCCGTCATCGAGGAGGCGCTGCACACGCTCACGCGCTTGAAGCGCCAGGAGCGCGTGCGCGCCCTGCGCGGCCAACTGCATTGGGAAGGCAACCTGGACGAGCAGCGCGCGGGACGGTTCAGTGAAGTACATCCTTGTAGGTGAAGGGGCAGGAGAAGGAGGGGCCGGCCCCGGCCTCAGAACAGGCTCAACTGCTTCGCTGCGCCAGGCTGGTAGGGCGTCATGTGCGTGGCGATGCCGTACTGGCGGCATAGTTCGTGGAACAGGCTCGACAACCTCTCGGCATCCGGCACCGGGCAGTGATACCGCTCGCCATACGCCCGCTCGTACTTCTGCCTCAAGCCAGGGAACAACTCGTCCAGCCCGTCGTAGTAGTAGGCGCGCTGGCGGTCGCGCAGCGTCACGCCGAAACTGGGCATGATGTACGCCGCCCCGTGCGCGTGCGCCTGCTCCACGATCTGGCGGATATTCTCCTCGTTGTCCTCGATGAAGAGCAGCACCGGCATCATGGTGAGCCCCGTGTGGAGGCCGTGTTCCGCCAGCACCCGCATGGCGCGCAAGCGGGCCGAGACGAGGGGCGCGCCCGGTTCTACCTTCTTCGCCAGGTCGTCGTCGGCGGCCGTGACGGTGAAACTGACCGCCGCGTAGACCTGGTTGATCTCGCACAGCGCGTCCAGGTCCTTGAGCACCAGATCGCTCTTGGTGATGACGTGCACCGGGAAGCCAAAGCGGGCAATGACCTGGAGCGCCCGCCCGGCCAGGTTCACTTGCGCCTCCAGCGGCATGTAGGGGTCTTTCATCGAGCCCAGGCCGATGGTGCCCACGACGCGCTTGCGGGCCAGTTCTTTCTGGAGCAGTTCGATGGCGTTGGCCTTGACCAGCACCTGGCGGTCAAAGTGCTCGATCTGGTAGCACTCGCTGCGCGAGTCGCAGTAGATGCAGCGGTGCTGGCAGCCCCGGTACAGGTTCATGTTGTAGCGGAGGCCGAACCAAGTGTCGGGTTGCCTGACGTGCGCCAGCAGCACTTTGGCCTGGATCTCTTTGATCGCCACAGATCGGATCTTTCAGCCTATAGCCTGATCAACCATCACCACATCACCCCATCACCAAGACGTATTGACAAAACAGGGAATTCGTGGTAAAGTGAAAGCGATTAAAGCCCGCGGGTGGTTGCATTGGCCGGGCGCCAATGGGGCACAACTGCCCGCTATGATCGCCCCAGGGAGTGCGCCTTGCACTCCCTGAATGTTTTCGTGGTGCAGGAGACCAGGATGAAAGCCCGCATCTTCATCGACTTTTGGAATTTCCAGCTCACGCTCAATGAAGTATCCCCCGGCTTCAGGTTGGATTGGGTCAAATTGTCACCATGGCTGGTCAATGCCGCCTCCAATCTCATCGGCCAAAACCTGAGTTTTGAGGAGACGACCGTCTATATCTCCTACGATCCCCATTCCGAGAACGATCGACGGCTGCACCATTGGGCACGCAACGTCCTGGATCGCTTTCCAGGAATCCAGGTCGTCGTGCTGGAGAGAAAACCCAAGAGGCCCCCGGTTTGCCCATGTTGCCATACTCCGATTGTCGTTTGCCCCCATTGCCGTGGCCCTATCACCGCCATGGTGGAGAAGGGAGTTGATACCTCGATCGTGACTGACCTGCTGAACCTGGCCTGGGAGAGCGCCTGGGACGTCGCTATCCTGATCTCATCCGACCGCGACTTTATCCCGGCCGTCACGCAGTTGCAGACCAAGGGGTTCAGAGTCATCAACGCCCATTTTCCGCCCAAGGGAATGGATCTGGCCCGCACCTGTTGGGCCAGTCTCGACCTGCGAACTGCTCTGTCCGATCTAGCCCGGGGTTGACCTTCCTCTCCTTCCCACTCTGTCCCTGTTTCTTCCTCCGCATCCTCCTCGCTCCCCTCCAGTCTACAGCCTGATTAGCCTATCCAGCCACGCCACGCCTTCGTGCTTCCAGCGCCAGAACAGGTCTTCCCACACGTAGTGCACGGCCAGCGCCCGGTACCCGCCGAAACGCTCGTCGAACGTGCGCAAGAGCACGTCCACCGGAAGCGGATCGTCCGGGTCCCGATCGAAGAACAGTTTGGAGTAGATCTTCTGCTCCCAGGGCGAGATGTGGTCTAACGGATATTCATCCGCCTCGTCCAGGTGATGGAACACGTCCCCCAGGATGTAGCCGACGGAGGCGGGGCCGATGCCGTATAGGCCCAACAACGCTTCCCGCTGCTCCGCCCTGGATTTGGCCCTCAGGGCGAACTCGTCAATCTCTCCCTGGGCGAAGGCCGCGCTGACCCGCTTGAGCGACCTGGCCCGGTAGCCGACCTTTAGCCCGCGCAGTTCCTCCTCGCTCGCGCCGTCTATGGCCGGCGGCTCCCAGAAGCCGTACAGTTCCCGGCCGTCGTAGGCCAGCAGGGTGCCGTAGCGCTCGAACAGCGCCTGCAGCATGTTCACCGAACGGCGCACGGTGGCGTTCTGCAGGACGATGGCGATGATCAGGTACTCGTACAGCGAGTTGCAGTTGAGCGGCTTTAGGCCGCGCCAGCGGGCGATGATCGGGCCGAGCAGGGGGTCGTCCGCGAACCTCCGGTTGAACTCGCCCAGGTCGAGCTCAAAGCGGTAGCGGTAGGCGATCTCGTCCAGCAGGCTGGCGGCGAACGGCGGTTCCAGTTGCTCCGCCGACCAGATCGAGAGCGCCACGCGGGGCTGGTCCACCGTCCCGCGCTCCTCGAACTTGAGCCCCAGGGGCACCCCGCGCCAGCGCATGGTCTGCCACCGCACGCCCGGCTGCCAGGCGTTGTCCGAAGAGGGGAAGTGGTCGGGCTTGTGCAGCGTGGCGTCGAAGCGGAACGGGGCGGTGGGAACCATTTCTACTTCCAGACTTTCCTTGAGCAACGAGCCGGTGAACATCGCTTCCTCCCACAGCCTCTGCCTGGATCGAACCTGTCTTCGTAAGCGTTCAGGTGGCCCGAAATAGGACACGGACAAACACGGATTGGACGGATGAACACGGATCAGTGAGGGCTGAACGTCTTCTCTTG
>Ga0315274_10004383_pt1 | contig 20740 bp, 15 predicted proteins | sample YL17G02_20_MG_FD_203700 | JGI IMG/M metagenome (GOLD analysis project Ga0315274, IMG submission 203700) | Sediment microbial communities from Yellowstone Lake, YNP, Wyoming, USA - YL17G02_20 | ecosystem: Environmental > Aquatic > Freshwater > Lake > Sediment | place: USA: Wyoming | collected...
TTTCTTCGCTCAGTTCGGTTTCTTCCCGACTAGTCATTACGAGTCTTATTATTACCTCATTGTAGGTTTCTCTGGGGAATAATTTCACTTTTTCAAGTTCATCTTTTGTTTTTTCATCGAGTTGAATAGTAGTTACCATAGTTAACTATAGTATGCTATAGTTTAAATAGTTTTCGATTATAATGCTATACCGAGTCTGTTAATAACATCGGAGCTTGAATAAGGTTGTCGCACATCGGCACGTACGAAAATAAAAAAGAAAAAATCAAGTCCAGTATTTAATTTTTATATTTGTTATCGGAATGTCAGTCACGCTTAGTATGTCGTTAAAGAATTCTCCACCTTCTATTTTTGCTTTCCCATCCTTTATCTCAAAAGTAAAATGATTTAGGTCGACTCTTTTTCCAGGTTTGATTAGCAAGTAACCGCTTCCATCACAATGTACATATTGATCAAATGCAAAACAATCTTTCATCTCGTCCATAAAAGCCAAAACCCTTATTGGTGTTGTCAATTTACGAGAGAATTTCAAGCCAAAAAAATTCAGGTTCTGTTGAGTTTTTACATTGCCTTGGAAGTAAAACGTTGATTGTCCATGCAATTTTGAGTCAGATGTTAGGAAGAAATAACCTCTAAAGTCATTGAATGTAGCTACATGGTCGGTTAAATCCAAACCATCCAAACGATTTAATTCCCCATAACCTAAATCCCTAGCATCTAATCTAAGATATCTTACTAGCTTAACTGCATTAGGTTTTATGACGTATAAAACGTCAATTCCTGAAAAATCAAATCCTTTTGCAATTCCAGATAATACAAAGTCAAAATATGCTGGTGTAGTAAAACTAGCAAATATATTATTGCTTATATCAGATATCTTAAATTCTACCATTAGGTCTGATATTCCGTTGAAATTAAAATCGTCTATCAAAGTCGGAGATAATTCAGCGTTTACAGACCCTGTCTTTCCTTTTACTGATAGTTCAACAGTGGATACATCTATGTCGCTTGCATCTGCTCCTTCTAATTCTATAAAACAAGTCAGATATCCAGCACTATTCAGGTTTACGATTCTTGGTTCACAATATACGGTTGCATTCGGATGTATAGCTGTAGATGCTGTTATTATTTGGTCATGGCTTTGTTCTGCGTTAATAACTGTAAACAAAATAAAAAATGCTAATACGGGTAGCGTTATTATTGCTACCCTCGAATTTCGAGTAGTCATTTTCTTTTCTCTTCACGCTATAGTAATTATCTTAGACGATTTCATTACATTCCAAAGTGAAGGTTATCGTCTGTGAATATAGACCAACTGGTTGATTTCCTGGAATTGTAACCCTGAAATCTATATCCTTACTATTTGGATTAGGCAATGACTGGATTAAACCTTCAAAAATTGTTACTGGCGAAGCTGTTAATGCAGTCCAATCTGCGACAACTTCATCATCATATTCTGTTTGTCCTACTACCATAGTATGACTTCCATCACTCCAAGTTGTACCTTCGACTGTTACATCAGTTGAATCTGTATTACTTAACCCATCATTTGTTACAGTTACAGTAGCTGTACCAGAGACTTCGCCTGGCACTAAGTTACCAAAAACTATATCTGGCGAAGCTTCTACACCGCAAATTGACATTACATTTGCTGTTGCTGTTACAGTTGCTGTATCAGTAGTAGCAATAACTACTGGTGATGCAATCGCTAGAACCATTATCCCAATTGCTATTTTTTCCAATAATTTTTCCATTTTTTATTTCCCTCCTTTATTTTTATTAAATATATTAGCATGACAGCTAGTACGACCGGTAAAACTACCACAGAAGTCTTTACAGCAAATGGCATGATTGAAAAACCAGTAATATAGCCAGCATTTTTTTCTAAGTTCAAAGTTTCAACTTGATTTTCTTCTATTACTTTTATAACAACGCCTTTTTTCAATTGAAGGTTTAGTTGAACTTGTCCTGGCTTTCCTTCTTGTAAAGCGAATACAGATCCTTTTATTTCATTTCCGTTAGAAATGTCATAATCAGATGGAATGTTCACATTCAATTCAACATAAGTTAATTTTTGCGGTTGCAATTCCACTGATTCAGGAATAGAAATGTATGGAACTATATCTCCTTCTGCTCTTAACTTTAGAGTTGATGTTTCATTTTTGTCATTTAAAAGACCGTATTTTAAAACTCCAGTTTGACCTGCAGCCAATTCAATTTCTAACATTCCTGCAACTTGCTTTAAAGCAAATGCGGAAGGAATTATTGAAAAAACGAAGAATATAGTTAAGAATAATTGGTAATTGCTTCTCATGAACTATTCTTTATCGTGAAGACATAAAAAATGGATGTAAAAAAAGTTACTATATGCTAGTAATTCTTATACAAAATAGTAAAAAGTTTTATTTTCAATATAAAAGTCATAAAATAGTTTCTTTTTAAATTTAACCCATTTTTAAGAGTTTTTTAATTATTTATCAGTGAATAATATATTTTCTATATAATAGAAGATAAATTTCTAAAATATATTAAAATTTCTTCTTTTTTCTATCAGAGTTACTAAATAGTAGATATTGACTTATTTCCTGTTTAATAGAAATCTTTTTTATAAAATAAGACCAATTCAATTCTATATGACATTAAAAACATTGCCAAAGAAGAGTAAAGATATCGTAAATTTAGATATAGATCAATTCAGTCAATTTTTGGGACTTAAATGTCCTAGTTGTGGAGAAGAAATAGATCTGGAAGTTCTAGTGAATTTTTTTCAAAAGAAAAAATGAAAATCTTGATTTTTAAAGGTGGTTAATAGTGTTAAAACAGATTTTAATTATCTTAATATTTTTATGCATTCTACTCGGCATAGTTAAAGCGGAAGAATCCTTTGATGTTTATGCTAATAATGGTACAATCAATTTACTGAGTAACATTAATATTTCCAATTATGTTTCAACTAAGAGCAGCTTCTCGGGGTTATTCTATTTCAATGGATCTGATTATAAAGGCCAAGCATCTTTTTACACAAGTGGTTACTTGAAAAATGGTAGAAAACAACCAGTGTCAATCGCTCTGATAATGGAAAATGTAACAACTTGTAACAATTTCAATATAAGTTTGATTAATTGCTATGGCATCGGCAAGATGGTGGTAATGTATCCGAAATATATCGCACGTAACACCGTAATAAACAATTTCACAGTTCAAGTTTTCGGAGGAAAAGTTGATATTTCAGGAATGAATGCATCCAATAATCTTTTCAGTATAACTGGGATGGAAATTAAAAAATTCTATCCAGGATTTATTGTAATAGATAATGACTCAGCTTTAGAAGTAACTCGGAGCAATATACTTCAACCATTAATAAGTACTCCATTTAATTTGTCAAGCATCTTGAATTTTACTCCCGGACTAATCGGCAATACTACTTATGCGAATAATAACGTGATGTTGAAAAATGTTGGAAATAACTCAATCAACATTTCTGTCTGTGGAATAAATTATCCTGGCATAGTTGAATTCTTAGTTAAATCTGGGACAAGATTTTCAAATTGGATAACTTTACCAGAATGCGATTCTACACAACCCTTTAACAATGGTGTACAGATAGTTCCAGTTTATTATGGAAAACCAGGTTTACCAATAGGAAAAGAGATAGTGATTTACAACTCTAGGATAACTTACGATAAAAACTATACTCAGGGGGACTTAAACTTTACTATAACTGCTGTTTGATGAATTTCTATAAAATATTAAAATATTTTCTTTCTCTTAGAAAAACCACGATATAATAGTTAATCGATTATATACTTTTTAATATAAATCTTTTTCTTATAACAATCCAAAGTAGTTTTAGTTAACCAATTGTTGGTCTAATGGTTTCAGAACAATTTGATCATTTCTGGGAGATAAGATGTCCTAAGTGTAATGAGCTTATTGATCTAGAGATACTGATAAATCAACTGAAAAAAATGAAAAAGGTTGAAGTAACCATCAAAGAGAAATAAATCTCTTTAGATTTCAAATCCAGATTTTCCTTTCACAAAAAGCATATACCCACTTTACTTATTTTATATTACAAATTTTTTTTATCTACCTCCATATATTATAAAATTGTGGCATTATGACATCTGAACAGTTCGATCATTTCTGGGAGATAAGATGTCCTAAGTGCCATGAATCAATTGACCTAGAGATTTTTGTCAACTATTTGGAGAAAAAGGTCAAAGAAGCAGAGAAAAAATAATTTTCTATCAGATACATATATCACTGGTTGTTAGTAACTATTTTATCTATTACATATATGGTGAGTTCTTCTTCTGTATGAATTAATTTTAAATAAGGTAGAAAAATTGTTTATTTCATATAAAAAAGAATTTTACTGCTTCTATTAATCAAAATATTTGATTTTATGACATATTAAATTTAAATCTTTAATATTCTAACTTATTAGTGATAAATATTCGTGAAATTAGAAGGGAAGAAGTATGAAAAGAAATGTTAAGCACTATTTTTTGGATTTGCAGCGACTTTATCTTCCTTGTGGGAACTGGACGACATTCCAACGGTTTTCTGTTAATACCGATTTGAAACAGATGACATGAAAAGGTGAGAAAATGTTTTCAAAGAAAGTAACAATCTTTGGAAGACAGGTATCAGCAGTTCTTTTGGCTTTAGTAGCAATATCAGGATTGGCGAGTGCAGGTTTGCTGACTATTTATGGAAGAATAACAGCGACAGTTGCAGCTCAACAAGCAATAAAACTTGATGGAACTGTATGTAACAACGAGTATAGTACTTGTACAGTAAGTGACTATATAACTGAGTTAGCACCAGGTGGAGAAAAATTCTGTTTTGAACATCATCTGAAAAATGATGCGTCTATATCAGCGAATGTAAATTTAAACAATATCTGTGCACCGGACTGTACTGGGATTACGATAGCATATTATAATTCGTTTGGTACAGAAGGACCATGGCACTCCTATGGAGATGTCAATGCAACAATCACAAAAGAAGATTTGAGTGAATACATTAAATGGACAGTTCATATAAATACAGAAGGACCTCATTACGGTGTTGGATTGGTTCTAGCAAATTTAGAAGACCAACAACATCCATTCCAAATCTGGATGAATAATCAACCACAAAATCAAGTATGGCAAACACAAATTTTGCATCTAAATGAAGTTCCATGTTGGAATGCAGTACCTGTACTTTGTCCAAGTGGAGTATGCCCAAACGGAATTACAGCAACACCAATAGGACCTTATGACCCAACAAATAAGGACTTTACAATAACAGTCCCTAAGAGTTTGCTTGGTGGAATAGGTGCGACATTCAAATGGGCAATGCATGTAGAAACAACAAACCAAGGATATTATCCATCGACATGGCCAAACGACTGGTGTGGACCGATATCAGAATATGAACAAGAATCTACAATAGGTACACAAATTTCAAACCCATTGACATTGCAATCAAGTGAACTAAAAGACTTTTACACATGCTACAATTTTGCAATAAACATCAAACCAGATACATACACTATAACGACTGATATAGTACCTGTCTAATGAAAATAAAATGACATTCTTTTTTTCTTTTTTATTTTTATTGAAAAAATGGAATTAAAGGCAAGAACAAAATGAAAATTAAAAATGCAATAACATTTGGAATGATGTTTTTTGTAGTAGTTAGTATAGCTTCTGCAGGTGTCTTAGATATTTTTGGTAAGATTAATGCAATAGCAGACGTTTCTGTCAATTCAAATATATTATTATGGTTACCTTTAGATGAGGATTCAGGCTGTTTTGCTTATGATTTATCCCAATATAATAATGATGGAAGTCTTAAACCAGATTGCCCTACTAATAGTCCTATTTGGGGCAGTTTAATTTTTGATGGTATTGATGATTATGTTGAGGTTCCTAGTTCTTTGAGTTTGGATATAACTGATGCGATAACGATGGAGGTCTGGGTTAAATTAAATCCTGGGGGATCAGATACGTGGTATGATATTGTAAGAAGAAGCACTGGCTATGAAATTTCTGTATCAAGAGATACTGGTATCATCGAAGTCGCTTTAAATGATGGTTCTTGGCATTGGTATGATTCTTTGTCTTCAATAAACCTTGACGGTTCTACGTGGTATCATATAGCAGTAACGTGGGAAAAAACAAATGGAAAAGTGAAAATATATATAAATGGAAACTTGGACAGAGAGTTGAACGGTATTACCACAACTTTACAACCAAGTGGAAGCCTATGGATAGGTGGTGCTTCTACTGCATGGTCTACTTACGGAAATATAGACAACCCAAGAATTTGGAAAATTGTTCTAACTCCAGAACAAATTCACTCGATATACCAGGAAGGTGTTGATGGATGAAAAAAGAAATTATATTCTTTTCATTGATGATTTTGTTAATACCAAACCTTGTTTATGCTGTAGAATTAGGAATAGAAAATACTATACCGTTCCCAAGCACCATGATAGGGGGTAACACCTATACATCTCAATTCAAGATTACAAACAATTACTATAAGGCGGTTCCAGTATTGTTCAGATTCTACATTAATAAAACAACATCTATCGATCCTTCAGAATATAATTTATTGGCATATTTTTCTGATCTAAATTTAGATTGCTCTCAATTGTATCCTGGTTATTGGGAATGTTTAAATGGTACTAACTATTACCGTTTCCCACCCTTTACTCAGAAGAACCTAAACTTGAATTTATCCTTACATATAGCCATAGTCCCTGCACCATTTAACTATACGTTAGAAGTTGTAGGACCATATCTTGATGACGTTTTTCCGATAATAACTCTAGTTGCACCATCAAATGGTTCTTCTATGTTGATGGGAACGTTAATCAACTTAACAGTAGAGGACAACCTTAATGTAAGTACTGTTTGGTATACTCGATCAATATTTTATGAAAGCTTCTCTGCCTCTGGTGGAACGGCTTCGGACAACCCATGGACATTCTCAGATGCGACTTGGATTGCAGAAAATGGAAAACTAAACCAAACTGGAAGTATAACGCAGACTTACGCTCTCGCTGGTGATACTAGTTGGACTGATTATATATTAGAATCTAAACTAAGGACGGTTAGTTCGAATCCAGAAACTTATGTTGGTGTGAGCTTTAGAGTCCAAAATGACGGTAGACAATATTGGACTGGTATATATAATGATAATTCTATAGAAGTTTGGAGATTAGACATCTATCCTGGAAGTTGGACCCAACTATCAGATTGGTCTGGTTATACCTTTGATTCATCTTGGCATAAAATAAAAGTCAGAGCCATCGGAAGTAATTTTTATATTTATTGGGATGATGTTTATGTAGGTTCGTTTTTTGATAACACTTATACGTCTGGTAAAATAGGTTTACACACTGCCTATAATAATTTTGTTAATGCTCAATTCGATGATGTGAAAGTAAGTACATTAGAAACAACTTTATTCAGCGGAAGTGTTAATCACACAGAAGTTATTATTGACACGACATCATGGCCTGGCGGTTTGACTGTATTGGATGCATATGCCAATGACACTCCTGCAAACAACGTAAACCATACACTCTATTTGTTTACAATAGATGTTTCAGGACCTAACATTACATTCGTTGATCCAACGCCATCTGATGGTGCAAGAGGAAAAGACAATTGGATTTTTGTTAATACAACAGCTGATGACATATCTAATGTAGATACTTGCATCATAGAATGGAATGGAACGAATGAAACGATGAACAAGATAGGCGGTTCTGCTATTTGTTTCATAAATAAAACTACATATGATGGGGCATATTACACCTATAAGGTTTATGCAAGAGATTATCTTGGGAATGAAGCAAGCTCAAACTTAAGAGCATTTAGAGAAAATACCAGACCAACTTTAGATAATATTTCATCTAATATTACTTGTGCAAAGCAAGGTTATCCTGTAAATATAACTACTGTAAATGCTCATGATGCAGATTCTGATGTTTTGACTTTATTCATAAACTCCTCGGTCTTATGCAATGTAACAGGTCAACCAGAATTATCCTGTGTCTTCTTTACTCCATGGAATGATACAACTTCTCATATTATCTACGGTTCAGTCAACGACTCTTGGGAAATTTCTGAAATGAAAACATTAACAATTTATTCAGACAACTTAGGACCAAACCCACCGACATTATTAATGCCTGCAAACAATAGTGTAACTAACTCAAATCCAAATTTCACATGGTCTGTTCCAATCGATATAGGGTGTAATGGTACAGTTAACAGATATCGTATTTCTATTTATTCAAACCCCGGCTGTACGTTACAAAACATAACAGCTCAACCAACTTCAAATTCATACAAATTTCCTGATCCATTTTCGAACGGAACATACTATTGGAGAGTAAGAGCAAGAGATGGATTCAATAATTGGGGCAACTGGTCCGAATGTATGAAATTGGTTGTAGATGCAATACCACCAAGAGTTGAAAATCCTTATATAAATGATACTGTTGAACTAGGTGATAATGTATTCGCTCGTGTAGATGCTTGGGATGAAAATGGCGTTGATAAAGTCATACTTGAACGTTATTCAGACTTATATAAATTTGACTTTGGAAATAATACTTCGCCAGTAGAAAATGGATACACTAGGCTAACAAGGTTTATGTTGAAGAATTCTACTAACGATTTTGGATGGGCTGTGTCACCTACTGGGGATCGTGATAGATTAGTTGGCACGAATTTAACAAGGGATTTGATATTCGATTCTGTGGATAGAACACTCCTGGTTAATGTTTCAAATGGCAAATACTTAGTCACAGTCATAATAGGGGATATGAACTTTTCTCATGACAGAATGAATGTCTATGCTGAAAATCAGCTGAAAATAAATAACATAAACACTTCAACAGGGCAGATAAAATGGTTGAACTTTACAGTTAATGTTAACGACGGTCAGTTGAATATAACTTTCCATGACAACGGAGGTTCTGATCTAAACTGGGTTTGCAATGGTTTGTTGATAAAATATTTTGCGGCAAGTTACAACATGAATTATTTTGCAAATAACACTTATACTGTGACAATTCTAGGCCCACCGTTGGGCAATCATACTGTATTATACTTTGCAAATGATACTCTTGGAAATGTAAATGATACAGTTTTAGGATACTTTAATGTTATTACACCATCACCAGCTAAAGTTATTTCAGTTTTAATAACACCCAACACTACTTATAACAATTTGACTTATGTTGGGATCGGAAAAATATGGTTTAACATAACTTTTGACAAAAAAATGAATACCAGTGTACCTTTAAATGTAACTTATGGAAATGTAACACCATATAACAACTTTACAGTAATTGGAAATTGGATATCTTCAAAAACTTGGGGTGGTTATTCTAACGTTAATTCTACAACCCCAAATGGCAATTATACACTTAACATTTCCGGAAAAGATTTAGTTGGAAATCTTATGAATGATATATCGACTTCATTTATAATAGATACAGATCTACCGAGAATCTTGTCACTTGTTTTAAGTCCATCGGTTATAGTAGACAATCATACTTACATCGTAAAAGGGGGCAACATAACTTTCACGATTACATTCAACCTTGATATGAATCAAACTATAAACCCGAGAGTTAAATTTGGTAGATCTCCACCTTATAGTACTTATGTTGTTAATGGGTCATGGATAAACGATACAATATGGAGAGGTAGCTTTAATATTACTTCTGCCATACCTAATCAATGGTACACAATAAGTGTTTCTGGGGCAGAAGATAATCTGATCGGTAGAATGATGGTAGAAGACACTTCCTATAGATTCTTAGTTGACACAAAACCGCCAAAGATTTGGGACATACAAACTTCAAACATTACAATTGAAGAAAATGAAACCATTTCAGTTAAAGTAAAAGATGAAAAAACTATAGGACAAGAAAGTTCTGGTATAGATAATGTACTTATTGAATTAAACGGTACTGTGAATTATACAATGAATTTTGCGTATAAAATTACTTACATAGGCGGTGTAGATTATGTCTACTATATAATCATAAATAATACTCAATTCGGGAATGGAACGCAAAATCTAACATTTTACGTGAGTGATATCGCCGGTAATGTCAATAGTAATGCTACAGCTTCGTTCTTTGTGAACGGTACGATTCCTACAGTAGGAGGAAAAATTGCTTTCTTATGTAGAAATAATCCTGTTAATGGTACATCTATTAATGGCACATGCAATGATGACATAGAACCACAATTAATATCATGGTTACGTAGTAAAGGATGGAATGTTACTGTTAATATATATTACAAATGGAATAATACTGGTCTGCTTGGTTATGATTTGATGGTATGTTCAGATGAAAGATATGCATGCGATTACGCAACAAAGAGTACAACTGATGTTTACTATATGCATAAAAATAAAAAAATGCCATTTGTAGAAATAAGCGATGACAGTCAACTCAGGGCATCTTATAACTTCAATTATGTTAGTTTTAATGGGGGTTCGTCCAAATCTAATGTTAACAGTCTTTATGTGACTACTGGCCATCCAATAACTTCTGGTTACTTTGGAAGTACACAAATATTCAGTATAAACAATACAATGAGTTTAACTTCAGACATCATGTTAAAGAATGTAAAGGATATAGCTGACATCCAAACCCAAAATGGAAAATCAACCTTATTCAGTAAGGATCAATTAATTAGTTCTGGTAGGTTTGTTTACGTGGGTTGGTTCTATAGGAATTTCTTTAACTTGAATAGCATAGGCAATAAAACATTGGCAAGAGCTATAAGTTGGGCTCAATGCGGAAACGCTAAGGGATGTTTATAGGTTTCTAATTTTATTCAGTAATTTTCAGTTAATGATAAATTACTAATAAAGACTGTGTTTCAACTTTCAAATTATTTTTTTCTATTTTATGAACATATCACTAGTAGTTGGTTACAACTCTTACTACTTAAAGAAAATTAAGTTATTTTTTTGTATGAATAATTTTTAGATAAGGTAGAAAAAATGTTTATTTTATATAAAAAAGAAATTTCCTGTCAATATTAGTTAAAATATTTGATTTTATGACATATAATATTTAAATCTTTAATCTACTAACTTATTTTTATTAAATATGGAGGTAGATAAAAAATGAATAAACTATTCAGTGGAATAGTTGCAGTAGCTTTTATAGCAATGTTAGCAACACCAGTTTTTGCAGATACTTTCCCTGTTGAAGCAGGTCCAGGAAACTTCCCACCACAGATATACTTAGTGTGGTCAGCATACGACATATGTGCTAGTAATGGAGAAGGATTCTACGGTGGTAGCAGACCATACATTCCAACAGATGGAGTACAAAATGCTCAGTTTGGGGGATGTATAGTCTTAACTGATGAAGTTAGATTCGATGAGTATGCATTCACAGGAGAACAGATATTGTTTACAGTTGTAGTAAGAGACTTGAATGGCGCACCAGACATTGGATACACACACTTCACTGTCGATGGAGACTATGAAGCTAAGTGTAACGATATGACATTCGAGTGGGGCTGGTTACATGAAGGAATGTGGAGTGATATAATCCCAGCAAAACCATTCGTACCAGCAGGTTTCCATTATGAAACAGATAGAGCCTTTGAATGTATTCTAACAGTAGAACCATCATGGTACGGAGAGAATATGATAAACATCGAAGCAATGGATCAAGCAGGAACTGTCAGTGACTTTGGAATTGCTCAGACTTGGTTTTTCAACCCAGCGGTAATAGTCGACTTGGGCACAAATGACGGTGCTCCTAGTATAGGGTTTGAAGATGGGTTCCCAGGTCAAACAGTCATGTCCACCAACAAGTTAATTATAACAAACATGGCTGAAGGTGGTGTAGACTTATGGGCATTCTTAGCAGCTGACGACTTGACAGATCCGTCACACTCTGGAGCTAAGTGTCCAGTAAGCAATGTACTAGACGTCGATTATAACATGGAATACAGATGTAAAATCGGAACATTCGAAGACGAGAAATTTGATTATGTACCAAACAAAGATACAAGCCAAGATTGTCTTTGTGATGAGTGTATAGGGGCATTGCCACTATTATACAATTATGACGGTCCAGGAACTCCGCCCTACAGCATAATCAAGAACTTTGGTTCAGCAGAATGTCAATTCAGATTGCACTATCCAGTGCCATGTATCGGTGACTTCACAGAAGGAGCATTCCACGTAATCGTAAGAGTACTATAAGCCATTTTTAGTTTAGGCTTTTATGGCCCCTTTTTTCTTTTCTTTTTTATGAAAATTTACTTAAATAAGGTAAAATGGTGAAAAAAAGTGAAATTGAGACTTTTAATATTTACTATATTTTTTTCTATAGTCATGATACCATCCATCCTTTCATGTTCAAATCCTATAATATACAATGAATATGGAGTACCTGTCTCATTGTATGGCGGTGGAGTTTTAACCATAAATGGAAGTAAATACCCATCAGATCAAACCATGATTAAATACAGCATGGCAGTAAAAAACACGAACAATTACAACAGTATTACTTTAACATTAACACCAGATTCAAGTCTTTTAAATTACGTTTACGGCTCAAGCATTACAGTTCCAGCAAAATGGACTGGCACAATTGGAATAGATGTTTATGTAGACGGACCAAGTAAAGGCGGAGAACTTTATGTTAGAGGTCATTGTGGTGATGGCTTACCAATACCAGAAGGAGTCATATACGTTTCAATAATCGGTAGGGGAAATTCTGCGCCACAATTCTGTGGAAACACTAAAACTTCCTGTGGGAAATATCCAGACTGTCAGAATCTTTCTGGTCTGGATGGATGTTATGATGGTTATAAGAGAAATTATTTCTGTGCTAATAATGTGATACAATATAATAAAGTTTGTACTCCATATTGTTGTCAATTGTTTACTGAAGATGGGTATTGCACAGGTAGTCCTTCTGTCTGTCATGACCCAACCCCTACTTGCAAAGACGAATGTAACTTTGAAGGAACAAGATGTATGAACAATAGCGTTTACACATGCATGAAAAAAGAGGATGGTTGCAATGATTTAATACAGTTAGACGATTGCGGTGCAAAATCTTTCAACTGCTACAACAGTCAATGCATCAATGGTTCAGCAAAAATAGGTAGTATCGCATATCTTTGTTCTAATGCCAATTGTAACGATGGTTTAGAATCTAGTTTAATCAGTTGGTTAGATTATAATGACTGGATGGTAGTTGGAAAAGCATATAATTCTTGGGATAGCCGAGAATTAGACGAGTATGATGTGATTCTATGCTCAGATGAAATGAGAGCATGTAAAGTCGATTCTAAATATGCATCCAACGATTTTCATAAGAATCATAAGAAACCTTTTGTTGAGATTGCTGATACTAGAGAAGCACAAGGTGCATGGAGATTTGGATATGTAAAGAATCCATATGGATTAATAGCCACAGGAGATTCTCTGTATGTAACTAAGACAGATGATTCAATATTCCTTGGTATAGATCAAAACCCTCAGATATTTTCGTCCAACAAAAAAATGACTGTAGTACCAGATTATAATTTGAACTCTGCAATAGACTTGGCTGACGCAGAATCAAATAATAAAAGATCTACTCTATTCAAATTAGACGAAGAAGGGAATAGAGGCAGATATGCATACATAGGGTGGTTTTACCAATCCTTATCATCAGACTTGACCGAGGAAGGAATAAAAATATTAAATAGAACTCTTCTTTGGTCAGCATGCGGTGATACGTGTTTATTAGGTTCAATTGGGAATCTTCCACCCATTGCTCTATTGACTATAATTCCCAACCCAACAGGATACGAGGAACAAAATATAATTTTTGATGCTTCAAATTCTTATGATCCTGAAGGTAACACATTAACATATTTTTGGAATTTCGGCGATGGCACAAATTCAGGATGGATTTCTGATAAAACAACGACTCATGTTTATACAAAGCAGGGAGGTTATAATATAACTCTAATAGTAAATGATGGTGAACTGAATTCTAAACCCATCATTAAATTGTTAAAAATCTTACCTACGATAAAGAATAAAGTTGCTTTTGTTTGCAGTGATATTTCCTGCAGTAGATCGACAGAACAAGAAATTATACAATTTTTAACTTATAATGGTTTTACCGTAGTCAAGGGAACTGAGTACTCATGGACTTATGATGATTTAAGTGATTATGATTTTATTATCTGTGCTTCTTCAGTTGGCTGTAGTGTACATCTAAAATCTTCAGTCTACAATGCACATGTAAACGATAAAAAAGGATTCCTAGAAATTCCTGATTATATCTATGCAAGAGCTGCAAACACATTCAAGTATGTATCTTGGTATGTTGGAACCAGAGCAGCAGGAACAGACATATCATTTATAGGTAATCATCCGATAACGAAAGGCCTTTCTGAAAATGTTTTAAGAGCAAGTAAGGATATGAACGGAATATTTACATCCTCAGTAAAAGTGCCTACTATTGCAAAATTAAATTCTAATAAGGATATATCGACTATGTTCGTGTATGATGGTGAAGGCAATAGAGGTAGATATGCATACATTGGTTGGTTCAACAGAGATTCTGTTTCAGATTTAACAGATGATGGGAAAACAATGTTATTAAGGACAGTAAGATGGGTTCAATGTGGGAATGTAGAAGGATGTTAATTACATAGAAATTCCAAAAGCATCAGTCAATCTCCTTATCTTCCTAAACTCGTTGATGAATTCATAACCTTTTTTTGTGAGTGAATAAATAGTATGACTATTATCCTTAGCCTCTTCTATAAAATTATTTGAAAGCAAATAATTCAAATATTCTTTTAGGGCGGAGTGAGACATATTAGCTCCATACAATATTCTTGTCGGCTTAGATTTTCCATTATCTTTTTGTATTATACCCAGTATGTCCATGTATATCTGCAGTTTTGATCTCTTCTCACTCATTTAACGTTCACCCGGATAAGCATCAATAAAAGAGATAGTGACCCTATAATCAAGAAAGTGTTAGCGATAATATACATGGTTTGGCTAAAAGGTGTTAGCAACAGTAACAAGTGGAATATAAAGAATGATACGAAAGCAAAAGTTACAAAGTAAGAATCTAAATTTCTTTTTTTTACAGAATTTATGATGCTTCTAAACACTACATAGCCAACCAGAATCAAAGAAAATATATGGAAATTATCTGAATCTGCATACCATAGTGGAACATATATTATCGGCAATTTCATCTTTAGCTTTTTTGGCAGATAGATAAATGTTAGAAGTATGTAACTGATTGCCGAAAAAATATAATATGCTGTAAATCCTTGATAATTTATCAAATTAATGCTTATAGAAGAACTTTTGTACAACGTCCAATTAGCATATATATAGATGCTAACTACAGAAAGAGAAATAAGGCCTAAACCAAGCATAAAAAAGCTCAGAAATAGGAATAAATGAGTTTTATTCTTCGTCATCTTGTATGCTCTAAAAGCAAAATAACTTACAAGAAATACCATTAAAGCTGAAAATGAGTATGTAACAGACGTTATAAGGTAAAACATCAGGGATATTGACTCGACCATGATTACCTTATAAACAGTTAATCTTAAAACCTTTTTTATGGAGGTAAAATCCAGATTTTCCTTTCACAAACGAGATATTTAAAGGATATAATATATTTGTTACCGGATAAGATCGTGTGACCCGATAGTATCTACCTCCATATAATATTTCCGATGACATAGTAGAGGAATAATTTATGTTTTTCAATTTCAACAACCAAAAATGTTGCACAAAATATAAATCTTTAACTATTAAACAGTAATTACGGTGGGTGATGATATGAAGAATTTTTTAACAAAAGTTTCGTGTTTAATTAGTTTTTTTGCAATAATGTCGATTGCAAGTGCTTGTAAAACTCCTATTGTTTATAATAGTTATGGAGTTCCTGTATCACTCTTTGGGGGAGGAACACTTGAAATAGATTATGCAGATTATCCAAGTGGAACAAATATAATTGATTATCAATTAACTGTAAAAAATACTAATGATCAGGGTTTAAACTTTATATTAACGCCATCTCCTGCACTGCTAAATACTATTTTTGGAAATAGTATCGAATTAGGAGCTAATGAAATAAAAAATATTACTTTTTCAGTAAATGTAGGAGGAAGAAATAAAGCAGGAGAAGTTTATGTTACAGGAAATTGCAATGATCAAAGTCCTATATCTGAGGGAATAATATGGACAAGTGTATTAGGAAGAGGAGATGCCCCAGCAAATTGTGGAAACAGTAAAACATCATGTGGTATGCCGGGACAATGCCAAGATTTGTCCAAATTAGACGGATGTTATGATGGTTATAAAAGAACTTATTATTGTTCTTCTAATCAGGCTAAATACTCAACTTCTTGTACATCATATTGTTGCAATCAAATAGGAGGAACATGTAAATCTAGCGTTTGTAAAGTATCACAAGTTCTATATGGTATAAATTTGAAATTGACTAATGGTCACAGTGTATCTAGAAATGCATTAGTCACAATGTATGAGCCAGGCACTACAAAAGTTATAAATTCAACAAATGTCACTGGAACTGCAACATTGTATTCTCCAAATACTACAGTAGATTTTCAATTTGAGTATGATTCCAGATTAACTGTATCATTGCACAATTTAAATCTTACAAAGGCAACAGGAACTTCTGAAGTAGTATTAGATTCAGTTACTACTCAACTGCCAAATGCAACTTTCCTAAAAGCATATAAGATATCAGTGCCGAGCACATTCACTTTCAACGGAATAAAGATGAAAATAAAATACAATGGTCTAACATTCACCAACGAACAGGGTATAGTAATATACAGATGCGGTTCATACGATGAAGCAACAAACAGATGCAGTGAAAACTGGGTGAAACAGAGTACAACAAAAGACACAGTAAATGACATAGCGATGGCAGACTTGACAGGTTTTTCTGTGTATGCTTTAGGTGAATCACATGATATAACCACGACTACAACGACAACTGCTACTACATCACCAACAACAACTGTTTCTAGCAGTGGTGGAAGCAGCGGCGGAAGCAGAACTACCACATCAACAAGAACAACATCAACAGTTCAAACCACTATTGCTACTAGTTGTACATGCGAATCTTGGACAAACTTAGGTTGTGGTCAAAGTCCTTGTACTTCTGATCAAATGAAGCAAACTAGATTATGTGATCCAAGTGCATGTGATTCAGAATCACGCTGTGTAGCTGACAGTTCATGTGTTACAGAAGAAACTACTACTATAAAAGCTGAAGAGAATACAAATCAACCGACTGGTATGTTCCTTGGTATTCCTACTGATACAGCAAAATATGCTATACCAGTTGCAAGTATAGCACTAGTATCGATGGGAATAGTATTTTGGAAATTCAATGACAAAATAAGGAGTTTTATTCCGGCAAGATCAAGTAAAGGTTACGTTTTTACAAGTAAACATCAAAATCCAGATTTTGTAGAATTAAAAGTAAAAGAAGAACCAAAAATAGTTGATTCGACGAGTGAATTAAAAAAACAACAGGCGACAGAAGCAAGGAATAGAGCGATTGAAGAGATGAGAAAAAGAGCACATGAAATGGATAAAAAATAAAGTTGTCTTTTTTCTATTTTATATAAATCAATTTTAAATAAGGTAGAAAATTCTTTTATTTTAGCTATAAAAGCAGAAAAATTCTCTATTTAATGGAAAAATAATTTTTGTGACAGATTAAATTTAAATCTTTATTCCTGTAAAGTAGTAATAGAAAAATTGTATCTAATTGGTAGTGATTTTATGGATAAAAAATTGGAATTATTCGCATTCTTTATCATTTTTTCACTATCTTTGCTGCAATTATCAAATGCCTTTATAATATACTTAAGACCCCCAAAAATGATTATTAGATTAAACGCTTCTGAAACTGTAGAAAGATCCTTAGTTGTTATGAATAAAAATAATTTTAGCATGAACATAGGTACGATGATTAAAGGAAATATTTCTTCCATAGTGAACATTAAAAACCCCAGTTTTTCCCTAGAACCAAATGAAACAATGAATATCGATTTTGCTGTGCAATCATTTATCCCAGGTGTTTATAGTGGTGATATTTGGGTTAATTATACTAGTGCAAACGAAAAGCCCGCTATGGCGCCATCAGAAATAACAGTAATAGTTTATAAAAATCCAAATTCAAATCCAAATACCGATATTTTACCAATTATAGGAGTAGTTGCAGTTTTCTTGGTAATTTTTATTTTTTTGGGTAAAAAGGTGTTTAAGAAATGAATTTTAAAATTCTAATCGCATTTTTAACATGCTTTGCGATTTTATTTTCTACTGTTCAAGCAGCAAATGTTGCTTTGGTGGTTAAGGATTCTACTTATTTATCAAATATACATGAAAAACGAATTAAAAATATTCTAACGGAAATGGGTTATTCAGTAACTCTTATAGATAAAAATTCTGTAGTTGACTATTCAAACTTCGATTTGATTGTAATAACCGGTCGACCAGGAGATGTCTATTCTTACGAACATCTTGATAGTTTTGTTGCTAATATGCCAGTTAATGATTATCCAACTATTGCAATAGATTCTGCTTATCCAGATGACTGGGGATGGATATTTCCAGGCGGTATAAGTACACTATCCTCAACTGGAATGCAAAAAGTTAAGATAGTAGATAATTCTACGTCAATAACAAATGGTCATAGTATAGGAGATGTAATTGAAGTTCATTTTATTGGCGGAAGGTCAATAATCGATTTAGTTAAAGGGAAATTCAAACTAAATCCTGTTGCTGCCATATCAACTGGCAATAATGCAGTTATAGCAGTGGCAGAGTCAAATACACAACTTTATGATGGCAAGGTAACAAAAGCAAGAGTAGTATTTTTTGGTATAGCAAACCCATTGTACTGGACTGATGATGCTGTAGAATTATTTAAAAGTTCTATTAAATGGGTTCTGTCTGATAAAGATAATGATGGTGTTTATGATTTCAAGGACAATTGTCCTTCTATTTCTAATCCTGATCAAACAGATTCTGACAATGATAAAATAGGTGATGCATGCGATAACTGTCCTTATGTTTACAATCCAGACCAAGCTGACATGAATTCTAATGGGATAGGCGATTTATGTGATTCTGACATAGACGGCGATGGAATACTCAACGAAAATGATAATTGTCCATTGAAATACAACCCAGATCAAAGAGATACAGATAAAAATGGCATCGGAGATATATGTGAAATACTTCCTTATCAAGTCTTTTTAGATGTAGATAATGATGGAATAAATGAAACTGCAATAAACGAGAATAACATAACAGATGATGGCTTTGAAGTTTATCTCGATCCAAATCTTAATTCTAGAGCTATGCCGTTAGATGGCGACGGGGATGGCATGACAGATTGGTTAATAGATATAATTCCTTTTGGAATATACGATAAATATTGGGATCCTGACGATGGAATTTTAACAAAACTCAATAAGACTGATAATTTATACTACATAGATACAAACGGTGATGGGAAGGCAGATATTATTTATTCTTCTACTAAAAATGCTTTTGTTAAAAGATTAGATGTTGATTCTGATTCAAAATTAGAAAATGCATATGATACAAATTTAGACGGTTCATACGAACAATATGAAGACAGAGATGGATCATCTAGATTGTTAAAAATAGTAGATGGTGATGGGGACAAGAAAAATGATTTCATGATTGGTATAGATGGAATAAACATAACAAAACCAGCAAGATATTGGGATCCTGATGATAATATCCTGACTAATATCATAGAGAAAGACGTAAACAATGATGGCATTGAAGAATATGTAATAGATGTTAATGGAGATGGCAAGTATGAGAAGACATACGATGGAAATACTCTACACGATTTACCTGATTTATCAATAGAATCACTCTCTATCCAATCAATTTCAACTTCTATCAAACGAATAAATGTTACTATTAAGAATTCGGGAGATTACGATTTATTTAATTTTACAGTTGAATTTACAGCAGGTAGGTTTGTTGATAATAAAACTATTTCTTTGAATAAAGGCAGTTCACTTGATTTAATATTTCTTTGGAGTGATATAAGCGATGGTAAATATACAATAAATGTTGTTGCAGATCCAACCAATGTGATTCTAGAATCAAATAAAAGAAACAATCAAATGAGTGAGGATATTTCAATTGTTACATCTTCTGGCAGTTCTGGAGGAGATGGTGGAAGGACACCATTTATCCCAACAGGAAATGCAGAATTTGTTGGGTTTCCTGATAAAGTTGAAGTTACTGTTGGAGATAGCGTAGAAGTATCAGGGGAATTTGCCAATAACTTGAACTACAACCTAACAAACGTGGAATTCATAATAATGACTGATGGTCTTAATGTAAATTGGTATTTCTTAACACCTACAGGTCATCATACAGTAGCTATAAATGAGAGTAAAAAAGTGAGTATTTTATTCACAATACCTGAAGATGCAGAAGTTTATACATATGGGATTTCGCTCAGAGCATTAACTAGTTCTATAGTTGGGACAAAGACTTATATCAAAGATTTCAGTTTAGTCTTGAAAGAAAAAATAGAAATTCCAACTACCACGATTAGTGAAACTACAATAACTACAACAACACCTGTGGAAGAACCAGA
>Ga0315274_10004384_pt1 | contig 20736 bp, 19 predicted proteins | sample YL17G02_20_MG_FD_203700 | JGI IMG/M metagenome (GOLD analysis project Ga0315274, IMG submission 203700) | Sediment microbial communities from Yellowstone Lake, YNP, Wyoming, USA - YL17G02_20 | ecosystem: Environmental > Aquatic > Freshwater > Lake > Sediment | place: USA: Wyoming | collected...
ACGCTGCATAGCCTGCGAGACCCATAGCCTTTCGTCGCTGTGAGGGCGGCTGATCGGCTCGTACTGAACGGGCACGGGCTGGGAGTAGTGGTCGTCGTAGATGAATTCGAGGTGCGCCCGCGGCTCGAGCGCCTGCCACCAGCTCGTCGCACTCACGATCTCGCTGAAGACCAGCTCACGCTCGTCCGCCGTCCAGTCCTCGGCGTTGGCGTCGAGCGTGCCGTCGCTCTCCACGAGCACCAGGTTGACGACTACCTTGCCGGTGAGAAAGTCGCTCTGCTGGTAGAGGTTGGGGTCGAGGGCGAATGCGGAGAGACCGTCCAAGTCAGGCGGCTCGAAGGCGTCGCCAACCAGCATCTCGCCGTCGACGATGCCCAGGGCAGCGACAGGCGGCTCGACTAGCGCCTGCCAGGCAGAGGCTGCCAGTCTGGCCCGGGGCGCCAGCCCGTCCACGGCGTCGGGGCTCAAGGCGCCCGTGGTGGCGTAGCGCGCGAGGCCGGCCTCAGCCAGGCGCTGCAGTGTCGCGTATTCGGCGGTGGCGATGGCGGCCGAGGGAGGAAAGGCGTGGAGCACGTGGCCGCCCGCCTGCTCAATGGCCGTGATCATCTCCGCGTAGCGGCCATCCGCCGCCACGTACAGCGCCTTGACCATCGCGTCGGGCGGCGTCTGCGCCAAGCCGACGCTTCCTGATACGCACCACCCCACCGACACGAGGCTCAGGGCCAAGACCAGCCGCAGGATGCGTGCCGCGGCCCGCTCGTGTGCGACTCGGCGCACTCACTACCCCCAACGTGACCCACATGGGCGGGGCTTGCCCCACCTGTGATCTTGTCGTCACCTGGGGAAAGGGGTCAGATGAGACATATGTACTGGTCATAGCGACCGTTTCGCGCCGGCCCCACGGCGGCTATAATCCCACGGAGTGGAGGAGGGCTCTGTGTGACGCGCGTCACAATCTACGCCGACGACCTGACTGGGGCGCTCGACACGGCAGTGAAGTTCACTGGCGGCGCCCGACGCGCTCGCGTCACCTGGGCGCCGCGCTCTCTGGACTGCGATGTGTTGGCGCTGGACATGGAGACGCGCGACGCCAAGCCGCGTGTGGCGGCGCGCTTAGCGGCTGCTTGGATTGGGCTGGCCAGAGGGCTTACGTTCAAGAAGATGGACTCGACTCTGCGCGGCCCATTCGCCGTCCAGGCACTGGCGCTGGCCAAAGCACTGCGGCTGCGGGGACCTCTCTTCGCTCCCGCGCTGCCGGATTCCGGCCGTGCCGTGGTTGGTGGCAGGCTGCTCCTTTACGGCGAGCCCCTGGAGAAGACGGCGTACGCTGACGACCCACGCTGTCCGCCAGCTTCAGGCGACCTGGTGGCTCTCGTCGGCGCGGCAAGCGGAAAGGCGCCGGCGCTCCTTGGCCTGGAAGTCGTGCGCCGGGGCGCCGCCGCCGTGAGGTCGGTGCTCGCCGCGGCGCAAGGGGCGATAGTTGCCGACGCGGAGAGTGAGGCCGATTTGCGTGTGCTGGCGGAAGCGTTGCTGGTCGAGCGGGAGTGGTTGCCCGTCGGCTCAGCCGGCCTGGCGCAGGCGCTGGCGGCTGCCCTGGGTTGGGAAGCGGCGAGCTGCCAGCGACACCGAGAGCTGCCCGAGTTGGTGGTTTGCGGCAGTGGCAACCCTGTCAGCCAGGCGCAGGCGAGGCACCTGGCCGAGGCGACCGGATTACCGCTCCTGTGCCCTACAAGCGGTGGGCCAGAGAGCCTGATATCGTTGGTTGTCAGATGCCACGCGCGCCGCGGGCTGGCGATCCTGGCCATGCCAGAGGAGCACCTCGGCTGGCACGAATCGCGGATGGTCCTAGCGGCGTTGGCAACGTGCACCGCGACCGCCCTGCGGACGCTGGGCGTCCGCTGCTTCTCTGTCACGGGTGGCGAGACGCTGCGGCTAATAGCGGATCAGCTCGGGCTTCTCTCGCTGGAGCCGCTGTGCGAGCTTGCTCCGGGTGTGGTGCTCTCGCAGGCGCAGGCGCCGGAGCTGGGGGAGCTGCGGATCATCAGTAAGGCGGGGGGCTTTGGTGGCCAAGAGATTCTCTCGCTCCTCTGCTCGCCTGGCCCGGCTGCCCTCCAGGAGAAGTAGGGCGATGAGACCGACTCTCTTTTTGACCATCGGCGACCCGGCGGGCGTGGGGCCGGAGGTGACCGTCAGGGCGCTGGCGTCCGGAGCGGTAGGCGGCGCCGCGCGTCTGGTCGCGGTGGGCGATAGGCGCGTGTTGGAGCGTGCGGCGGGCTGGACGGGGGCGAGTGTGCAGTTCTCGCCATACGATCCGGAGCGTGAGGTGCCGCCCGCTGCAGGCGCGGTAGAGCTGGTCGACCTGGCGAATATGGACCTGGCGGCATGCTCACCGGGCAAGCTGGACAGTGGCTGCGGCAAGGCGGCCTACGCGTACATTGAGGAGGCGGTGCGCCGCTGTCTGCGGGGCGAGGGTGAGGGGCTGGTCACGGCGCCGATCAACAAACGGGCTCTCAATGCGGCCGGTCTCCATTTTGCCGGGCACACCGAGATACTGGCGACTCTCTGCGGGGCGGGCAAAGTAGCCATGCTTCTGGTAGCCCCCCGGCTGCGCGTAGCTCACGTCAGCACCCATTGCTCGCTGGCCCAGGCCATAGAACGTGCGAAGCCGGAGCGGATCAGGCAGGTAGCCCTGCTCACCGTAGAGGCTTTGCGGGACATGGGCATCGATCAGCCGCGGCTGGCCGTCGCGGGCCTCAACCCCCATGCTGGCGAGGGTGGCCTCTTTGGGGATGAGGAGGCTCGCTACATCGCGCCGGCGGTGGAGGAGCTGCGTGCCCTAGGGCTGCAGGTGAGCGGCCCTGAGCCACCCGACACGGTCTTCCTACGGACGCTGCAGGGCCAGTTCGACGCCGTCCTGGCCATGTACCACGACCAGGGCCACATCCCCATAAAGCTGCTTGGCTTCAATGAGGGAGTCAACGTCACACTCGGCCTTCCGATTGTGCGCACGTCAGTCGACCATGGCACCGCCTTCGACATTGCCGGGACCGGCCGAGCTGATGCCGGGAGCATGGTTGCCGCCATCGCATTGGCGGCGAGGCTGGTGGCGGCGCGCGCCGCGAGGAGAGCGGCCACCATCTGAGTCAACGGCTCCTGGGGCAATCGTCGGGTGGCGGCCGCCGCCCACGTGGCACGGACCCCGTCACGAGGTAGACTGGCGCGGCAGGAAGTGCAAGGCGCCCGCCAATTCCACGAACGCCTCCTTCCTTGTCAACTCCGAGTTCAAAGCGCCCGCCGACCAAGACGGGTTCCCTGGTGGCTACGACGCCGAGACTGAGGCCATGGCGAAGATGCGGGAGTCGCGCCCCCACGCTATCCTTCTCGCCGTGACGCTCGACCGCGTGCCAGAAGTGCTGGACATCGCCCGCGATATGTACCTGGATCTGCGACTGCAGGAGACGCCAGGGTTAGCGGGCTCGTTGCTCGGCGGGCTAGAGCAGCACAGCGTCGTGCCGCGAGGCGAATGCGTGCTCATCGAGACCTTCCTCTCCGAGCCCATCTCGGGCCAGTCGCTCAGCAAGGCCAGCGAGAGAGCGACGGGGCGGGGCTGAGCCGATTGAGCCCAATCGCGGCACCACTGTCCGGCGCCGTCTTGGTCGGCGGCCAGAGCCGGCGCATGGGTGAGGACAAGGCCGCGCTACTGCTGGCCGGCCGGCCGTTAGTGAGCTGGACGGTGGAGGCGCTGCGGGCGGTGACGGCCGAGGTCTGGCTGGTGGGCGGACGGCGCGAGTTCGCCTCGCGTCTGGGCTTGCGCTTCGCGCCCGACTTGGTGGCCGGCGCCGGGCCGCTGGGTGGCATCTACAGCGCCCTGATGGCGGCCGGTAGCGATGTCCTCGTGGCCGCCTGCGACATGCCCCTCATCCGGCCGGCGCTGCTGCGCGGGCTGGTCTCCCTGGCCCCGGGCGCCGATGCGGTCGTGCCTGTCAAGGACGGCGAGAGCGAGCCGCTTCTTGCGCTGTACCGCCGAGACTGCCTTCCGGCGATTGAGCGAGCGCTTGCGAGCGGCCGCAAACGCGCAGTCAGCTTCTTCGATGCCGCGCGGGTGCGTTTCGTAGGTGAGAACGAGTGGCGCTGTTGGGACCTTGATGGTCGCTCCTTCACGAACGTCAATACTCCGGGCGACCTAACGGTGGCCGCGGCGGTCTTGCACGCCGATGGTGCCGGGCCCGGCGAGGGTTGACAGCAGGGACCCAGGCCGGACCGCAAGCACGGCTTAGCGTCGCCGGGCGAGCCAGAGGCGTCGCATGCGAATCTCCTCCTGAAGTCCTTCCCCACCGGTCGTGCAGCCGGACATCCGCAGGCCGGCGAGCATTCTGCTCCCCTTGTCCACGACTGGCAGTTGCGAAAAGAGGCCGTTTGTTACATGCGTGGCAGGGGTGGTATACTACTGGGCGCTGTCGTCGTTGGTCGAGGTAGATCACGGAGGGGCCGTCGCATGGCCAAAGTCGGTAGCAGCATCTGGCAGTCGCTCCGGGCCCGCTTCGTCTTTCCCCGGGACTTCCCCGGTTTCTGCACCTACATGACCGCAGCTCTGGCATCGCTCAACGGCACGGCGCCCGAGGGGGTGACGGGGTCGGCGGCGCCGAGGGGCCGCCGTCAGTCCTGGCCGCACGACTAGGGCTGTTCGCCTTTGTGCCAACATGGGGTAAGACCACCTCTCTCTGGAAAGGGGGGCAGAATCGGGACGCAGCAGTCGATAGGACAAGCTGTCGCCGCGGGGATCAATGGGGGCATCACCCGCGGCAATGGGCAGTTCAGCCTGGACCAACCAGCCGCGCAGCGAAGCGCAAAGCTAAGTGCCGCCGGGCGGCTCATTCTTGTTTGTAGAGCGCGCAAGAAAGCCACGGCCTAAGCTACGACACTGACCAGCGATATCGAGGCAAGGAGACTAACGATGATCGTAGGACGACGGCAGTTCCTCAAGCTTTCGGCAATGACTGCCGGTGGTATGCTCTTGCCGGCGGAGTTCGCTCTCGCCGGGGAGCAGGTCTCGCTACCCCTGCACAAGCCTATCGGCGAAGCTCAGACGATCTGCCCTTACTGTTCCGTCGGCTGCGGCCTGATCGTTGCTACCGGTCCGGATGGGCATATCACCAACACCGAAGGCGACCCCGACCACGTGACCAACCGCGGTGCGTTGGACCCCAAGTCTGTCTCCGTGACGCAGCTCTCCACCAGCCCGCACCGGCTCCGCAAGCCGCTGTACCGTGCGCCCGGGGCAAGCGGATGGCAGGAGATGGAATGGGACGAAATCCTGCCCCGCATAGCCCGCCGCATCAAAGACACAAGGGATGCGACCTTCGAGGAGAAGGAAGGTGATGTCACCGTGAATCGCACGCGCTCGATCGCCTTCCTGGGCGGTGCGGCTAACAACAACGAGGACTGCTACGCTGCCTCTAAGCTCATGCGCGCCCTGGGGTTAGTGTACGTCGAACACCAGGCTCGCATATGACACTCCCCCACGGTGGCCGGTCTGGCCGCCACGTATGGTCGGGGAGCGATGACCAACCATTGGGTGGACCTGAAAAACAGTGACTGTATCTTCGTAATCGGTGCCAACCCGGCGGAGAACCATCCCGCCTCGATGCTCTGGATCAACAAGGCCATCGACGAGCGAGGAGCTAAGCTGGTGGTCGTGGACCCTCGAGTTACACGCACCGCCACCAGGGCCCACATATACGCGCCGTTGCGCTCCGGCACGGACATCGCTTTCCTGGGCGGAATGATCAACTACGTCTTGCAGAACGAGAAGTATCATCGCGAATACGTGACCCACTATACCAACGCGTCCGTCCTGATAAATCCCGATTTCCGGGGCCCGGCGGATCTCGATGGGCTTTTCAGCGGCTACAACCCCGAGACTCGTAGCTATGACCGCTCGACCTGGACGTACCAACTGGACGAGAACGGGGACCCCAAGCGCGACCTCTCGCTTCAGGATCCGGGGTGCGCATTCCAGTTGCTGAAGCGGCACTTTGCTCGCTACACCCCTGAGGTGGTGGAGCGGGTCTGCGGTACGCCCGTGGACAAATTCCTGGCGGTGGCGGAGGCTTTCGCGGCCACCGGCGAGCCGGGCAAGTCCGGCACCATTCTGTACGCCATGGGCCAGACACAGCACACCGTAGGCTCGCAGAACGTGAGTGTAATGGCCATGCTGCAGTTGCTGCTGGGAAACATCGGCATGCCGGGCGGCGGAGTCAACGCGCTCCGCGGGGAGTCGAACGTCCAAGGCTCCACCGACATGGGCCTGCTCTACAACACTCTGCCCGGCTACGTGCCGACGCCTACGGCCAAAGGCGACCCCACGTTATCGGCCTATCTGGAGGCGCGGGTCAAGGCCGCGGGCAAGGGCTACTTGCAGAATACGCCCAAGTTCTTCACCAGTCTGCTCACAGCCTGGTGGGGCGGGAACGCCACTGCCGAAAACGACTACCTCTACGACTACCTGCCCAAAGTCAGCGGCAACTACTCGTGGATCCCCTTGTTCGAGGCCATGCTGACAGGTGATATCCGGGGTCTGTGGATCATGGGCATGAACCCAGCCGTCTCGGGCCCGAATGCCAGGTTGGAGCGGAAGGCTCTCGCCCAGTTGGACTGGATGATCGTTCAGGAGATCTTCGACACGGAGACATGCTCCTTCTGGCGCGGTCCGGATATGGATCCGGCTTCCGTAGGGACAGAAGTCTTCGTTCTCCCTGCCGCGGATGCGATGGAGAAGGCCGGCAGCATAGTCACGAGTGGCCGGATGATCCAGTGGCGGCCGCGCGTGGCTCAGGCTCCGGGAGAAGCCGCCGACGACATCTGGATTTTTGATCGCATCTACCGAGAGTTGCGCGGCCTCTACGAAGCGGAGGGTGGCGCCTTCCCCGAGCCCGTGCTGCAGTTGAACTGGGACTACGGTAGTCCGCCGGATGTGGAGTTAGTAGCCCGGGAGATCAACGGCTATTGGACACGTGAGGTTGTCGAGGACAGCAAGACGCTCGGCACGGCTGGCGAGCTACAGAGTGGTTTCGCCCAGTGCCGGGATGATGGCAGCACTGCCTGCGGTCTCTGGATTTTCGCTGGCTACTTCTACCCACGGGACGATGGCGATGGAAACGTCTTGCCCTCAAGCAAGCGCCGTGGCACCAAGGATCCGAGTGGCTTGGGCCAGTATCCGTTCTGGGGTTGGGCCTGGCCGGCGAACCGGCGCATCCTATACAACCGCTGCTCCGCCGATGCCAGCGGCAACCCCTGGGCGCCGGATAAGGCGCTCATCTGGTGGGACGGCGAGAAATGGACCGGCAACGACGTCCCCGATTTCCCGGCAACTCGCGCGCCAGACGCCGCGGGTGGTGACGATGCTTTCATCATGAAGGCTGACGGGAAGGGCGGGCTGTTCGCCGCCCTCAACGAGGGGCCACTCCCGGAGCACTACGAGCCGGTCGAGTCGCCGGTGCAGAACCTGTTGTCGAGCCAGCAGAACAACCCGGTGATCAAGATCTGGAACTCTCTCAAGGGCGAGGCGATCGGCGACAATATCGGCACGCCTGACCAGTTCCCGATCGTGGCGACCACCTATCGTCTGGCGGAGCACTGGCAGGCAGGAGGCATGTCGCGCTGGCTGCCCTGGCTGGCCGAGACGCAGCCCGAGCTGTTCGTTGAGGTGAGCCGGGAGCTGGCGTCCGAGAAGGGCATCAAAAACGGGGAACGGGTGATTGTCCGCTCCGCCCGAGGTGAGATAGAGGCAGTGGCCATGGTGACAGGACGCTTCAGACCCTTCCGAATTGATGGTCGAGTCGTGCATCAGGTGGGGTTGCCCTGGCACTATGGCTGGCGAGGCCTGGCCACGGGAGATAGCGCCAACGACTTGACGCCGCATGTGGGCGATGGCAACACCATGATGCCCGAGTACAAAGCGTTCCTGGTTGATGTCCACCGCAAAGGAGGCCGTTGATGAGCAACGCCATTCTCTGCGACACCTCATTATGCACTGCTTGCAAGGGGTGCCAGGTAGCCTGCAAGCAATGGAACGACCTTGAGGGCGAGAAGACGCGCAATTCTGGCACCTATCAGAACCCGCCGCAGTTGTCGGCCAGCACTTGGAAGTTGGTCACCTTTCACGAGGTCGAGGAAGGCGATAAAGTCAAGTGGCTTTTCCTTCCCAAGCAGTGCCTGCATTGCACTCAGGCAAGCTGTGTTTCTGTCTGCCCTACTGGGGCGGCGCACCGTCAGGGTGAGTTCGTTGTCATTGACCAGAACCAGTGCATAGGTTGTGGCTACTGCGTGCAGGCTTGTCCATTTGGGGTGCCCCACTCCCTAACCGATGGCCATGGGAAGACCACTGCCCGCAAATGCACTCTCTGCATGGATCGGGTGCCCAATGGTTCGCTCCCGGCGTGCGTCAAGACGTGTCCCTCGGGAGCGTACCGGTTCGGAGACCGCGGCGAGATGGTGACACTGGGCAGAACCAGGGTGGAGGCTCTGAGGAGCAACGGGCACCCCAATGCCTACCTCTATGGCGAACGGGAGCTCGGCGGCTTGCACGTGATGTTTACCCTGATGGAGGCTCCCTCGGTCTATGGCCTGCCCGAAGACCCGCGCTTCGCCACTACCAACGTGTTCGGGCAATGGCTCAGTGGCCTTGTCACTGCAGGCGTCGTGACCGCTTTGCCTTTCTGGCTGCTGTTCCGGCGAAAAGTGGCTGTGGCGCAGGCAAGATCCAAGGGGGGCGACAAACAATGACATGGGAATGGCAGATCGCGGTGGACCTTTGGGTGGCTGGGATAGCTGGAGGCGCTTACATTGTCTCCTTCCTGGTCAATCGCTTGAGCGGCGGCAGGCGCAAGGACCTGGTCCAACTGGCTACGTACGTGGGTGTCCCGCTCGTGCTGTTGGGTGTTTTGCTTCTGGTGTTCGACTTGGGAAAGCCTGTGCGTGCCTGGCATCTGTTTCTTGGCTTGCGCCCGTTGTCATGGCAAGTAGTGTCGGGTACTGGTGTCGCCTCCATGAGGGGCTTCCCTCCTAACGTGCCCTTTTACCCTGCTTCGCCGATGTCCTTAGGGAGCTGGATCCTGTTTCTCTTCTCCGTCATCGGCGTTGTCATGATGGTTCTGTGGTTCGCCGAGAGTGCAGGGGCGACGAAGCGGGCAGGTCTGCTGGGGAGTATCGCATCTGGGCTTCGTCCTCTTGCGCCCGTCGCTGGGGCCCTGAGCTGGATCATGCTCATCTTGGCGGCACTACTCGTCACCTACACTGGGGTGCTCTTGAGTGCCACAAGCCAGCCTCTGTGGGCTGGAGCACTAATTCTACCCCCTCTCTTTGTGGCTTCAGCCATCGCGACAGGGACGGCGACACTGACTCTCGTTCTCACCTTGATGGGACGAGAGGTCCCTCACGAGTTCAAAGCGATGTGGGCTATCCTCGCTATCTTGTGGGTGATCCTAGCTGCTTTCTTGCTGACCGTCCCCGCCGGGATCCTCGTCACCGGTTCGCTGAGCCTCTGGTTCTGGGTGGGGGTGGTTGTCGTTGGGCTGCTCGTTCCCTTTGGGCTGGAACTGTGGTCCACGAGGAGGATGACGAGGGCCCTGGTTGTGGCTTCGACTCTCTGTGTGTTGCTCGGGGGGCTAGTCCTGCGGACCGTGGTGGTGATCGGCGGACAGGTATAGCTACCGGTTAGGGGGCGCCAATCTGAGCGGTCTCTGGAATGGCTCAGATTGGCACCCCTGGGTTTCCCTTGGCGCCGGGCTGGCGCGTTCGCCCCCCAGGCGTTGCGGCAGGGGGGTTTGCCACCGTATTCTTGCAGGTTTGCCTTGCGGCGGTGGAAAGGATTGGCAGGTTTTGCGCACCCTGAATGCTGACGACAAGCTCTTGGACGAACTGCAAGCTGGCGAGGAGCAGTTCCCTCACTTGGCCCCCGTTTTCGCTCTCCATCGAGCGCTTCGCGAGGCTCAGTTGGCGGTGAAGGCTGAGTTGCCGGGCAGCCATACATCGGCCGACCGATCGCGGCTGCTGGGCGGTGAGCCTCTGCTCACTTTTGATGACTTGGCGGTAGATGCCACGCAACTGGCCGCCCTGGCGCGGCGCATCATGGCGATCGTGCTCGCATCCCGAGGGTTGCCGCGCCATGACGCCGCCGTGATGGGCCCTTTCGGCTGGCTGGCCGAAGCGCAACGTTGGTTCGATAGCCGCTTGCCACCGGCCGACGGCGCCGTCTCCGAGGGGGATACTCCGCGGGTCGTCGCCGCTTACGCGCTGACTCCGTGGTTGGAGCGCGCGGCCGAACGCTCACTGACAGAGGTGGATCTGGCTGCCTGGCGCCGACCTTTCTGTCCGATGTGCGGCGGCTACCCCGACCTGAGCTTCCTAACCTCAGATGTGGGCCAGCGGCTGCTTGTCTGTGTGCGTTGTTCAAGCCAGTGGCCATACAGGCGCCTGGCATGCCCCTTTTGCGCTCCGCCGGAGCCGGGCAAAGTGCAGTACTATCCAGGACTTGAGCCCGGCGATCGGCTCTACGTCTGCGACAACTGTCATGCGTATCTGAAAACGGTTGACCTGCGCCAGCGTTCAGCGCTATCGGCGCACTATGAGCGCGTCCGGTTGGTGCCCCTCGATCTCGCTGCGCACGAGAAGGGGTATCGCTCTGGCTGCTCCGGGCCGGCCCGAGCCTGAGGGAGCGCTGATTGCGAGCCTCAACAGCCGTGGTCTGACGTCCCCGGGGCAGCGGTCGCCTATCCTTGGAACGGCGAGGGGGGACTTGTACCGGGGCCGAGGCCATGAGCGCCTGTGCGCGCTAGGCGGGCACGCTCACGGTTACCGTTGTGCCTTTTCGCGGACTGGAGCGCACTTCCAGGCTGCCGCCCAAGAGCTCTGCGCGCTCACGCATTCCTATCAAGCCCAGCTTCCCTGTGCTCGCGAGATCACCTAGCCTCGTGGGAACTTCAAACCCGTCGCCGTCGTCCACAATGGAGACTGTCACCTTGTCCGGGCCAAACTCCACGGCGACCAGCACTCGTGTAGCCCCGGAGTGGCGTCTGACGTTTGCGATGGCCTCCTGAGTGATGCGGAAGAGCACCAGGGCGGTCTCGGGTGCAAGGCGTCGTTCCTCGCCCGCCACTTTGAGCTCCCCCGTGATCTCGGCTCCCCTCATCAGGTCTGTCACGAGCCCCTGTAGAGCTGGCAGCATCCCCAGGTCATTCAGGACGGAGGGCCTTAGGTCCCGGCTGAACCTTCGCACTTCCTCCAAGATGCTATCGGTGAGCTCACGCAAGTCCTCCAAACGCTCCATCAACGTTTGCGGCATGCCTTCCTCGGCCGCTAGAGCATCGAGCCTGCGGGAGAGCAGGACTAGGGCTTGGGCGGTCTCGTCGTGGAGCTCCCGGGCAATGCGCAGGCGCTCGTCCTCCTGAGTGCGAGTTATCTGCCGGATGTAGAAGCGCATGTTCCCCGCCGACTCTCGCAGACTCTCATAGAGGCGGGCATTCTCGATGACCACTGCAACCTGGTTGGCGATAATATCCAGCAACCTTATCTCGTCGGGGCCAAAGAGGCGCGGAGTCAGCGTGGCCACCCCGATGGTTCCTATGATCCTGCCTTTGCAGACCAAGGGCACGGTGAGGAACCCATGCACGCCTTCCTCTTTGACCGCCTCCCGCGTGAGCCGCGGGTCACGGGATATGCTTTCCAACGCCATCGGCTCTCCGGATGCAACTACGCGCCCGCTCAGTCCCTCTCCCACCGTCAAGCGATCGGCGCCTCGCAAGAGCTTCTCAGAGAAGCCGTAGTGCCCGGCAAAGCGCAGCTCCTTCCTCTCCTCATCTAGAAGGTAGACCCAGGCTATCTGTGTGCTCATGACCCCGGCTATCCTCTCAAGGGAGCTGTTCAGCACCTCCTTCAGCGCCAGTGACTGAACGGCGGTGGCGGAGATGGAATTGAGACCCTCCATCTCCGCCAGCCTTCTCTCCCGCAGGCGTCTTTCTTTCTCCTGGACTTCCACCATCCAGAGGAGCACCGCGCCGCTCGCCGTAACCACCGCGGTCTCCAGCGCCGCATCCAGCGGGCGCTCAGAGATGAACAGTGCCCGGGGAACCATAATGGCCACTGCAGCCAGCAGCGTCCACATGCCTCCTCTGATCCCGAACATGAGGCCGGCGTAAACGACCGGGAACACCACCAGCACCCGGTCCAAGGTGTGTCTGGTCAGGGGTGCGGGGAGGAAGGGCAATAGGAGATTCAGCAGATGTCCGTGGCTAAGGCCTACATAGTGCAGTACGGCAACGAAGCCCAGGCCGAAGGCCACTACCCACGCATGGGGGTTGCGAACCAGCCACTTCGCGCGGGCCTGCCAGCCAGACTGGCCCACCGCAGACGCAGGAAACGACCACCCTCGCTTATCGGAAGCTGCCATCACTCATACAACTCATCCAGGGTGAATAACCGTTCCTTGAGGCCGCGCATGACCGCTTCCGTGCGCGAGCTGACGCCTATCTTGCTCAGGATGTTGCTAACGTGGCCTTGCACGGTGCGCACACTCAGGAATAGGGCGGCAGCGATCTCCTTGTTGCTCATGCCCTTGGCAGCGAGTTTCAGGACCTCCAGCTCGCGCTCCGTTAACTGGTCCACGACTTCATCCTTGTGCGCCAGAGACACGTAGCGGTTCACCACTTTCCTGGCGATTCTCGGATGTAGGACTGTCTGCCCAGCGTGAACCGCGCGTATGGCATCGATGAGCTCGCTGGTGCGAGCGTTCTTGAGCAGATAGCCTTCGGCCCCGGCTTCGAGCAAGGCGAAGACGTATTCGTCATCATCGTAGGCCGTGAGCACGAGGACTGCTGTCGTTGAGCTTCTTTTCTTGATCTCCTTCGTAGCCTGGATGCCATCGAGTTTGGGCATAGCGATATCCACTATGGCGACGTCGGGCTTGAGCTCCTCGACCAGCGTAACCGCCTGCTCGCCATCGCTGGCCTCACCCACTATCTCAAAGTCCGGCTCTCGCTCAAGCATCCCCTTGGTGCCTTCTCGAACCAGGATGTGGTCCTCAGCCAGAAGAATGCGGAGCTTACCCATGACCAACCTCTCTCGCACTCGCAATTATCATTATAGATTCTAAGGGTAACTCGGCGATACGAAAACCCTGCGCATAATGCGCCCGCCAAAATGCGCATCCTGACCCCTTGTATACCAGGTGTTTATACCTGACCGCTAGGCGAGCTAACGCTTGGGGCAATGGGTTGGGAACCCGCCATAACTATCTTCGGGAAACCCGTCGTTTGGCTCTAGTAAGGGCAAGGCTGCAGCAGCAGAATTGGGGTAGAGCTTTAGAAAGGAAACTAGGGTAAGGAGGTGGGAGATGTCCCATTTAGGAGAAGCGGTGTTGGGTTGGCTCATCTTGATAGGCATGATATTCGGCAGCGCCGGCGCTCTGCTCTTTCTGCTGTATACCGTTCGCTCGCTTGCCCTGCTGGCGCGACGGATTCGCATCGCGCCGCCTGAGATGCGAGAGGCTCCATCAGAGAGGACCCAGGAAGCGCCCAGCCGGTAGCCGGCTGGCAGGCACAAAGGCGTGCATAGACAGACTGGCTCCGGCTAGGCAGTGACTGCCGTCAACACCTCAACACAATGCCAGACGGCGACCCATTCTCCTTGGGCCAGGTACAGCACCAGAACTCGCTGGCCTGGCCCACCTCTGTTTGGAATAGCCAGCTCACCCCATCACATGGCCATCGGGAGTAGCCTGCAGGGGGAGGGTGAGCTGCGTGCAGGTAGGGAACGGGCTTTGAACCGTCCGTCGCAGAAGGAGACACGATGGTAGCAGCGAAACTCGCCATGCTGATAGACACCTCCAAGTGCACGGGCTGCCGCGGCTGTCAAGTGGCCTGCAAGCAGTGGAATGACTTGCCCGCGGAAGCCACTCGCAATACGGGAAGCTATCAGAACCCTCCAGACCTCTCGCCTGACACACTGACCTTGGTGAAGTTTCGCGAGATCGAGAAGGCCGACCGCGTAGAGTGGCTCATGTTCCCTTGGCGGTGCATGCACTGCGCTGAAGCAGCCTGCGTCATGGTCTGCCCCAGCGGTGCCCTATCCCACAATCCGGCCGGCTTCGTTAGCTATGACTCAGGCAAGTGCATAGGCTGTGGCTATTGCGCCATGTTCTGTCCGTTCAACGTTCCACGTTTGCGCGCAGATACGCTAAGCGGCAAAGGCAAGATATCCAAATGCACTTTTTGCCAGGACCGGGTGCTGAATGGGGAGCGGCCAGCCTGCGCGAAGACCTGCACCACAGGGGCACTTCAGTTCGGCAGTAGGGAGGAGTTGATCGCCGCCGGGCTATCCAAAGTCGAAACCCTGAAGGAAAACGGTTTCCCCGAGGCATCTCTATATGGCCATGACACCCTGGGTGGCCTTGGGGTCACCTACGTGCTTGTGGAAAGTCCGGAGGCCTACGGCCTACCGCTCGACCCTCAGGTGCCGGCGATGACCTACCTATGGCGAAAGGTCACCCGCCCGCTAGCTGGCATCACCATCGGCGTGACCGCCCTGGGCCTCGTGGCAAACTTCCTGATCGCTCGCCGTAGAATTAGGGCTGAAGAGGTGCGACATGGTAACCCCTAGAGCACGCAGCCCGCGTGCAGTACGCTGGTTCCTGGGTCGGATATACCTGGAGCCTGCTACTGACGTGACGACCAAGACATGGCCTCGCGTAGCCCGTCAGATCATGGTCTTCAGTACCGGCGAGCGCATAGTCCACTGGCTCCACACCCTTGCCTTCTTTGTCCTGCTGGGTACCGGTGTGGTCCTTCTCGTCCCACAGTTGGCTCCTTTCGCTACCGGTGAGGCCGGGATGCTGACCCGCATCATTCACCGGTTGGGTGCAGTCGCGTTCGCATTGGTGCCTTTCCTCTACGTCCTGCTAGACCCAGAGGGCGTGGGCCTCACTATTAGAGACCTGTTCTCCTGGTCTCGCAGGGATATCGGCTGGGCGCGGGCGGCTGTGGCCTACTACTTCTCTGGCCGCGAAGAGGTCATGCCCCCTCAGCGCAGATTCAACACTGGCCAGAAGCTGTTCTACTGTCTGGTGGTGCTCAGCATCCCCCTGTTCGGCGTGACGGGGCTGGCGATGTGGTTCGGAAAAGGGTGGCTGCCGGTTGCAGTGCTCCAGGCTTGCGTCATTCTACATGATTGGACCACCATTGCCGTGACGGCCATGTTCCTTGTGCATTTCGCGCTCTCAGTCATGCACCCTCTGATGAGGGGAGCGATTAACGGCATGCTTTCGGGCTGGGTGCCTGAGGAGTACATCAGGTCCCACCACGCCATGTGGTATGAAGAGATCGCCGGGGAGCAGCAGGAACCAGCGCCACCAGCGGAAACTCTCTCCGCCGACCAGAGCGCCTCGTGACGACTCGCAGCGACCGGGCGGAGTCATTGGTGCCCCGCCTATTCGCGCTTACCTCTAGCCTCCCATTCACCAGGCTTGTCTGCGCCAGGGCCGGCCGCCCCCGGTGAATGCGTGAGCAGGGAAGCTGTTCCTCGGCGGTGACGATGGATCGTCACCGCCGATCGGGCATCATTTCAGCGCTCCGCCTTAGCTTGCTCGCCCTCCCCCCTGAGGCACGTACTGGACCAAGCCATTGCGGCCGTTTGTGAGCCAGTCGTCCCCCGTTTCTGCCAACCGCTCGACGGTGGCTCCGTCCAAGCCAACTATCAGCTCTCCCTTGAGAGTGCGAAGGAGCAAAGCGTCGGCGGGAAAGAAGTCGACGGCTTGGCTTACGGGTGTCTGGAAAGGCCAGTGCCGGTCTTCGAGGAATCGCCTGTAGTTGACGTCGCCCTTGGCGATGACGAGACACGAAGCGGCGAGGCGCTGGGCCAGGTCGGGGGGCAGGCGGCTGTAGTGGTGTGGCCCGCTCCAGAAAGCATGATCGCGGAGGAGCAGGCGGCCGCCGTCGAGTGCCCGCTGCAAGCGCCGGCCAAGACGGCGCACCGTCACTAGCTCGCAGGCGGCAAGATAACCGATCGCTGCCTTTGCGTCCTTGAGCATCGCATCTGACACAAAGAAAGGCTGCGACTTCAGCTCGAGCGCGACCTGGCTCTGCCCCCGGCGCAACAGCCAGTCGGCCAGGTGCAGATCGGCGACGACCTCCGGGCCACAGTTGTCGCAGATGAAGGTGATTGGCCGCTCCGGAGCCGTCGCGATCAGGCGGAAAGCGACATCGGTGTCGTCGACCACCAAGTCGGTGTCCTCCAGGTGTGCGGGATCGTCGCGGTGGCGCTCGGCGATGACGAGGTTGCTCAGGTCTGCCCGGTTCCCCCAGAGGCTGCGCCGCGAGAGTAGCCCGAACGCCAATCGCGGCTCCATCGTCGCGATGGCAGCCTCCGCCTGGGCAAGGGAGGGCATGATGCCACCGCACTGCGCGAGCAGCGCCTGCTTCCGCTTCTCGAATGGGTCTCGCGCGCGGCCCTCAAAGTAGCCGATGGCGGCGAGCAGCCGCACGTAGAAGTAGGATTCGGCAAAGTACCAGGGGACTTCGAGCCAGCCCCTTCCCTCCCAAAGGCGGTACTCGCCAAGCCACTCGTCATAGAGTGGGATGCCCGAAGGAGGCGGCGCCAACTGATCGCCGGCGATCTCGCGGGCGAGACCGTCGAGTGCCTGGCGCACCTCCTCCGAGTACTCGTGGTCGGAGAGGACGTCCGCGATGATCCCCGGCTTACGCCGCTCGATCGTCTCGCGCGCGTAGGAGCGCGGTTCCGATGTCATGAGCGGCGGAGGGAGGCATCGCGCCATGGGCTATCCGCCCTCGCTCGCCGGCTCCTCGGTAGTGCTCGCACTGTCCTCGGCGGGGCGCTGCTCCCCCTTGCGCATGAAGACGGAGAGCACGTCGATAGGAACCGGGAAGAGGATAGTGCTGTTCTTCTCGACGGCGATCTCGGTGAGTGTCTGAAGGTAGCGAAGCTGCATGGCGGCGGGATCCACACTCATCACCTTAGCCGCGGCGGCGAGCTGTTTGGAGGCCTGGAACTCGCCCTCGGCGTGAATTACCTTGGAGCGGCGTTCGCGCTCAGCCTCGGCCTGGCGCGCCATGGAGCGCTGCAGCGACTGCGGCAGCTCAACGTCCTTGACCTCGACCACGCTCACCTTGATGCCCCACGGCTCGGTCTGCTCGTCGATGATTTGCTGCAGAGTCTGGTTGATGCGGTCGCGGTGCGATAGCAGGTCATCAAGATCCGACTGGCCGAGGACGCTGCGCAGCGTCGTCTGGGCAATCTGCCAAGTCGCCCGGCGGAAGTCCTCCACTTGGGTGATGGCATCGCCCGGGTTGACGACGCGGAAGTAAGCCACGGCGTTGACCTTCACCGTCACGTTGTCGCGCGTAATCGCCTCCTGGGAGGGGATGTCCAGCGTGACGACGCGCAGGTCCACCTTCACCATCCGGTCCACGATCGGGATGATGAGGAAGAGGCCGGGTCCCTTGGGGCCCATTAGGCGGCCAAGTCGGAAGATCACGCCCCGCTCGTACTCCTGGACGATCTTCACCGCCGAGCCCAGCACGATGATGAGCAAGAACACGAGTATGCCGATGGTCGAGAACAACGCCCCAACGAGTTCGCCCACGTTTACTCCCACTTGGCGCGCACCAGACCTGGCCGCGCCCGACCCCATTCGGGTCCGATTGACTGCCCTCGATCTTAGCACGAGCATGGGGACGCCACAATGAGCGCCGGGAGGGACGGGAGCATGCGCATTACCGCTATCGAGACGCAGGCGATCCAGCCGCGGTGGCTTATCGTCAAGGTACACACAGACGAGGGGATCACGGGCTACGGCGAGCCGACTCTTGAGGGCCACGTCCCGGCGGTCATGGCCGAGATCGGGCAGTGGCGCGCGGAGTTGCTCGGCAAGGACCCGCGACAGATCCAGCACCACTGGCAAGGGCTCTACCGACACGGTTTCTACCGGGGTGGGCCGATTCAGTGCAGTGCGCTCAGCGGCCTCGAGCAGGCGATGTGGGACATCGTCGGCAAGTGGCTGGGTGTGCCGGTCTGGGCGCTGCTGGGAGGCAAGGTGCGGGACCGGATTCGCATGTACCGCCACGTTGGGGGCGAGACGCCGGAAGCGCTGGCCGAGGGCGGCCGGCAGGCTGTGGCGCTGGGGTTCACTGCCGTCAAGACGACGGTAGTAGAGGCGGGCGTGCGGCACATAGACAGCTCGGCGGTGGTCGCCGCGGCCGAGGAACGCATGGCCTCGTTGCGCCAGGCGGTGGGGCCGACGGTGGACATTGGTATCGATCTGCACGGGCGTGTGAGTCCCGCCATGGCCATCCGGCTGGCCAAGGCCCTCGAGCCCTACCAGCCGATGTTCCTCGAGGAACCGTGCCTGCCCGAGAACGTCGAGGCGATGGCCAGCATAGCCCGTGCCACGAGCATCCCGGTGGCCACGGGCGAGCGCCTGCTCACCAAGTGGCAGTTCCGGCCCTTGCTCGAGGTGGGGGCCGCCGCCATTCTGCAGCCCGACCCCTCGCATGCCGGCGGCATCCTGGAGACGCGCTTCATCGCCGCCATGGCCGAGGCGAGCTTCGCCGCCATTGCCCCGCACTGCCCTCTGGGGCCGGTGGCGCTCGCCGCCTGCCTGCAACTGGATGCTTGCACGCCCAACTTCCTGATCCAGGAGCACGTGACGCTAGGAGAGGGCTACCTCAAGCAGCCGTTCGCGATCGAGGACGGCTATCTGCGCGTGCCGGACGCGCCGGGGCTGGGCATCGAGCTAGACGAGGAGTACCTGGGAGAGATGGCGGACGCCGGAGCCTGGCTCAACCCACGCTGCTACTGCGAGGACGGCTCGGTGGCGGACTGGTGACGCACGGGATAGGGACCAGGAGACCGGGGGAAAGGCAAACACGGTGGTTCGCCCCATAGGCATGCCGATTCCGGGCAGCGGCAGACCACTGACTCTTCCCCGTCCCCTTTCCCTTATCCCTTGTCTCCTGCCGCTATGCCAGCCACTCTCGCAGGTGCTCGGCAACGAAGGCGTCGTCTGTAAGGTGCGGATAGGCGGAGCTGACGCGGCTGATCTCCTCTGCCTGGCCGGCCGAGAGCGTCTCCTTTTCACCCAGGCACCAGTTGCCGGTGATAAGCCCCTGGCGGCGCAGCACCTCGTTGATGCCGGAGATGCAGCCCGCGAAGCCGTGGGCAACGTCGAAGATGGCGGCGTTGGCCTCGGTGAACTGATTGGCTGTGGCCAGGAGGTCGAGAGGCACCGGCGCGCCGCTCTCCACCAGGCCGTGCGCTTGCTCCAGCATCTGGACTGCCTTGCTCGTCCAGATCGCCCACTGCCCGAGCAGCCCGCCCACGATCCGCAGGCGCACGGACTCGCTGCCGGCAACGATCTCGAAAGGCGTTAACAAGTCGAGCAGGATGTGATCGTCGTTGCCGCTGTAGAGGGCAACCTCGCCGGCACGGCCGCTTTCGGCCACGCCGCGCACGACGTCCAGCGTCTGATAGCGGTTGAACGGCGCCATCTTGATGCCGATCACGTTCTCGATCTCGGCGAACCGGCGCCAGAAGGTGTGATCCAAGAGGCGCCCGCCAACGGCAGGCTGGAGGTAGAAGCCGAAGAGTGGGATGACCTCGGAGATGGCGCGGCAATGCGCGATCAGCGCCTCGGTGTCGGCGCCCTTCATGGCCGCCAGGCTGAGCAGGCCCGCGTGATAGCCGAGGCGCACCGCGAGCTCTGCCTCGCGCCGGGCCTGATCGGTGCGCCCGCAGATACCGGCGACGAGCGCCACGTCGTGCCCGGCGGACACGGCGAAGTGGTGTGCCTCTTCGGCGGCGATGGCCAGGACGGGCTCGAGTAGGGCGAACTCCGGCTCGCGGATCTCGAACTGTGTCGTGTGCACGGCGACGGCCAGGCCGCCCGCGCCTGAGGCGCAGTAGTAGCGGGTGAGGGCTCGCTGGCGCCGCTCGTCAAGTTGGCGCTCCTCGGTGAGGGCGAGGGGGTGCGCAGGGATGACGAGGCCGTGCCGAAGCGAGTCGAGTATTGGCTGTGGCGGCATAGGCAGGCTGGGCATGTTCCTCCCCCTAGAAGCGGCCATCCCTGGTCTCGAAATGCGTGGGCTTGCCGAGCGTGGCGCCGCCACTCTCAACCCAATGGGCGATCCAGCGGATCATCACTCCGGCCGGCACGGATGGATAGCCGAAGAGCGAGAAGCAGCGCGCCGCGTTGCTGAGCAGGGCCGTGGCCGCCTCTTCCCCCTCGATGACCACCTCCTTGCCGAAGTGCTCGGCGAACCGCAAGGCGGCCCAGCGAACGGAAAGCGCTTCCGGCCCGGTGATGTTCAGGACAGAAGGAGGTGTCGCAGCGAGGGCAAAGCAGCGCAGCACGTAGCTGTTGGCGTCGCCCTGCCAGATGACGTTGGCGTTGCCCATCGTCACGTCCACCGGCTGGCCCTGGTAAACCTTCTGGGCGATGTCGAACAGGACGCCGTAGCGGAGGTCTATGGCGTAATTGAGTCGGATCAGCGTCACGGGAGTCTCCCGTTCGTGCGAGAAGTGCTCGAACAGGCGCTCGCGGGCGAGTACGGACTGGGCGTACTCTCCGACCGGGTTGGTAAGATCGCCCTCCGTCGAGCCGCCTCGGGTGATTGGCGTCAGGTGGTAGATGTTGCCACTGGAGAAGACGACGAAGCGCGAACGCGGGAAGCG